>Ga0172377_10008275_pt1 | contig 10666 bp, 16 predicted proteins | sample Pumphouse3metaG_FD_119749 | JGI IMG/M metagenome (GOLD analysis project Ga0172377, IMG submission 119749) | Leachate microbial communities from a municipal landfill in Southern Ontario, Canada - Pumphouse #3 metaG | ecosystem: Engineered > Solid waste > Landfill > Unclassified | place: Canada... | reverse complement strand
GTGGGCAGAGGATGTTGTTGGTTATGGTCTTGATGGTAAATCAACTAAACGTATAGTTGATGCTGTCTTAAAGGGTTAGGTTAGGTACATTATTGAGGTGATTCAATGAAAGTATGTACCAAGTGTAATAGAGTTGTTAATGATGACGAAGAAAAATGTCCAGAGTGTGATAATGATGAATTTCAAACACTTATGTTTCTAGAAGGACAGTAGAGGTGAAATAAAATGCCGTATGGAATTCCTGGCGAAAAACCAGAGCAGACTAAATGGATGGAGCGTTGCGTGACTGGTGTTATGGAAGGTAATCCAGACTACGATAAATCACGTGCCGTTGCTATATGTAAAGCTAATCTTAAAAAGAACAATTGGAAAGTTCCGAAGGAATCAGAGAGTGAGTTGAGTCTCCGAGAAGAGGTCTACGAGCTTGAGAAGAAACTTCGTGAAGCTTTTATGGGTCCAGCTTATGACTTAAAACCAAGTGATGGTCCTTGGATTGAGGACATTTATGATACTTATGCTATTGTGACTAAGGGTTCTTCCTGTTGGAAAGTTCCATATACAATGAGTGGTGACACCGTTGCTGTAGATTGGGACAACGCTGTTAAGGTTGAACGCAGGGTAGTTTGGGAAGAGGCTAAAGAAGAAGCTTCAAAGGATGTTAAAGTTCCGCAAGTTAAGCGCATAAACAACGGCAGAGTTGTTACTTACGGTGGAAGGACAGGTTAAGGAGAGGAATAATGAGGGTTTTATGGATAGGTGACGCAGTTATTAATTCTGGATTTAGTGTAGTCACGCACAACATTTGTAATGAGTTATCAAAATTGTGCGATTTGACTGTTCTCGGCATTGGTTATGATGGTAGAACTAAGCATCCCTGTCCGTTTTATATCTATCCTGGTTATCATAATGGAGATATGTACTCTTTTGATTTTGCGGCTAGTTTGATTTCAAGGGAATATCCCGATGTTGTAGTAGTATTTAATGACTTACCTATAGTACACAATTATTTAGATAGAATAGCAGAACTGCGTAAAACCAATAATATTAATGCTAAAATAGTACCACTGTTTCCGCTAAACTTTGTTCCACCTAACGCACTTGACATATTGAATCTTTACTTCAAGGAAGTCGAGGAAGTGATGGTCTATACCGATTTTGCTAAAATGGTTGTTGAGTCCATAAACCCTCAATTAAAAGCCGAATCAATTTATCACGGTGTTGACATTGGTACGTACTTCCCAGTGGAAGATGCAAAAGTTAAGTTTGGTCTAAAGGACTGCTTTGTCGTGGGTAATGTCAATTCTAATACGTACAGAAAACGTTTAGACCTGTTCCTAAAAGGGTTCGCAGAGTTTGCCAAAGATAAGGATGATGTTAGGTGTTTAGTACACGCAAGCAATAAGGATATTTCTTATGACCTGAAGCTCATAATCAAAGACTTGGGTCTAGAGGGTAAAACAATTCTTAGTACGAATAACCTAAGACCAGAAGAGCTTAATATGCTTTATAATATTATGGATGTTAATGTTAATACTGCTATGGGAGAAGGTTTCGGTCTGTCGTTAATAGAAGGAGCTACCTGTGGAGTACCAATACTTTGTCCAGAGTATGGTAATCTTATTGATATTTGGGGTGACAGTGCTTTTTATATTGAATTGAGAGAATCAGAATACGTAGCAGGTACTAGGTTTGTTGGTGGTGCTATTGATATTGGTGATATGGCAAAGAAACTTAACTTGTTATACGAAGACAGAAATCTGCTTACTGATATGGGTAAAAGAGCTAGGGAACGTTCTAACTTAGACAGGTTTAAGTGGTCAACCATTGCTGGTAAGGTTCATAAGACACTCGTTTCAGTAAATAAAGATAGACTTTCATTCGTTAGCTAAAAATAATCAAAAATAATCGAAGAAATTTTTGTCAAAACGCCTGGAAAATGGTAGTATATAGTAGGAGCCTATGAAAGTAGGTTCTATGCCCGCTTTGGGCGTTTGGAGTATACAATGAAAGAAACGGTGTTAAACATAAGTCTTAACTTCATTGAGGAAAAAGACCTAGCCCAAGCTGGTATTCCCGATGAATATAAGAATCCTCTGTTGACGTGGGTTAGATTTGTTTTTACAGATGACAAACCTAATGCGAATAGACAGGGTATTAGTCAAGACGAGTTTCCAAACTTGATAAAGTCTATGGCTTATATGCCAATAAAAGCTAATTTTGATTCTGAGTTTGGACTAGAAGGTCACTCTGACGCTCGTATCATAGGGGTAATTAAAGCAGGTCAGCAAGAAGGGGATAAAGTGGTGGCTGTCGGTGCGATTTATCACGATGAGTTTCCAGATGTTGTAGATTTCTTTAAGAAGGAAATGTCAGAAGGAAATAGAGTTGACTTTTCTTGGGAAATTCGTTATAAGGATTCCGAAGAGAAGGATGGTGTTGAGTGGCTAAAGAGTATTACTACTAAAGCTGTAACGGCTGTTCAACATCCTGCATATGAAGGCAGGACACCTCTCGTATCTATTAGTGCTAAGGATTTAATCCAGTTAATAGATGACGAATTGAAGGACAGAAAAGTTACTGAGGTGGTTAAGAAATGAAAAGAATTTTAGATTTGAGCGAAGTATCTACCCCTCAGTTAATGGAGATTAAGAAGGTTTTGAGTGCTGGTGTTCGTGCCAAGGCTGAAACTTCTATAGCTCAGGAAAAATCTTATCTATGTCACAAGAGTCCACCTGCTGGTTATCCAAAAGAGAAAGCAGATTATGGTGACCCTGCGTGTTATAGATACCCCCTAAACACTGAATCTAGGTGTTTAGCCGCTTGGAGATACGTTCATCAAGCAGATAATAAAGCAATCCTTGGTGATAAATTTAAGAGCGTAGAGAGTAAGATACGTAGCTACGCAAAGAAACAGTACAATTTAGACCTTCAGGTCGGAGAATCAGATGAATTTAACTGGGAGCAAGCATTCGTAGAATACTACGACACCGAAACAATGGGTGAACGTTGTGACACTATCGTGCTTGAACCCGAAGAGTCTGACTCAAATAGTGAGGTAGATATTATGGACGAAAAAGAGAAGATTACGGCTCTTGAAGCTGAAGTCAAAACTTTGAAGGACGAAAAGGAGTCTTGGAGTTCAGAGAAGACTGACTTGGAAGCCAAAGCTTCTCAGGTTGAAGCTCTTACACAAGAGCTAACAACTCTGAAGACGGAAGTTGAGGCTCTTAGGAAGTTCAAGACCGATACCGAAGAAGCGGCTCAGAGAGCCGATAAAATTAAGGGTATCAAGAGTAAGTTAGATGAGGCTGGTATTGAAGCTGATGTGGAAACTGAGGCTGATTATTGGTTGAGTATGACTGAAGATACTTTGACTAAGACAATCGCAAAAATGAGTGCGTTGTCAAAGGGAGCGAAGGCTTCTGCAAGTATAAAAGTTCCCCCTGTTGGTGGTGAAGACGAACCTGACGCAAGAAAGGTGGTTTCTGACGCATTGAAAGCACGCAAACAGGCTAAGGATAAATAGTGAGGTAATCTAATGGGTGTAGAAATTAGACTTAGAGGTACAGCTATACCTTGTATAGCACAAGAAAGCATCAAGGCAGGACTTGCTGTTAAACTTGGAGCCGCCTCAAACAGCCCAAGAATATTGGGTGGCAACGCTGACCCTGACCCTGCGTTGCAGGATGGAATCTACAATGTATTACAGGGTGCGTCACTACCTACATCAGATGATGATGCTGATGCTAAGTACGTAGCCGCATTTCGTGTGTACAATGAGAAACCTCCTCTGTATGAGACGCTTCCTGCTAACAATGAAAGTAGCGTAGCAGTTCCTTATACTCTCAGAGAATTCTCTGAAGGTGAAGAGAACCTACCTGCTGATGTTACGTTGCAAATGGTCGTACCTAGATTAAAGGAAGATGCAACAATCCCAAGTGGTGCGTTGATGTTGGCATACGATGAGGGTATTTACACTGTAACAAGTGGATGCTACTCTGGTGCTCTATCAACCTTTACAATTGGTGCGAAGATTAGTGTGAAGACTGGTGGTTTATGGTATGCAGGTGACACCGCAAAGGTTGGTATCTGCTTCGAGAAGAACTCCACCAAGGGTACGCTAACCATCAAGACAGAACAATAAAAATATTGGAGTAGGGGAGAGTGGTAATTCCCTCTCCCCACTTATTAGAGGATAAAATAATGGACGAAACAAAATTTAAGGAAGCTTATGCTCAAATAGCTAAGAATGATAAAAGAGCACTGGCTGAACTTATTGTCGAGTACGTAGACCCTAAGCACGTTACTCAGGACATCGTGGGTATGTTCCTTAACACAAGGACACTTAACCCTGGAGATGCTCTTGTAAAGAAAGTACGTAGGGGTATTGAAGTTAGACAGTTAGTTCCTGGTCAGAACACTCTTGCAAGCCAAATCACAGTTAAAGAGGTTGTAACTTACAATCTTGACACTGCATACGCTGAAGTTTCCCACAATGAGTGGGAGGTAGAGTCAGGTGAAATTGGCACTGTTGACGAAATAAGACGTGAGATGATGGCAAAACTGTCAGACTTTTACGTTGTTAAGGTTATGAATGCGTTGTACACATTGGCTACTATTGATGATAGCACTAACTTCTTCTATGTTGCATCACCTATTACTAGAAGCACATTGGAGACAGCTATTGACAATATTGCTGATGTTGCGGGTGGTGTTAAGGCTGTGGTTGGTAGAAGAACCGCTCTTGCTCCTATTACCAAGTTCGCTGGATACAGAGCCGCTGTTGGTGCTACCGAATCTACTGCACCTCTAGTTCCTGTTCCTTCAGTTCTTGAAGAGATTAGGAGAACTGGTTGGTTTGGTATGTACTACGGTGCAAACTTCATCAGCCTAGAGCAAGTTTATGATAACCCATACGATAGAAACGGTTTGATAAAGGATAACCTCATTGTCGTAATTGGTGACAATTGCGGTGAGTTTATCACTTACGGTGACGTAAGAGAAGACCAGTGGACTGATATGGTTACCGCTCCGCCTACTTGGCACTTGAGAATCTATCAGCAATTTGGTCTGCTATTTGACCGTATGGAAAACGTAGCAGTTATCAGAACTGACGAGACGTAAAGACGGAAATAAAGGGGAGAGATTAATACTCTCTCCCCTAACTAATATAACTAGGTGGATGAGAGGTTCAGAAGCTTAGTATAAAAATATAAAGGAGATATTGATATGGAAGAAAAATATCCAAAAGTATTCAAGAAGGCTATTAAAGGCTCTGTTGGTGGTAGGTATATCAACTCTAGGGGTGAGTATGATGAGTTTCTGTTAATGGGTGACCCTGCGACAGCAGAAATTGAAAAAGTCACCGTTGAGGTTTATGACAAGGAAGCTGAGAAGTATTTCATAAAGAATAATAAAGCCGCAGTCGTCAATGGTTACCTTATAGAAATCACAGAAGGGTATGAGATGACGCTAGATGAGATAAATGCGGTTAGTGACGGTTACTTGAAAGACCTTTTGAAGCAACCTTTTATGAGGATGAAGAAGAGAGTAGAAGAATTTACCTCACCTGTCCCAGTTGGTAGACTACTGGCATTCGCAAAAGCTGATAATAAACCAGTAAAGACCGTTGAGTTTTTACAGGAAGCTTTGAAGAAGTTTGATAGCAAACCTATACCTAGTGTGACTCAGATTGGTGACGTTAAAGTTGGCGGCACTGTATAAAAACAGGGGGCTAAGCCCCCATCGGAGCAGGTGATGGAAACAACGACTCTAGCATACTTGATACCACAGCTTAGACGGCAACTAAGTGATTATACAGAACCATATGCGTATACAGATGTTGTCTTATCTGGTTTCCTTCTTGATTCAATCAAAGCTTTAGGAAATAGATGGAACAACAGGTATCGTGTTGCCACTGTGGATAGTGTTCCAGACCTAGTTGTCAGGAACGATAACGAGTATTTGTTTGACTTTTCAGAACCACCTGTTATTCAGTATCAAGACGAACGTGCGGTTGTTCTTCAAGCTTCTATTTTGATAAAGAGTGGTACAAAATGGAGCGAGTCAGGTAGTGCGGTATCTTGGAGAGATGAGGAAATCTCATACTCTAACCTTGAGTCTGCAAGACAAAGGAGTTCTACACTACAGGATGATATAGATGAGCTTGACAAGTTATTTCCGATAAAACTAGCCAAAGCCAAGTATGGTAGATTGAAGGGTTGGGAAAAAGATTGGGAATAAGGAGTTAATGATAAGTATTGGATGAATGTCTTCAATACTTGATTAAATGATATTTTTAATCACGCTATCGAGTATGGGCTTGATACCGTTTTATATAGATTGTATAAAGGAGAGGAACTGTGGAAGATAAGGAAAGGGTAGCATTAAAGCTGATACAAATTTCTGATTTGCATATTACACCGTATAGAAATCTGCTTGAACCTATGGTTGAGTTTATCAATAGAGAGGAAGCGGATTTGGTTGTAGTCACTGGTGATACCGTGCAGTCCAGAGATAAGGAACTTTATAAAGTAGCGTCAGATACGCTAAATAAAATCAAGCATCGGGTAGTGGTTATCCCTGGTGATTACGATAGTGGGGATTTGTGGAAAGAGTTCTTCGGTGATAGAAGATTTAGTTCAATAAACTTGAATGGATTTTCTATTGACCTTATGGACACCTCGTTTATGAACCATAGATTTGCAGTTGGTTGGGCAGATGTTCTCGAACAAGAAGACCCCGAACAACACAAGTGGTTGTTAGAGAAACTCAATGACAATAAGTACCACATAGTATTTTCTCATCACCCATTTTGGGTTAATCCCACTAAAACTGGTGATAAGTATATTAAGAACACGTTAAGAGCCGTATTCTCAGGACATCTTCACGAACCTAACAGGTTCTATTATAAGTATGACGCACCAAAGTCAAACTTTCAAAGCGGTTTTACTTGTGTACCATTGAAGTTTCACGGTAATTCGCATTATTTGGTGGTTGCGGTTAAGAATACTGGTGAGATGATAAATATTCCTAGAGCAATAGGTGGTAAAAGAACAGCGTGGTAGGTGAATAAATATGGCGGCAATGACATTAGCAGAACTAAAAGCGGCTATTCAGGAGTTAGGATTTGATATTAACACCAAGGTTGTTTTGCTTGTTGGCAAGACATCTGATGGTAAGTATCAATTTGTCCAAGTTGATGATGATGGCAAAGTAGTGACAACTTCGTAGGGAGAGTCGTGAGTAAAACAACTTTTACTTGTCAGCAATGCGGTACAATCAAGACTGTTTATGATAATAAAAATCAGTCATTCAGGTATTGTTCTAGAAGGTGCTATCAATTATCACGCAATGCGGTTGATGGTGGCAAGGTTGAGATTGTGTGTAAGTATTGTGGAGGTACTAAGTTAGTTCCACATAAAGAAGTATTAAACGGTAAGCACAAGTATTGTAGTGTTCGGTGTGCTAATTTAGACCAAAATAAAATTCCACCCCAAGAACATAACCATACTTGCTATTACAATGGAGTTAAGTTTAGGTCAAAGGGTGAAATTCGCTATGCGGAGTGGTGTGATGTTGTTGGGTTAAAGTGGGAATACGAACCAAATGTGTTCAAGTTGTCTCACTGTAATTATATTCCAGATTTTTACTTACCAGATTTTGATAAGTGGGTAGAGATAAAGTGTGACATAAATGATAAGGAACACAAGACTAAAGAGTTTATGACGAATCACAGTTTAGATGTTCTGTTTAGGAAGGATATAAATAAATTAAGGAGAGGTTTGGATTATGGATGGAAAAATTAAACTACTTTGGGTGGGGGACAGCCCCGCAGTAAGCACAGGGTTTGGAAGGGTTGCACAAGGTGTATTAGAGAGTCTGTATCAAACTGGTAAGTATAGCGTTTCAGTCTTAGGAATTAATCACCCAATCGGTGACCCCCATCGTTATGAAGGAATGTTTAGAATATATCCTGCTAAAGCGAGTGGGAACGTTTATGGATTTAACAGGGTACAAGAAGTTGTTTCCAAAGAGAAACCAGACATCATCCTGATTAACAATGATTTGTGGATAGCTTCTGAGTATGTAAAAGAGATTCCTGAGAACAACAGGATTTTGACATATTCTCCAGTTGATGCTTTACCCGTTCAACCAGAATGGATTTTCAACTTGGAAAGAGTCAATGCTAGGATAACGACCTATACTGAATTTGCTAAGAAGGGTATACAAACGGCTCGTGAAGTTCCTATTGATATTATAGGTCACGCTGTAGACACAGATGAGTTTTACCCTATTGATGATGCTAGAAAGTTCTTGGCAAATATTCCTGAAGATGCTTTTATTATTCAGAACATTAATAGGAATCAACCTAGAAAAAGACTTGATTTGTTCCTCAAAGCTATGCAGATATGGCTAGGTAGACTCTCAACAAGCGATAGAAATAACGTAAATTTCTACTATCACGGAGCAATAAGAGACTTAGGGTGGAATTTGGTATCTTTGGCTCAGAGATGGGGTATTGATGACAGATTTTTAATCACCGACCAACGTAATCTGTCTCCTGCACAGGGTGTTTCCTTGTCTATGCTCAACAAGATTTATAATGTGGCTGATGTTCACGTTATGACATCAATGGGTGAGGGTTTCGGTTTAAGTCCCTTTGAAAGTGCGGCTTGTGGAGTTGCACAGATTGTTCCTGCACATTCCGCTTGTAAAGAACTTTGGGAAGGCAAAGCACCTCTTATTGATATAGACCATTGGGAAGTTTTGACTGGTGGTATAAACACTGAGGGTGGCATTATTAATGTTGAGCATTTAGCATCAATACTTGATGACCTGTATCACAATAGAGACAAGGTTAAAGATTACGCTAAGAAGGCTTATGACTATGTTCATCGTGAAGAGTTTACTTGGACATACGTTGCTAATAAATTCGACACTATAATTAAGGAGATGCTGGACACTGGTGATTCGTTGTCAAAGAAATTTGAACTACCAACAAAAACTCTGGAAATACCTTCTATGTCCGAGGAAGAACTCAAAGCTAAGATGGCTGAGAAGGAGACTAAAGAAGCAGGCGAGGTAAAAACAGATGACGATAAGCTTTCCAGCAACTAAAGCAACTAAGGACGCAATCAGAAATGCAATAGGTCAAACGGTTACTTTTGTAATTCGTGGTGACCCTACTGCTTGTCCAGTTTGTAGCGGATTAGACCAGTATGATGGTGTTAATGAAGCCAGTCTTAATCCCTATTGCACGGTGTGTTCTGGTCAATATTGGATAACTGATGACGTTTATTCTGGTGTAGTTGCTCACGTAAGGTGGAGAACTCAAGACGAACCAGATTTTGGTGTGGGTGGTTCTACTCCAGAGGGTGATTGTTACATAACAATTGACATTAACGCTATATCTGAGGCTAACATCGTAAAGATAAAGCACGTTATAGCGGATTCAAGGAAATTACAAATTTACAGGGAGATTCATAGAGGAGTCCCTACACGTGACCGCATCCGTTTTGTATGCAGGGAGTGGGGAAAGGAGTAATTAGGAATGGTTAATAACAAAGAGTTTCAAGGTTTAACTGAATTAGAAATCGTTAAGCTTATAAACAAGAGAAAGAAGAGATACTGTGCTATGGCACTGAATGACCTTGAAGAAGAGATTCACGACCCTGAGTTATTTAAGAAGGTGAGGAAGATTGTTCTTGACAATATGAATGGGTTTACAAGAAGCATATTCACAGTTGTGGGCATCAGTGTAGAAGGCATAGAAGAGGAATAATGTGGGGTCCAAGATTTTCCCATAACATATCATTATTTTACCCTGAAGCAATACTTAATTATATTGGTGTTACACCTGCAAATCCATACTATGGCACTGTATATCCTAGGGTTGTGGCAATAATAGAGACTGAAGTTAAGGCTACAGCATTGAGACTAAATTCCTTAGTTAAGGAAGCTTTCCATAGGGATTTGATTGATATTGATGAGTATACTACGCTATCAGAGTATTGGATGGCACTTGAGCTTGCTTTGTCTTCACCAGCACACGTTGGTGTAGAGTGGGGAAAGAAACTTGTTCAGGCTAGATTCATTGATACTGATTTGTTGGGTGGATTGGCGGAACTCATAGAGATACAAAAAGAGGTTTATCCATCGCAAGGTCCAAGTAATTTAGGAGCTTGGGCATCTCTCTATAACAGGTGGTTAAGAGGTGAGGATGATAGGGTTGGTGAGACGTTAAGGAGACGTTTGGATTTAATGGTGTCCAGAAGCATCGCTCCTTTTGCAGAACTTATTGAAGAGGGTAATGATATGTACCCTGCGTATCCCACACATCCTGGGAAGCATACTCTAAGAGACTTCAAACCAGTTTACAATAGAGAAATGAGTGCGGCTTATCATAAGGTAGTTAGGTCTGTTGAAGCGTTGATAGCGACAATGCCACCACCGACACTAGCACCTGACACATTAAATGTTAGTGGTTCTGTTAAGAGCGGCTACTCTTGGACTGCTAAATCAGGTAACATTATTTTTGTACTTGAGAATACTATGAAGATGTCTGGCAACCGTTTTATGGGTTCTGGATTTATCTTATCAAACGCTGGAAATATAATGAAAAAATGGCACGGTTGGTTACCGAAGTAGGGAGAAAGGTAAGATG
>Ga0172377_10008274_pt1 | contig 10666 bp, 10 predicted proteins | sample Pumphouse3metaG_FD_119749 | JGI IMG/M metagenome (GOLD analysis project Ga0172377, IMG submission 119749) | Leachate microbial communities from a municipal landfill in Southern Ontario, Canada - Pumphouse #3 metaG | ecosystem: Engineered > Solid waste > Landfill > Unclassified | place: Canada... | reverse complement strand
TCAGGATCTACAAGACAACGCCGTCCCAACCTATTTTCAGGCAGTACGTGAGAGAGAGCGTTCCGTGCATCGATGGCGCTTCAAGAATGTTCCCGGTATCCTCACCTCTCCAGGCGATCCTCAGTATGCTGTACGCCGGAGCCCAGGGTGCGCCTGACAGAGTGATGGAATCCTTCAATCCTCCCATGATAAAGATGTTCGGTCCCCGTACATACGGGAAAATAAAGGCTATCATAGCCCAGAACCCGGGAAATCAGATCCTGGACGCAGGCAACCTGTCAGACTACAGTGCACCTGTCGATGACGGATACCCTGCAGTCCAGACATTCGTACCCAAGCTGGTCTTTGAAGTGCTCAAGGCAAACACCGCATTGAAGGGCGGACTAGACAGTCTCGTCAAACTGCTCTCCGCCAAGCTGAAGGACGAGAAGGTGATAACTACGGCGGACAGGGAGTTCCAGAAACAGGTCATGGACCTTCTGGAGAGTTCAGCAGGCAGCGACAGTCTCTACAACATACTCAGCAAGCACCCCAGGGACATGGTCTTCAACACCACCCTTGAAAAGGATATGCCAGGCATAAAGAAAGTGCGCAACATTCTTATAGATACCGGCAAGCTCAACGTCCCCTACAGTGCAGGAGTGACATCGCTCTCTCCGCAGGTTGCCGAAGTCATATACAATGACGAGAAGACCGCTGTGGAGTTTAAGCACCTGGCGTCCCTCATAGAGAGACTCGAGGATCTTGAGGTCGATGAAGAGGAGAGGAAGGAGATCAACGACAGACTGCTCGGCCCCCTCAAGCTCTTTTTTGAACCTGCTGACTCAGTAGTAGATAAGATCATGGTGACCAGATAATGGACTACAATATTCCTATACCCAGTATAGAACTGTGCCGTGAGCTGGGGGAAGACCTCAAAAATCCGGCATCACAGTATTCCATAGAAAAGATATGGTCTATTCTAAGTAAGGAGTACTCCTATGAGGAGATGTGCATAATGGAGGCTGAGTTCATTCTTCAGCACATCCTCAGGCACTTCCCGGAACTTGAGAATGAGGAGATCGATTCCAATTTCATCAACAAGCTCTACGCCATACCTGCACTTCTTAAACAACCCCTCCTTCTTACTCAGAGCCTGTTCGCTTTCTATAATGCAGTTCTCCTGTGCAATAACCTTCCGGCAGGCATACGGTCTGAAGATGAATTACGTCCGGTACCTACCAGGTATCTGTCAAGAATGATAATGTCCGTCAATGACATGCTTCCCGACGACATGGATCTCGTAGAGATGTATCTGCACCCCAACATACGCAGATTCATCTATGACATGTACGTGCTGGAGGATAACTTCATACTCGATATGCCTTTCGCATACCTGCAGGATGAGTTCCTGGACACCATGTTCACCGTACCCAGAGCCGCGGAACTGCGCAAGGTTGTGCGTGATATGACCCCTGTTCTCACTGAACTGAGGAAAATGGCGGTTCACGCCATAACCCAGTCCGATACGGAGGACATGGAGGACGACTTTGAAGTGTATCCGGCCCTGCGCAAGCTCAATATAGACCTTGACACCGTAAAGGCTGACCTTTATAAGTCCCGGTACTCCGTCAATGAGACCAGGCTGTTCAGCATATACCCCTCCGATACCTACTACGGCAGAGCCGTGGCCCTGTATCTCAGCGGCATGCTGTACACTTATCTGTTCGAGCTGCTCAACAGCAGCTCAGTAAAAGCCGTTACAGTGGTGGCTGTTGACACAGCAGCTTTCGCGGATGACGGAGGGGCTGACAGACTGAAAGCCCTGCTCACCGGACGTTACAGTGAAGACAGCGTATCCGCTGTAAAATACATTATGTACGAGCCTGAGGTTTCCGACGGGAGCGTATCGGACAGGCTGGTAGAACACCTTGGGGAAATATTATCCTCAGACCCCGCCATACGCAGATACCGTGCAGGAGACAGCACTGCTCCGGACAGCATAGCCGACGATCTTTACAGAGCGTACGGTCCTCCTTCCAGGCCGGTAATAGTGACCTCATACCCCGCATTCCGTAAATCTGTCATCAGACAGGGTTCGGACAATCAGGAGTACCCCGGATGGGACATAACGGTCCTGATCTAGTTTTTTTTCGCCACAGCAGTACCTCAAAATGTTGTGACAACGCCCAAACATAAATGATTAGGCTTCCTGGTTCAATGACCGCTTAATCCAGCGATCTCCCCAGGCGTAAGTTCCCGAGTGTCCCTCGGTACAATTAAATTCTGATGGATCAGCGCAAACGCTTTGATGTTCATCGCTGCATTGGTATCTCTGTCATGCCGTTCCTCACACCTCGGGCATACCCATGTCCGGTCACTGAGTTTCAGATCCCTGTTAATAAGACCACAGGTATGACACGTTTTTGAAGAAGGGTCGAAACGACCTATTTCAAGAAGGTTACCTCCATACCAGTCGGACTTATAATCGACAAGAGTGAAAAACATTGACCAGCCGCTTGCGCTTATATGGCGGGCGAGCCTGTGGTTTTTTAGCATTCCTGCAACATCTAAGTTCTCAAGGGCTATCGCTTGATTCTCGCTTACCAGCCGCTTAGAGAGCTTGTGAAGGAAGTCTTTCCGTTTAGCTGCCACTTTTTCGTGTTGTATGGCCAGTATTACCCTGGCTCTGTTCCGGTTATTGCTTCCTTTTATCTTTCTGGAGACTGCCCTCTGGGCACGTACCAGTTTTATTGAAGCTTTAATGAGATGTCTGGGATGTTCTATCTTCTCACCTGTGGAGAGGGTTGCAAAATGTTTTAGGCCCATGTCTATACCTATGGTAGTATTCCCGGAGAATGGACGGCGCTCAGGGAGAGCCTCACCCGTTTCGACAAGTGCAGAGACGTAGTATTTTCCACTGGCTGAACGGCTGAGCGTGACGGTTTTTACAGCCCCTTTAAACGACCTGTGCATGACAAGTTTCACGTCACCTATTTTAGGAAGGAATATAGCTTCACCTCGGAACTTGACTCCCTGAGGATACTGACACGACTGTGTTGAACTCTTTTTGGACTTGAATCTCGGAAACCCTTTCTTCTCACGGAAGAACTTTGTGTACGCATTGTCAAGATTTCTCAGAGACATCTGAAGAGCTTGGCTGTAGGTATCCTTAAGCCAGGGAAACTTGTTCTTTAGGAAGGTCAGCTCCTTTGTCAAATCGAAACATGAAATGCTTGTGCCCCCCTTGCTGTACTCGTCCATTTTACGTTGCAGGCCCCAGTTATAGACATACCGGCAGCAACCCAGTTGCTCGGAAATCTTCCTCACCTGTTCTCTGGACGGGTATATTCTGTATTTGTAAGCTTTCAGCAACTCCCTGCTCCAAAAGTTAACTAACAGAATAATACCTTAGGGCTGGTAAGTTGTCAAGTTTATGTTTAAGAAACCGCTTCCGCTGTATCCCAAACCCGAAGGATTGAGTTTTAGTGGTGCTAAAATGTTATAAGTATCTGTAGGATATTTATCAATTTAATTAAGGTTAACGAACATGAGTGAACTCTTATTTAACGACTTTTTATGCGGTATCCGGGAAGAGCAGGACTACAGAACCACTGTCCCCGACCCCGATCTGGCACCCCTGATGGGTGTTACTCCTGAACAGGCGGTATTCCGGTATCAGGATGTGTCCCGTCTCATGGCTGACCCTGTCCGCGTATACCCTAAATGCATGCTGAACGGACTGGAGGAAGGCCTCACGGTCATGTACGCCTTCGAGCCGGTAGAGACTGCCCGTGACCTGAATACGGGGCAATATGTAGCCAACGTAATGCATATGAAGACTACTTATGTTCCTGCAGGAGTGGAGAACGCCTACGTGTCCGGTACAGGAGGGAGGCTCTTTCCGGGGTCATGTCTTATAGGACACGATGGTAAACCCTACATAACGGTATGCCTTAAATTCTGCAACAGCCCCAGACGCATTCTGATCCCCCACTTCTCCAACGTTTATCACGTAAGCGCAGTACGCTGTGAAGTTAAGGAGCCCGGGTTACCGGACAGATCTGTAATGCTTACAAGGGTACTGTCTGGAGGAAAGACTACCCGAATGTGCACCGGACGTACGGACCGCGGAGCAGTCCTGGAAGGCAGGTTCAATCATGACCTGCGGCTGGATCCCCAGATTCTGCCTCCTTATGTGTCCCTGGACCTGAGACTCGACCACCTGGACGATCCCGCCTATTATTTCAATGCCATGGGGAAGATCCACCCTCACTTTCTTCCGGTATTTACCGCGGAGTTCCTTTCAGGGGATACGCAGGGATCCAACCTCATAGAACGCATGATCCAGGACATAGACCTTCATGACGCCCTTCTGGCGTATAACACCAGGGACGCTCTTACAATGTATCACTCCGAAGGTTTCTTCGGGTTTGTTAAAACGTACCTGGAACAGCGTCTGCCGGACGCGGATCTTACAGGTGTACATGCCTACCTGGCTTCTGCGGACAAACCGTTCGCCGACCGGCTGGCTGCTCTCGTTAAGTCCGGGTACGGCGGCAGGATAAGTTCTGAAGTGTACGCCATCTACATGGAAAAACTGGCAAGCGTATTAATATCCCTTGTAACAACATAGGAGGAAGCATGTGGTACAGAGATTTAACAGCTCTGCAGGCTGTTGCACTGATCCCGGCCATATGCCGGAGCAGAGTGCTTAAAATGAAAAAGGGAAGGAACGGCAGGCGTGACATATTCTGCATGGAAAGTCAGCCTTACCCGGAGGAAGGCTTTCCGCCGGGACTGATCAAGCACCTGAAGGAAGGGACGCCTGACTCAGAGAACGTTGTGGACGCACTTCTGAAGTCGGCCGCTGCCGCCGGAAACAGAAGCAGGGTGTTCGTATACCTCAGCCGGGGGAACGTCTACCGGATGCTGAAGCCTTTCATTGAGCTTTACGCCGGTAACGAAAGTTACTCCCGCTATTACGTGGAAGAGGACGACCTGTACGTGGCCTGCGTCCTTAACGGCTACATTAATACTACGCGCGGAGCTTCCGCAGTGTATACTTCTGAGAGTGTCCTGGAGGCCATACATACTAAGTGCGAGAAGGCCCGTATGGTGCCTGAAACAATAGAGCATACAGTTACCGTGCACTACCGGCCCAAGCCGGTGATGAGCATATTTCAGTAGGAAGGAATGTACGCGGGCGGAACGTACATTACCGGGAATATTTCCGCTTTTAACATGGCAGGACCGTGTTGCAGTTACTTGAATGGTCAAGTAGCTGCAGGCTTAAGCGCGCAGTCCTCCACAGTAGAAGGAGACAAGCATGACGACAAACGCTACCATCAAATCCCAGTACCAGCAGTTCAAACAGGATTACCCTCTCATTTCAGGTTTCCTTGCGAGACGCAGCCCGGCTGATCAGCTTAAGGCACTCAAGTTCCTTGCGGAAGATCTCATTGCAGACGACGATTACTCCGTTTTCGGTGAGTCCATTATGCAGCAGGAAGAGCTCCGGACCAGCCTGTTCACCGCTACGGAGTGTGTGGACATAGACTCTCTCAACGAAGAGCTGAGCAGTTTCACCAGAGACGATGAGTTCAAAGCCCTCTTTCCTGACATTTTTGTTCAGGAGGAAGCAACCTCTCTTGATGACCTCAATGCTCCTGAAGGAGGAGATCTCAACGACGTAAACAGCCCGGAACAGCAGGCCCCCATGGAGTTCACATTCAATGACGCCAACGGCTTCAGTGTAAAGGGTAACACCAGAGCGGAGTACATCAAGAACATGGTTGATACCGTTCTTGCCAGACGCCGTAACGGTCAGAGCGTTCATGATATGTTTAACGGCCTCTCCGAAGATGCGATCATGCTTGTAGCAGGCTCGCAGTGGGACAACCGTAACAACCCGAACGTGTCCAGCGCCAGGACCGTGTCTTCCGCCAAGAAGACCGATTACGGTACTATTTAAAGACTTTAACCGGGGGCCCCTGCTTACGCGGGGGCCCTATCTAAGGAGAAGACATGAGGGTTAAGATATTACAGATAGGCGCCGGAGGCACGGGTTCGTGGTTCGCACGCACCCTGATGCACACTCTTGCGCAGGCCATTACCCAGGCCGGTCCGGAGGACAGAGGGAACATGTACCTTACGTGGAGCATAGTGGACCCGGATAAGGTTGAGAACCGTAACCTGGTACGGCAGCCGTTCTACTCAGGAGAAGGACAGTACAAATCGGAGTACCTGGCTGATCTGGTGAAGCAGTTCCTCAGTTATCTGTCCATCTCCAGAGACGTGGTAAACGTAATGGGGGCAACGGACATGCTCAGACAGGATACGCAGGCTTATGCAAACATGTCCGTTCTTGCGGAGGAAGTGTCCAACGCCATCCGTATCATAGTTTCATGCGTGGACAACACCTACTCGCGTAAACTGATGGAGGATCTGATCGTAGCGAACCGGTCGGATAATCTTTTTTATGTAAATATGGGTGTTTCAGATGACGGAGCCTGGTCGGCTGAACGTATCAGATCCGACTACATGCTGCCTAAGGTGTATACAGAACTGACCTACCCGGACGAAATGCTGAGCTGCTCCCAGCGGGAGGAGATAGGGCACGTGCCTCAGACAGTGTACAGTAATATAATGGCAGGCGCTACAGCAGCCCAGATGGTTCAGGAACTGCTGAGCCTGACCGATGAGGAGCAGGGCAGAGGGGTCTCGTACTCAGACTCAAAAATAAATCCTCTTCTGAGAGTATACGGGGACGCCTGGAAAGCCAGTGTCCTTACAAAGGAAGAATATTATGCCGAAAGGGCGGGAGGACAATAGCTTGAATTTAGTAAAAGTAAGATCTATGGAAAAGATAGGGGGTGTTACGCGGGTAGGCGTGGGAGCCCTGCTGGTGAATGAGAACCCGCTGTACCACACACTGGAGTATAACAGCGTGGGTATTACCGGAGTGCTCATGGACGACCAGTTCTTTAAAGGAGCGCTTGACGATCCTGAGGACTGTTTCATCATGGACGACGCGTTCAGTAAACTGACTAAGGGCCTTCTGGGAGTGCGGGTAATTAAGAAGCTCCCCGAGGCGGTAATGGTTGAGACACGCAAGATCCTTCAGGTGATCTACGACATACACCGCACTGAAGGTGCCGTACTCATAGGTTATCTGCCGGACGGTACGTTTATAACTTACATTCCCGAACAGAGCGTATCCGGAGCGCATGTCTCACTTGAGGACAGCGCCATAAATAAGATATACGAAGCACACCCGGGGGTCATGATAGCGGCATCCTTTCATTCGCATCCTTTCGGAGGCGGGTCAGGGTTCCTGTCAGGTACGGATCACGGCAATGCACAGAACATTCCTGGAGTGCCCATAGCGTCCTTCAACTTCAGTACGGTACCCATATCGGGGACGGCGCTGTATAAGTTCGGGGCACTCAAGATAACGTTCCACAGTATCTCTATGAGAGAGTCCGAGCTGGCTGAGAAACTGCCTGAAGTGGTGCTGATAACGGAACAGGAGAGACAGGATATAAAGGCACGGATAGAGAGCAAAGTGATATCAGGAGGCTGGAACCAGAGGATTATTAACCGGAGCATGCTCGATGAGGATGACAGCTTTCCGTCTCCTGGTATCTGGACAAGGGACCTTAAGACGGGGCAGTACAAGCGTAAGACACAGAGGGATTCCCAGATGTCCTACCCTGCAGCTGCAGGCAGGAGTGCCAAGGGCGGCCTGATAGAAGTATCTCAGGCCACGGCTTCTCAGGCTCTGGCTGAGGAGATGGCTGAAACCAGCTGGGTCAACCTCTTTCTTGAACGCCTGGAATATACCTGTCCTATCTCCGATGCCGTACTGGAAGTGCGGGATATGCTCAAGGCGTTTACCGAGCCCTCAGGCCTTGTTGACGTCATAAACGTGTCAGATGTTATAAGCAACCTGCTTGAGAACGTACTGGGGCCGGCAGGAGAGTATACTGAGGAGGATGAATGGTCTCCCGGGACCGTAAAACGCCTTCTCAGAAATAAGAACGCCTCTGACATAGTCAGTATAGCTACCATAGTAAGGGCAGTGCTCAGGGCTTTACACACGGATATGTGCGCGTGTGATAAAACTGAACTGTTTAATGCTGTATTCATGGGCGGCCCGATACAGGGCGTCATCCCCGCCAGCAGGACCAGAGCTCTTTTAGAAGAGATTAACAAGGCCTGCATGACGGCCGGTACACCTGAGGTTTCAGTAATTAAGGTGACCGACGATGTTCTGGATGGGGTCTATGCCCTGATTGACGCCATCCTGAGCAGCAACAGCAACGACTTCATGCTGGGGGACTGGGCAGGCATATGCCTGAAGTTCGAAAAAGACAATGGTACAATTCAGGGCCCGGACGGCGGAACTCCGCATATTGCGGAAGAACAGGTCCGTCCCTGATTCGTGCATAACGGGGAGGTTATCATGTCTGTCAGACGACAGTAACTCACGATACAACGCAGCCTAAGTCGTTGTCGGAGATGGTTCTGGACTCATTCCTGATCACAGCCGGTGTACGTCCGGGGGATTACGGCTACGCTATCGCGCTGGCCGCCACCTGGATAATAGCCGGACTTCTGTTCCCGGAGGTTGCCTGGTGGGTGTGGGCAGGGTACTTAATGTTCTTCTGCTATGCTCACTTTGAACCCCGTATGCATATACGGATGTGCCTCCTGGGCGGTTACTGGATCATGACACTGGTCTGGAGCTGTACTCCTGCTCCTCTGCTGACGCTGCTGTTCCACACGGGATGGCAGTGGCTGGTGGAGGAGTGGGAGTGATCTCCCCCCTCTTTATTTTTTTCTCTGAGAAGTGTATATCGAATGTATGAGAAGAAGACGTGCGGCACTGCTCTTGTCAAAGGGATCAGGGGACAGTTTGTATCCCAGGTATGCTCCCCCTGCGGCGCCCATAAGTTCCGGGACTGATCCCAGAGGCAGATCAGGCATATAGTTGTTGAGCATGAGACGGCCTGCGTACCCTGCCAGTGTTCCGGCACCAGCTCCTATGAGCATGTTACGGAGTACCGGAGTAGGTCTGTTATCCCTGTCAAGGAAGAACTGGTGGGGCAGTCTCAGTGTCATATGTCCCTCTAGCTCTTGAAGAATGTGTTGAGGAAAGTTTTCATGTAGCCCGCTTCGTCTGTGTTGCCTGTAATAAGAATGTCTCCGGCAGCCTGTCTTGTAAATGTTTTCACAGTAGCGTAGGTAGCCGAGAACCCATTACTGCCTGCGAATATTATAGGCTGGTTGATGCCTGCTGTAAGCTGAGGCCCTACATTCTGAAGCACACAGCCCTGGTAGTACTTAACGGTAAGAGGTATGCCTGATTTAGACACCGCTACAGCCATAAGTCCGAAAGGCGTTTTGTATACGAATGATCTTCCAAAGTTGCCCCATACAGTGCCGTATTCAGGTGCCACTGCATTAGGGTTGGTTGTCTCATCTCCGTAAAAAGAGCCTTTCTCACCGAAGTAGCCACTCATCGCGCTATTAACGATACAGAAATAAAAAACCCTTTTCAGAAAGTTCCAGTGCTCGGTAGCTCCGTCAGTCCCTCTCCCCGGTTTTTTAGTTACAAGGGCTCCGGCACCTACCTGCACTCTTCTGAGATTAGGTGCTGAGGTGGAAGGAGCTGCTATCACTTTTTGCGTTCCCATAGACATGAGAGATCCGTCCATAGGTCTGTCGTCAGGATCTACAAAGGAAGTGGCGAACAGAAGGGGGCATAGTCCTCCATTCGTAGCATTCAGGTCCGAATTCTTTATAGCATCCAGTGCTATAGACTCGAACTGGGGCGGCCCTGAAAACAGAAAGAAAGAGTCGGATGCTCCGTTGAGCATTGACGCTTCTATCTGGTCACGTATCGATAAGTCAAAGTGTGACATTATCCCCATAGGCACACTTGCACCGTCCAAGACATTAGCCATGTTATTCTCCCTTATTCAACGTAAATAATATTATCAACGTACCTTGACGGATCCTGTGAACTTATTCTGTGCTCGATCACTGTGAACGATCCATCGAAGGATACTTTTACATCGGCTACGCTCTTAAGGAGTGTTCCGAGAAGCGGGTACCTTGTAGTGGTGTAGTTGGACTTCAGTGACGCAAGAGTCAGGTTTATCAGATTGAGAAGCTCTGGTGTATCGGTATTCATAGGCCCTTTGAACTTCTTGGTGATCTCGTAGGTGTCCTTTCCGTAGAGCAGTACCGGAGTGTATTTGCTGAGGAGTCCCCTGTCACTCTCCCTGTACAGTCTGTATCCGGCCGTGAAATCGCTTTCACAGAAAGGCTTGCCTGCTATGACGCTGTTGATCATGCAGTACCCTGCGTCCCCGAGAGCTTCAAGATGGTCGTCTCTCTTGAAACGGCTCATTCCTGTTACTTCCCCGAGCTCGGCTTCTTCGGTATCGAACTGCATGTCAGTGAGAGGCATATGCGGAACAAGTGTTATCTTGGCCGCGAATATGAGTGCAGGTGCAGCATAGTCCGGAAGGAAACCGTCACGATACTTTATGTCCTTGGTGAGAACGATCACGTTGGCAGGCTCATTGGACGCCTGAAGCGCCACAAGGAGATTGGTCTGCTCTGTGGGAGTGAGCGTCCTGTATATTCCGTAGCTTGTAACGGTAACCGGTGAAGG
>Ga0172377_10008273_pt1 | contig 10666 bp, 9 predicted proteins | sample Pumphouse3metaG_FD_119749 | JGI IMG/M metagenome (GOLD analysis project Ga0172377, IMG submission 119749) | Leachate microbial communities from a municipal landfill in Southern Ontario, Canada - Pumphouse #3 metaG | ecosystem: Engineered > Solid waste > Landfill > Unclassified | place: Canada... | reverse complement strand
TAAGATAGCCCCCTGTTTTTCTTTATATATTACATTTTGTTTATTGTCAGTTGTTGATATAGATATACCTTGCATAAGATCACTATTCGATGAAGCTGAATGAATATTGATACGGAGGATGTTATCTTGTATCACTTTCATATTTAATTTATCTTCATCAAGAATTATTTTATCAATTGTCTTACTTTTTCCAGTTCCTGGCACACCTTTGAAAAGTATATTTTGATGTGAAAATTTAATATTTCCTATTTCTTTATTTGTAAACTTTAATAACTTTTTATTACTGATCATAGATATTTGAGCTTCATCTTTTAATTGATTTTCTTGATTTGATTCACCATTTAAAAACTTAATATATTGTTTTAATCCATTACTTGGGTTATAGCCTTCTTTTTTATTGTATTCATAGTTATTCCCATCTTTTTCCAAACTTTGCAATATTTTAGATAATTTTTCAATATTATTTTCAACAAAAATACTCAAAGAAAACTCATTATTAAACCTCTTTAATCCATTGTAGTAGGCATTTTTAGTTTTTTGATCTAATGGTTCATTGTAACTATTCAATGCTTTTGTATTTGCATACCACCATTGTTTGAATTTTTCCTCATAATCAGTTTGTATAGTTAGAATTGATGATTCAGATTGAAGAATACCATCGAAACTATTTTCGATTTTATTTTCTTCTAATTCTTGCATAAGTTCTCCAATATCTAAATCTTCTTCATTAGAGCTTTTTTCTATTTCACAATTTTCATTTTCTATAAATTGATTTTCTTTTTTTTCATAACACTTTTTAGAACTTACGCCTTTTGCAAGAACAAATAGTTGTTTTCCTGAGTCTTGCAGGTAAAATCTTATATTTGTATAGTCAGCGAATAAATATTTAAAATAATTCATCTCACCATAAAATATAACAATACTATTCTCATGTGAAATATTTTTAAGTGTTTTTCTAAACTGAACTATCTTAGTTGATTTACCTTCAGTACTTGATGTTTTAGACTGATAAAAAATATCATAATAATTAAAAATTTTTATGTTTTTAAAGATTTCATTCATCTCAGATTTTGTCATTTTTTCTGAATGTATTAAAATACTTTTTTCACGTTCATCAACTGAGATATCTAATAAACTTATATCAATCCCTTGAGAATTTAAATAGTCTTCAAAAGTATCATTAGAAATAATAGGCTCAATTTTTTCAAATTCGACTGCACCATCAGGATAGGTATCCTTACCTCCAATTTGAGGATTAAATACAATTAAATCATATTTTGTAGTAAATTTTCTAGCATCTAAAAAATCATCATCTTGCTTTGTACCTATTTGTATTGCATTATTTCTATCACTTGTATTTACATCATTAAGCACTAGTTCTGAAAAATTTATATCACAATCGCCTAAAATATGTGTTGTTAAATTTCCACTACCATAACATAAATCTATGGTTTTATATACTTTTTGTTTTTCTATTATTTCATTATTTGTAATAAGAAATTTTATAAATGAAGCTTTCTCTTTCGCCGTTTCACTATCAACATAAAATCTAATTTCATGGAGTTTCGATTTTCCTACTCTTTGTTCAACAAAAGAATCAATTTGATTATAAACATTTTGATTTATCACTCTTCACTCCATTCTATTTTGCTAAAAGTTCTATATAAAAAAGCTTCATCAACTTTATCTGTCAATCTTTCTATATTGTTAAATTTTATAAATCGTTCAACTATATTATTTAAAATCATTTCCCAAAATTCAACTAGTAAAAATTGTATATTTTTGTCTTTAGGAAACGAAAATTCTATTTTATTAAACAAGTTAGTATCCAAATTTTTTTGTCCAGAACCTTTTGCACAAGCATATATTTTAGGTTGAATTGACAGAAGAAAGTATCCTATAAAATTTTTTTCAAGTATTTCTTCTAAATGATCCTTTATTTTAAAGGTAAATCCCGAATCAAGAAGATGAAATTTTTTGTTTACGAATCTAACACAAGTTTCTGAAATGGCGAATCTTCCTATTACATATTCATTTTCTCTGTTGTAAGTATCTGTCTTAAAACTAACATCTCCTCCGCCATAAACAGGATATATTGTTCCAGAGTTAATTTTTTTTGTAATTCTATCTCCACCAATTAAATCAATAATATTTCCTAGCGTACTATTTTCAAATTTAATTTCATTTAGTTTAAGATTGAATCCTTTGTTGCTCGCAAACTCATCAAAGCTATTTACCATTGTTTTGTCATATCTTAAAGTAGCAGAAACTAAAGCTTTTCTAATTTTTTCTATAATCGGTTTTTGATGGCTAACGGTATGTCTGAAAATATCTGTATAATTTATTTTCCAAAATTCTAAAAATTCAACTATAGCTTTTTGAATATCAAATGATTTGTATTTTACGTTATAATCTTTAGGAATTGGTATCATTATTTCTAACCTTTTCAATTCCTTTTGAGATGGAGTATAACCTCTTTTAAATCCATATTTTTCTTTCATTTTAAAAATATTGTAATAAACATATTTACTATAATACTTACCTGTAAATTTAATAACTGTTCTATGATTATTTACAAAATACTTATTCTCATGAATTATAAAATTAGTCCCTGCCGAAGAATTTCCTTCACTAGCAAATGATATATCTGGATTATTATTATTTTCTACCTCAAAAATTTGATTCGGAAACTTATGTTCATTTACATATGTGTTAATATTTGAAGATGCATCATATACAGGTAAACCATCTTTATCATTAATTTGATCCAATTCTTCATGACTAGCTATATTCTTTGAACCTATCAATATAATATTTTCATCATCATTAAATGGGAAACTTTTTTCAAATTTAATATTTTCAATGATTAAATCAGAATATTTTCCACTTTTATTTTGAAACTCTTTAAACTTTTCAATAACTTGGTAATCTAAAGTACCAATCATCTACTTGATCCCAAATAATGAATTATTCTGAAACTCTTCACACATCTCTTTCATGAGTATATTAAGCTCATTTGTAAGTTCGTCAAAACTCACATCTTCACTATCATCTTTGAAGCCTATCTCGTTTGATATATTTATCTCATATCTATCTTTTAAGTCTATAAATTTTGATTTATATTTATACTCTTTTTTACTATTGATAAGGGTGGCGAGTCTGCGGATATTCTTTGTGCTATATGCATTTTTCATCTTATCTTTTGCTTGTGGATGCGGAGAAAAAAGCTCTTCTTCTTTTGTATCTGCTTTTACTATAGTCATTTTTTCGCTTGGGTCACTATCCAAAAACCATATATGAGAGCTAACATCTGTATTCGTAAACATTGCATTAGGCTGTTCGAGTACAGCACTTACAAAACCAGTACCAAATATAGCTTTTCGTATCATCGCTTCACTGCTAGTTGCATTCCCAGTGCTTATTAGAGTAGAAGAGCTTATTATCGCTGCATGAGCATGTTTATTTCTTCTTTTTTCTGATTTCATCAAATTTATTATGTGTTGCATAAACAAAAATTGCCCATCAGATTTTTTAGGAGTTACTATTTTCTCTTTTTCATCTTTTACTACAAAAAAATCACTTTTTTTACTATTCATATTTTGTACTATTTCATCATAGTTATGTTTCCAATCAACTCCAAACGGTGGGTTAGCTATGATAAAGTCAAAGCTTGTACCTCCATTGATTCCATTGGCAAAAGCTGGATTAGTTAAAGTATTGCCATAAGCTATTGTATTTTTTATACCTTGTTCTTTACTATCTAACGAGCTAACTTCAAGAAATATTTTTGCCAATAGCCAAGTTTGCCCATGTAATTCTTGTCCATAAACTTCAATATTTTCTATTTTATTCTTATTGTAAAAATAGTATGCAGATTCCATAAGCATACTAGCCGTTCCACACGTAGGATCATAAATAGCAAGCTTATCATATCCTTCAGCCTCAAATTTGGAAACTTCACACATCAGATGAACAATAGATTTTTGAGTGAAGTGTTGCCCTGTTAAATCACCACTTAACTTTTTCATTCTTGAAATAGTAGCTTCGTATAGGTCTTTGTACTGTTCTTTTGGATAGTCTTTAAAGTTAGCTTTGTAGGTGTAAATATCAAGCACACTTTCAAGATAATTATTAGGTAATTCTTGAATATATCTTTCGATTTCGAATGTTTTATAGTGATTTAAATACGTTAAAATATTTCTCGAAGTATCTGGATTGTATTTGCTATCTTGTTCGAAATAATTAAGATTTTGACCAAACTTTTCTATATTTTTAAGGATATTTAAAAATGTTGATTTGGTATCTTCTTTTTTGTACTCTTTATAAATTTCTGGGTCTAAACCAAAATTATTTTCATATTCGAAATTAAATGCTAATTTATTATTGTCTATCAAAAGTTTTAGAGCCATAAAAGCCATAATGCGTTGATCGTATGTTGATTCATTGATGCCAATATCTCTTAATATATCAGCATAAGCCCAAAAGTAATCTCCAAGCCGATTTTCATGAATCTTGGTTCTATCTAGTATTGCAGTCATAGTAGCTCCTACAGTATTTTATCTAAACATTTTATATATGAGAAGGATATTGTAATTATTGGTCTGTTTGCGATAATATGACAAATTGAAATAAAAAAATGCTATTTAATTATATTATAATTAAATAGCATTAAATTTACATAAATTTCATTTTGTCATATATTGATTCACGTTGACAAATTAGAAAAAAATTTAAATTTTTTATTTAGGAATATGTAATTTTTTTCCTATTGAGTTATTGTAAAAATTACATCCAAAAATTCGTTGTAACGCCATTTTATGAGCTACAATATTCTGCTTTTTAAGCCAGTTTATTGCACTACTTATCTCTTCAATTGTTATAAAATCCGATATGAAACAATCTTTTGGAGCTACTTCATCTAAAAGTTTTTCATACCAAAATGCTATTTCTTTTAGTTCTTTTGTTAGCAGCCAATGAGTGAGATTATTAGCTCTTGTATAACGCGTAAAATTTCTTGGGTAGTGGTTGAATAACTCCATAATAGTCGATAAAACAATAAATTGCTGTGGAATACTAAGCTCACGAATGACAGGTTTGGATTTAGTAAAGCGGGTTATTCTGGCAAGTTTTTTGATCTTTGATTGATGATCGATTGAATCATTTTTTTTATAAGCAAGCATCAACTTGGCAAGCTGTACAAAGACCTCAAAAAATAAAAATGAGTAGATTGGGATTTTATTGAAAACTATATACCCTCTTTTGAGAATACATGCTATTCTCCATATTCGTTTAAACGCTAAATCAAATGGTTTCGACACTGTCAATTTCCGCGCCTTTCGTAAATCAAATCCACATTTGTGACAAAACACAAACGACAATGTATTGCGATACATATTGGCAAGTTTAAGCAGCGATCTGCATTGCGGACAACGATCATAAAGATAACAGTGATGTTTGAAGCAAACTGTTGAAAAAAGAACCTTCCAGCTTTTTCGATAATATGGAAATTGATCTTCTCTTAAACAGATTGGGCAGAAGCGTTGAGGAACGATGAACGTATTTAATCCATCAGGTATGATTGATTCTTGAATATAGCTCTCATAGGATTTGAGACTCATCTGATAGATGGTTTCAAAGTTAAGAGCACTTTTTTGTTCAATGATATGTAGTAAATCATCCGATACCGAGGCATCAAAGTTGGGTCTCCAGTTGAACTTTCCAGTAGAGAAGTGCATGTTCATAAACGTTTTGGGGTGAGTTAAATGGGCATATGCAGTTCGTGCGAGCCATGAGCTGAGGATCTCGTTAGGAAGTGGTTTGGGAATAAGTAAAAATCGCGAAGCAGTAACCGCCGGATTTTTGACTTTTTTGATCATAACTGTTCGAGCATTGCATTTTTCGAGCGTTGATGTGGAGAGACATAGTTACATGCACGTATCTCGGTCAGGGTGATACGTTCGGATTTTGTTTCGATGGCAATCTTGGCAGCTTGTCGTAATAGGTCAAACATATTGCCTATGTAGCCGTCACTGAGTTCCAAAATCTCATCAGCTACTGCTTCATCGGTTAATTTTGACTCATTTTTCAGTGGAAGGCGACTCGCATAGGTTGCCAATAGACTTCCGAACTCATCATCGAATTGCCATTTTGGTAAATACATTGGCATAAAACGGCTCTCGATCTGAGGATCGGTATTTATTGCACTGAGGGCAGCTTTGGTGCCGGCGAGGACGATCGGGATCTGTAGCGCATTGGAGAGGCTTTTGATGGCATTTAAAACCTGCTTTTGTCTGGCGATAGAACCACTTAGAATATTATGTATTTCATCGATAACCAGCATCTCGACTTCGAGAAGTTTCAAATAGTATTGTACGAGATATTGTTTTCGTGCAACAGTTTCGGTCTCTTTGTAGGGGACAGAAAGCTCGGAGAGAATTTGGCTATAGAGCCGTGATTCACTCGGTTCATTCGGTGCATCGACATGGACGACTGGAATTCCTGCACCGGTATGGGTATCAAAATAATTATTCGGTAGATTTGCTGGACGTTCAATATTATAGTCATACGGCGGATGCAATTCTGCAAATCGACTAATGATCGAACTTTTTCCATTATTTCCTTCACCTACAATAAGAAGACTGGTGATGCGAGGAAAGTTTTTTCCGTATTTGAAAAGTTCTTCGAGCTTGTCGATCATTATCTTTGCTCTGGGATAATTAATCCACCGGTATTGAAAAATAAATGCCATACGCTCTTCATCCGAGCTATCAAGGAGATACTGAAACTCTTTTGATAATAAACTATTCATGAATCTTTTTCCTCAGCTTTATATTCAACGACATCAAAAATCTCGATCTTTCCAAAGCTTCTTTTTCGAACCGGCTTTTCATTTTGGTCTTTAGCAGTGGTGTTTTTTGGAGTAATGGAAGGTTTTTTGACTGTTGAGGGTGGAGTCTGCTTCCGTAAACTATTAGTTGCTCGTTTGGCATTTTTTTCGATCTCTTCAAGATTATGATAGGCCCGAAAAATATCATTTTCATCATAAGTTTTTTTTCGTTGATCGGCTAAAAATCGTTTGATGGCTTGCAGCTCCCAGATATTCATCGCCGGTGCACTCATGCGACGATAGGGTACTTCGAGATAGATATTAAGATTGGGATCGTAAACATGTATGCGACTTATATCCATGGGATCGCGTTTAATTTTTAGTTTGAGTTTTTGATCGTTGGCATCTTTTCGATTCACAAAACGGCGTAACGTATCCTCGTAATAGGTAATTCCCTCAAGAGTTATTCCGTTGCGCTGAACAGTACGATAAAAAGTAGGAAGAAGCGATATACGAATGTGCTCGTCATCTTCGATCATAGCGGGGAGAATACCGACTTGTGGATTATTCTCGTCTTCTTCGATACCGAATTGATATCGTTGCAAAGGGGTGGTTTCGATTCCGTTGTGGTAGGTCTTATGATAAATATTTACAATGTACTGAACTAACCATTTTTCGAGTTCTTTGATCGTTAGAGAAGCTTGTTTTTCTGAATCATAACTCCCACGCTCTTTTACATTGGAAAAGGTAGCTCCCGGAAGGTTATGTGTTTCTTTGTTAATTGTTGAGAAAATTCGTTCTATGTGTCCACCAAATTGAGGTCGTGCTACGGGGCGTTTTTCGATAGAGATACCGTACTCTTCGCAGACTCGCTGCACTTCAGTTCCAACTAGCTCAGAACCATTATCACTATGCAAAACACGTGGTGTGCCATAGATGGGCCATTCACCCTCGATATGAAGTTTTTTGAGATAGCGTTCTTTTGGGAGAAAGCATTGATAGAGGCATTGTCCAACGTTGAAAAAGCCAGGCCCTTGAAAAGAAAGGAAAAAGCCTGCAACCATCCGGCTATAGACATCAATAGCAAGTGTGAGATAAGGTCTGCCGATCGGAAGTCGGCGTAAATCATCCACAAGGATAATATCAAGTGGCGTATGATCGATTTGATAGACATCAAGTGGATAATTACCGTTTTTGAATTCACCTGGAAAATCACCGTATTTCGATAGAGCAGTTTTGTAGTTTTCTCGACGTTTGAGTAGATACATTGGATCGATCTCTTTGATCCGATTCCGGACGGTGTTTTCACTGGGTACTGGGGTGTTTTCATGCAGACAGGCTTGCTTGATTTTCATATAGGTGCGTTTGAAAGAATGTTTTTGTTTTTTGAGATAGTATCCTTCAAGAATATCGTTGATAATCTCATTGGTATCTTTAGGAAGGCGTTTTTCTTTAGGGCCGCGCTTTTTGGTTTGTGGTATCAGTGCGCTTAAGGTAGGATTTGATTCAAAAGCTGATAACCATCGATAAACGGTAGATTGCCCGACTTTGTGGGTAGATGCCATTTTTTGAATATCTGAGGCACTACGTTTTGCCCCAATTAGTGGTTTGATAATCTCTAATCTTCTTTTGGCTGTATCCCATTCGAGTTCAGTGTGATCATTTAAATCGATAATGGGTGAGTCATTTTGAGGTTTCGTTGAGAGTTCGGTGATGGAAACGGATGCAACATTACCATACTTTGCATGTTTGATGTTGACTTTAGTGAGCCCATCGGCTCCCACCACTTTATACTCTTCATCGTCCCAATAGACGGTTGCGCCATAACTAAAGTCTACTTTTGCCATAAAGAATCCTTTATAAGGGGTGAGTTCATTGAAAGTTTTTGGGTCAAGTCGATTATGTTTGGATTTAATGCAATGAAATGCCATAGATAGGGGATAACTTTTCCATGACTGGAACTATCGGTATCGATTACATATAAAAAGTCCATAAGGGATATAGGGTCAGAAAGATTTTCATAGATGCTTATAAAGCGTTCGTCAAATTTTTCTGTATTTTTCAAAAATGCGAATTTGTATAGGAACTTTAGATTTTGTAAATATATTGGATCAAATGTTGTATCAGTGAAAATCATGAAATTGTATTTGCCTTCACACTCAATTTGATGGGTAATACAAGAAAGCTTTTGTCGTAATTCCTCATCAGCATCAAGTTCATTTTTGTATTTCACTTCATAAACTGTCGAAGTGTTGTGATAATGAACGAGTGCATCTGGAGTATAAAAACGGTTGAAACCACCACATTCATATCGAAGTTTAAAAGGTTGCTCTTCGAATGAAACCACAGATGAATCGAATTCAAGAGTTAGAAAAAAGTCGTGTTCAAGTGTTGATTCAAATGCAAGCTGTCGATTATTCTTGCGGCTCATAAAGTATCCGGTAACAGAGCGATAGCTCTTTTTGATTTTTCTAACTGCCATGAAAAAATCTTACAACTTTTATAAAAAATTTGCAATAGTAATAAATTATTATTAATTAGTGTAAAATGTAATTTATTATCATTTATACTTGTATTTATTCTCATAATATAATCCCTGTATTTTCTCATTAAATAGGCACTTTTAAGTAGTTTTGCGAGTATAATCATGTATATTTATTCTCATTAATTTGTGAGCATGACACACGAACTCTCGCGCGTAGGTACCTGTATTGTCAGCGGCGGAGCGATGGGGGTTGATGCGATTGCTCATCGGGGTGCCGGAAGCGCTAATACAATCGCCGTATTACCCTGCGGTATAGACCTGCGCTATCCCGCAGTCAATAAGTCGTTATTGGGAAGTATCGAGACCGAGGGTCTGACTCTCAGCCAGTTTGAAGCCGGGTTTGCAGCGACAAACTGGAGTTTTGTCGTCCGAAACGAATTGGTCGTGGCTCTTGGGGAGGTGCTGATCGTAACTCAGGCGGATGAGGAGAGCGGGAGCATGCGCAGTGTCGAGTATGCATTGGAGATGGGGAAAAAAATATATGTACTCCCTCATCATATCGGTGAGAGCGAGGGGACGAACCGACTATTGGCCGAAGGAAAAGCCGAAGCGATTTATGATATCAGTATGTTTGTCGGAAGATTCGGCAAAGTTCGATCGGCAATCGACGTCAGTGATCCGTTTTTACGTTTTTGCGCGATGCGTCCGGTCTATGAAGATGCGGTGCAAAAATACGGTGAAAAGATTTTTGAGGCTGAACTAAACGGAGTGATCGAAGTTCAAAACGGCAGAGTCGTATTGACGTGAGGCGAAACCGGGCTTAGTGTTGCCCGGTACTCTCATATCCGTAGTGTTTTACGAGATAATTGATGATAATTTGCTGATCCTCTTTCGGGATAGGCGCTTTAAATTCATTGACCATTTTAGCGACGGTTCCGGTCCAGTATGGACGGCTCTTTTTCCCTTGGTTCAAAATGTATCCGAATGAGTGACAGATCAGGCAGTACTGCTGCGCCACTTCGTCGTGATCCCCTTTTTCCATCGGATAATCGTAATACGGCATTTCGATCGGTTTGCTAACCTGTGCGAAGAGTGCCGATGAGCTGAGTAAAAGGGCGCTTATCAAAAGTGTTTTTTTCATGCTTAGCCCCTTAGACGATTTTCACGTTGACGATATCAACGGCATTGTATTGGTATCCTCCGGCATTCCAGCCGATCTCATCCGCCATAGGTTGAATATTTCCGATGCGGTTGATCGCACGGACCATGATGGTATATTCTCCTTTGGCTTTAGGCTCCCATTGGTAGACCCACTGGCGATAAGCGTATTTGCCCAAATCTTTTTGGAGTGCCGT
>Ga0172377_10008272_pt1 | contig 10667 bp, 10 predicted proteins | sample Pumphouse3metaG_FD_119749 | JGI IMG/M metagenome (GOLD analysis project Ga0172377, IMG submission 119749) | Leachate microbial communities from a municipal landfill in Southern Ontario, Canada - Pumphouse #3 metaG | ecosystem: Engineered > Solid waste > Landfill > Unclassified | place: Canada... | reverse complement strand
TCGGAGTGACCCAGAATAACGTACTCTGCACCCGTAGATTTTACCATTTCGGCAGATACTTCACCGGTGAATGCACCTTTTTCTTTGTCTGCGCAGTTTTCTGCACCAAGTTGAACCAAATTTTTATCCAAAAGTCCGTTGACGGATGCCAAGTGGATGAAAGGAGTGCAAATAATCACACCACAGTTTGGTTTGTCTGCTTTCAAACTGTCATTTACGGCTTTTGCCAACTCAATTCCATCCTGCAGGTTCATATTCATTTTCCAATTTCCTGCAACAATTTTCTTTCTCATTTCAATATATATTTAAAAAATCATATCGTTCTATACTCGCCTACGCACTCGTCTCAAATTGAGCGCTAAGGTAATAAATAAAAGTGGGATAATATAAGCCAGTTCTACTTTTAACAATACTTTAATAGAGCTTTCTGTCGATACGCCGGGGACAATTTGTGCTTTTGATTTCTTCTCCGAAACGTCGAGTTCCGGCAGGTTGTTGCAGCTCCATTTATTCAGGATCGTACCTTGTCGGAGGAGCAGAAGCCCGGGATTGGAGCGCACGATGGTTTTCAACACCACTTCGTCCATAAAATAAATAGGATATACGGCCCCGGTCTGATATCTCCACTTTGCGATGGCATCATCTCCCGATGCCGTGAGCCCTATCATTTTGTAATTGTGGTCCATGCAGTAATCGTGCACCACGTTCAGTTCGTCTGTCACGCCGGTGTCTGCGTCCTCCAGATGCGGAGAAACCAATACAAATGTCAGCGTCGTGTCATTCAGAATTTGTGCTGTGATATCGTTTCCCGTCGTATCTACAATATTGAAATCAGTAATGGGCGGCACGTATCCTTTCTCTTTCAGTACGCTTTTCCCACTCACATAAGTCCACGTACTGTCCGGGTAATTTTTCATATTGAACTCTTTCTTCACACCGTTTTTTTCCATCACAAAAACATTGTCGTAAACGGGCTCCTTTGCTCCCTCCGGAATTTCCATGGCTTTACGAATATTTACGCCTACTTTATAAGGGCGCATATCTATTAACGGCAAATAATGAATGGAAAACAGGCAGATAGCCACAATATAAATCATGGAAAAAAGTGAGTAAGCCCAATGCACGCTGGGAGGAACCAGACGAAACATCTTTCCGGAACGATAAAAAGTCAATAGGGCGAAAGCAAGCAATATTAAATTTTTCCAGAATGTTTGCCAGTTGGTAAGAATGATGGCATCTCCAAAGCAGCCACAGTCGTGTACGGGGTTTGCCAGGGCCAAATAAAGCGTAAATGGGGTAAAAAACAACATCACGACGAGAAGCATCGACGTGGTAAAGCGCCTGCGGATGCCGAACAATAAATAAATGCCCAACAAGAATTCCATCGAAGCCAAAACGACGCCCGCAGCGAGCGTAACGTCATCACTGATAAAATTGGAAAGACCTAATTTTCCTACATAAGCATCTAACTTGTATCCGGTTCCTTTCGGGTCCAGTGCTTTTACGAAACCCGAAAAAATAAATGTGGCGCTCATCAAGAAACGAGCCACATTCACCATCACACCTTCAACAGGTTTAATCCCTATCTTATTTTTCAGACTTATCAAAATTGAGTTTTATCAATGCAAAAACAGCGTAATTAATCAGATCCATATAGTTGGCATCAATGCCCTCGGATACCAGTGTTTCACCATTTAAATCCTCTATTTCCTTGATGCGATAAAGTTTCATCAAAATCAAATCCACATAAGAACTAACTCTCATGCCGCGCCACGCCTCGTCGTAGTCGTGATTTTTGTTCACCATCAAATCAAATGCCTTCCGCGCAAAAACGTCATAAAGTTGCAAGGCTTCTTCGTTACTCATGTCTTCTTCCTCTGCCGGCTGCCTTGAAAGCTGTATCAGGCCAATGAGAGCATAGTTCACGATACCTACAAATTCAGGCAATATGCCCTCATTCACAAACGCCACGCCCTTCATTTGCAATGAACGGATTCGTTTCGCTTTGATGAGTAATTGGTCTGTCACGGAGGGTATGCGCAGAATTCTCCATGCTACTCCATAATCGTGCAGTTTGTTTGCAAATAAGTCGCGACAGCGCGACATCACTTCTTCAAATTGCTTATTTGTATCTGCCATCTTACTGTCTTTTGTGCAAAATTACAAAATATATCTTGAATTTCCGAGGTTATTCGTGTTTGGAATGATCTCACAATGAGTGAAAATACCTTTCCGGCCTTTTTTCATTCCAGCTACGCCAGTAAGAGAAGGAACTTGCGTTACCTCCTCCATCCTGCAATATGTAATTTTATTTTTGAATCGGCCTGTTCATTATCGTGGCGCCAGACTGCAGTTTCATGATGGGAACGGGCTTGCCGTGAAGTTTCTGTGTCACCTGATTCATGTTCATTGTGTCTTTTACCGGAACGCTCTGAGGTTGATTTACAGTCTTCGTAGTGTCCTTCGGCAGGGGTTTCACCTTAGCCTGGTGGAAACGTATCAGCGAGGGCTGCGTAATCACAAGAATTTTCTCCTCCTGATCCCAGGGGGCGTTATGATAAAGGAAACCATAAACTCGTTTGATTTTTCGTTTTGAAAGTTCCAGTGAAATACTATAGTCCTGATCTGAAAACAGATGCTGCGTAATTGTACCCACAGAGTCATTATCATAACGAACGGAGAGGTTCACAATGGCATCTCTGTTTCCGGAATGATAAATGAAATGCGATTTAAAATGCCACATCAACCGGTCGTGAGCATGATAGGACGAATCTGCCCTAATACTAAAAGTGATGAGGTTGTTGATGCCTTTTGACGTCAAACAGTAAAACGATTGTCCGTTCCACACATTGGCGGTATCGCCCTTGTTGGACAATTGTGAATAGGCTGAGGTTTGGTTTGTTTGCACGCCCAATAAACGGGAGGCCTTATCCAAACGTTTGTCTATATTCTGATAGATCGTGTACAATTGGTCGGTGTGCTGGGAATACCACACCATGGAGGAGTCAAAATCCGCTTTCGAAATATGATATTTTCTGAACACAGCCTCGGTGTACAAATGTTCCAGATAATTTGCGCTGTCGGGATTCTGCATGGCGATGGTTCGAGCCAGATGATACTCGTACAGCACGTCCTCCATTTTTCCCTTGCTCATCACCCCACCCGGTGGCCGCACTTTGCACGACGACACCAGCACGAGCAATAACATCAACGTAAATATCACTGATTTTTTCATTCCGCGTCACCACCGTTTTGGGCTTTTCCTTTTCCAATGTACTTGGAGAATGTTTTGTGATAAAAAATTACCGCAGCAAAACCGCCACAAGTAATGGCACTATCGGCAAAATTAAAAATAGGACTGAAAAACACAAATCTATGACCGCCCCAGAAAGGAAGCCAGTCCGGCCACGTTGTTTGTATTATAGGGAAATAAAACATGTCTACCACGCGCCCCGTAAAAAGTTGTCCGTAACCATGGCCAAAAGGTACCAGCGAGGCTACCGAATAGGGAGTACTTTCCGAATAAATCAGACCATAAAACATATTGTCAAATATATTTCCCGCAGCACCTGCCAAAACAAGAGAAAGACAGATAATCAAACCGGTCGGCACGTTCTTTTTAATGGCTTTGTTCAAATAATACGCCAGCAAAACCACCGCCACAATGCGCAACAGGCACAAGCAGAACGTACCCATGAAATCTACGCCAAAAGCCATGCCTTTGTTCTCCGTGAAATAAAGAATGGCCCAGTTCCCTGCCATCGAAACGGATTCATAGAGCGACATGCTCGTTTTGACCAGATATTTGATCAACTGATCACAGAACAAGATCAGCAGAATGACGCAAACAGCCGTCACTCTTTGTTTTTGTGCTTTTGTTATTTCCATTACCGGCACACGAGGATTCAATCGTTTCTATTCTTTTGCATCTTCGATTCGATGCTCAACGTAGCGTGCGGCACGGCGCGAAGACGCTCTTTGGGAATGAGTTTCCCTGTCAGACGACAAATGCCATAAGTCTTGTTTTCAATGCGCATTAAAGCAGCTTGCAAACTCTTGATGTATTTTTGTTGACGGCCCGCCAGAGCAGACACTTCTTCCTTGGACTGCGTGGAAAATCCCTCTTCCATATTTTTATAAGTAGGAGATGTGTCGTCCACGGAATTTCCGTCCCGATTCATCAACACACCCATCATCTGCTCATAATCTTTTTTCGCCAATTCCAGCTTTTTCAGAATCAGCTCTTTGAACTCCAATAGTTCCTCGTCCGAATAGCATGTTTTTTCTGCCATTGTCATCCTTTATTATGATTGTTTTTCTATTTGAACATTTAAAGAAAATTCTTCAAAATCAAATTTGTCTGCCAATTTGCCACTGCCCCATTCGAATTTGTCGCAGAGCACCTGGCCACAGATATAATCTTTAAATTGCTCCACAGCATCTTTAATTTCCGCACGATCTTCCAGAATCACGTGAATATGATCCGTAATTTCAAAACCGGACTCCTTCCGATAAGTTTGAATACGTTTCACGATTTCACGCGCAATGCCTTCGCGTCTCAAATCTTCAGTGATTTCCAAATCCAGTGCCACGGTAAACGTGCCTTCGTTGGCTACGCTCCATCCCGGAATATCCTCGTTAAAGATTTCCACCTCTTCGCGCAGCAAGGTGATTTCCTGACTGGCGTCCAACGTGAGTTTCAACGAACCATGCTGTTCGAGTAACGAAATCTGCTCCTGCCCCATGGCGGCTACGGCTTTTGAAACCGCACTCATTTGTTTTCCGTATTTCTTTCCCATCACGCGGAAGTTGCATTTGATGGTTTTCTGCAGTTTGATGGCATTCACAAAGCGGATTTCCTTTACATTCACCTCGCTCTTGATCAGGTTCTGCATTTCTTCGATGCGTTCTTTTTCCTTCGCGTCGGACACGGGGATCATAATGCACTGCAAGGGTTGCCGTACGATGATGGCGTGCTTCTTGCGTAAAGAGAGCACCATGGACGTAATTTTCTGTGCCATCTCCATGCGGTGTTCCAACTCCTCATCCACAAAGGAGACCTCAAATTTCGGGAAGTCTGCCAGGTGTACGCTCTTCGCTGCTCCTGTCTTGTTGCCGGCTTTCATCAGGTCGGTATAGAGGCTGTCGGCATAGAAGGGTGCCAGCGGGGCCATCAGGCGCGCCACTGTTTCCAGACAGGTGTACAAACATTGATAGGCACTCACCTTGTCCTGCGACATGCCGTTGCTCCAGAAACGTTTCCTATTCAGACGCACGTACCAGTTCGAGAGGTCGTTGATCACGAAGTTCTCCACGGCGCGTCCGGCCTTCGTCAGATCGTAATCCTCGTAGCAGTCCGTCACATTCTTTATTAAGGTATGTAAGTCTGAAAGTATCCACCGGTCTATTTCGGGACGTTCGTTCAAAGCGATCTGAGCTTCCTCGTTGTGGAAATTGTCCACATTGGCATACATCGCCAGGAAGGAATACGTCTGATAAATCTTTCCGAAGAAGGTACGTACCACGTCTTCCACGCCTTTTTCATCAAATCTCAAATTGTCCCACGGGGAAGCATTCGTAATCATGTACCAGCGCACCGGGTCACTACCATATTTTTCGATGATTTCAAAAGGATTCACGGCATTGCCCAATCGTTTACTCATCTTACTACCGTCCTTGGCCAGTACCAGTCCGTTGCTGATAACGGCTTTGAAAGCTACGCTGTCAAAAATCATGCTCGCAATGGCGTGCAGCGTGAAGAACCATCCCCTGGTTTGGTCCACACCTTCTGCAATGAAGTTGGCTGGAAAGAATCCTCCTTTGTCGATGAGGTCCTTGTTCTCAAACGGGTAATGCAATTGTGCATAAGGCATGGAACCGGAGTCAAACCAGACGTCAATCAGGTCCGCTTCCCTTTTCATGGGTTTACCGCTTTCTGACACCAGGATGATGTCGTCCACATAGGGGCGGTGCAAATCTATTTTATCGTAATTCTCCTGAGAATAATCACCGGGAACGAAACCTTTTTCGCGTAAAGGATTCGATTTCATAAATCCGGCTTTCACACTCTTGTCTATTTCGTCATAAAGTTCCTTCACGTCGCCAATGCAGGTTCTTTCACCCGTTTCACTGCTCCAGATGGGCAGTGGCGTTCCCCAATATCTGCTGCGACTGAGGTTCCAGTCATTCAGATTCTCCAACCATTTTCCGAAACGTCCGCTTCCCGTGGATTCAGGTTTCCATAAAATGGTTTTGTTGAGTTCCATCATGCGTTCCTTGCACGCGCTGCTCTTGATGAACCAGCTGTCCAGCGGGTAATAGAGCACCGGTTTGTCGGTGCGCCAGCAATGGGGATAACTGTGTACGTGCTTTTCGATGCGGAAAGCCTGATTGTTTTGTTTCATTTCCATGCAGATGGAGATGTCCAGTGTTTCGTCTTTCTCCGTCAGTTTGGGGTCGTAGTCGTTCTTCACGAAGCGCCCGGCATACTGGCTGTAAAGTTTCGCGTTCATACGCGTCTTCACAAACTCCTCGTCAATTTCTTCCAGAGGATAGAAACGTCCTTTCAAATCCACCATGGGGCGCAGGTCTCCCTTCTTGTCCACCAACTGCAAAGGAGGCACTCCGGCAGCTTTCGCTACGAAAGCATCGTCGGCACCAAATGTCGGAGCAATGTGTACAATGCCCGTACCATCCTCCGTGGACACGTAGTCTCCGCTGATCACGCGAAACGCTCCTTCGCCGGGATTCACATACGGCATCAGCTGCTCGTACTTCATTCCCACCAGGTCCGTTCCTTTCAGGTGACCCACCACACGATACGGTATCACCTTGTCTCCGTGGTGATAGTCCTCCAAGTCTTTTTCCGCTCCGGCAGGGTTCAGATACGCTCCCACACGGGCTTCCGCCATCACAACGGTAATCTTTTCGCCGGTATAGGCGTTGTAAGTCTGCACGCAGACATAATCTATTTTCGGTCCCACGCACAGTGCCGTGTTCGAAGGCAAAGTCCATGGCGTCGTAGTCCATGCAATAAAAAAGGGTGTGCCCCACGCTGCCATCTCCGGTCGCGGATCCACAATCTTAAATTGCGCCGTCACGGTGGTATCCTTCACGTCGCGATAGCATCCCGGCTGATTCAGCTCGTGACTGCTCAGTCCCGTTCCGGCAGCAGGTGAATATGGTTGTATGGTATAGCCTTTATACAACAGGCCTTTTTGATATAATTGTTTGAGTAACCACCACAGGGTTTCTATGTAACTGTTCTGATAAGTAATATACGGATGATCCAAATCCACCCAGTAGCCCATCTTCTCACTCAGATCGCGCCATTCCTCAGTATATTTCATCACGTCCGCACGGCATTTGCTGTTATAATCTTCTATCGAAATGGTTTTGCCAATGTTGTCCTTCGTAATGCCCAATTCCTTTTCCACACTCAGTTCCACAGGCAGTCCGTGGGTGTCCCATCCCGCTTTGCGCGGCACGTAATAGCCTTTCATCGTCTTATACCTCAGCACGGTGTCCTTGATGGTACGTGCCAGCACATGATGAATGCCCGGATGCCCGTTGGCCGAAGGAGGACCTTCAAAAAAAACAAATGTGGGATGCCCTTTTCTGTTTTCCAAACTTTGATGAAAAAGATCTTGTTCCGTCCAACTGTTCAGTACTTCTTTATTGATTTGCGAAAGGTTAAAACTTGAATGTTCTGTGAATTTATGACTCATGACCGGCGTCTCTAAAAATTTTGGTGCAAAAGTACAAAATTTTCTTCAAACATCCTCATTTCTTTTCGATTAAGTTGAGCTAAATTCTTCCTAAAATTCAGCCTCAAAGGAGTGTCGCGAAGACTTCACTCTTACACCTCGCGGAACTTGAAATTACGGTCTTTGTTTCGTTGGAACCAGGGATGAACAATAAAGAGATACATCAGCAGAGAGAACGCGCTCAAAATCAGCGCCCAAAAATACTGATTGATGTTGAGTCCCGTCAATACGAAACCCATACACAAACCCAGCATGGAAGTCAATATATACGTCTGTTGCAACGTACCGCGCTGACAATGACCGGACAGCTTCAAAAAATACAGGAAGAAACGGGAATTGAACCACCCCAGTCCGATGCCCAGCAACGTGAAAGCAAAATAAAGCACCCTCGGCTCGTCCTGCAACAGCAGCAAGAGCGAGGAACCCATCATCAGCAACAACCCCGCCACGGCATCTGCCCTGTAATCCGCTTCCTCAAAAAACGTGCGATGCGTCACAAAGGCTATCAGCAGTCCCATGGCCAGCATGCCGATAAACTCCGGCGGAATATTTCCTCCCAGCAACATCCCCTGCACCACCATCACCGGCAGCAGATTCAGGACTAACATCAATGCCCGCGGATGCCAAAAACGATCTAGAGAAATCAGCGACACATGCGTAGGTGCATGGAAACTTACCTTCACCGTGCCCAAAACCAGCAATGCCACTAGTTGCAACATCACCGACACCTCAAAAGCTCCATCCAAACCGTACATCTCGGACAAATACCACGCCGCAGCAATGGCCGGCGCAAAACTTAACCGCGCAAACCACAAATAGAAACTATCCGTCAACGTTCTTTTCGACGACACGGAAAGATCATTTATCAACGTCCCGCCCATCGCCATCTGTAAGATCCCGAAACAACCTCCTTCTATCAGGCGCAAAGCACCTAATTCCCACAACGTACGCACCGTCGTCATTCCCACGCTGGTCACCACCAGCCCCAGAATAGCCACGCCACACACCCGTTTGCGCCGAAACCTGTCTACCCAAAAAGCATTGAAAGGACCGGAAATAAACATGCCCACAGCAAACAGCGCTGCACAAACAAACGTATGCCCGCTTAACTTGTCATTCTCCGCCGCCCATTGCCCAAACAGCGGAAACTGCAAAAAGATCGACGCGCACAACAGAAAATTGCACAAACAGATCAATCCATATTCGCGATTCCAAAATCGTTTTTGTTTCTCTTCACCCATCAGCCCAACTATATCATCAAAAAACTCCAAAGGTATTGCTACCCTCAGAGCTTTCTATTTCTAATATTCTTCATGTTCATCCGGAAAATTCACCGTCTTCACATCTTCCACATACTGTCCCACAGCATTCGTAATCACCTCGGACAAATTCGCATAACGACGTAAAAACTTCGGAGTGAAACTATTGTCCATTCCCAGCATGTCGTCCACCACCAGCACCTGGCCATCCACTTCGTGACCCGCACCGATTCCGATAATCGGGGTGTTCAACTCCTTCGTCACGCGGGCAGCCAACTTGGCCGGAATCTTTTCCAACACAATGGCACAACAACCGGCATCCTCCAACAAATGAGCGTCCTTCACCAATTTCTCCGCTTCCGCCTCCTCTTTGGCACGTACTGAAAAAGTACCAAACTTATTGATGCTCTGCGGCGTCAATCCCAGATGACCCATCACGGGAATACCGGCATCCAGAATCTTCTTCACCGTGTCGATGATCTCCTCGCCACCTTCCAGTTTCACGCAGTCGCAACCCGTTTGCTGCATAATGCGAATCGCGTTCTTCACGCCCTCCGTACTGTTCACCTGATAGGTACCAAAAGGCATATCGCATACTACCAAAGCCCGCTTCACACCTTTCACCACGGAACGCGCATAAATAATCATCTCATCCAGTGTGATAGGTACCGTCGTCGTGTTACCCTCCATCACATTCGAGGCCGAGTCGCCAATCAAAATCGCATCCACTCCGGCTCCGTCCACCAGGCGCGCCATGGTATAGTCATAAGAGGTCAACATGGCTATTTTCCTTCCTTGTTCTTTCATTTCACGCAAACGGTGTGTAGTCACCTTGCGTGTATCTTCTACGAGATATGCACTCATATTGTTTGATATTTTTTAGGGCTGTTGAAAGGCAGCCCTTTCGTTTCAGACTACAAATTTATAACTTTTACAGCTTACCGCGATAAGATTTCAGTCAATTTCTTCACATCCATACCTCTGAAATCCCTTATCGTCACATCCGCCAAAGCCTTCACTTCCTCCTCCGGCAACGTCGTGGACAATCCCACTACCGTCATGCCCGCACTCCTTCCGGACAACAGTCCGCTACGCGAATCCTCAAAAACCACACAACGTGAGTTCTCCATTTCCAACTTCTCCGCCGCTCTCAAATAACAGTCCGGTGAAGGCTTCGACCACCTGAAATTCTCCGCCGTCAGCACGCAGTCGAACCACTCCAACAGCTCCGGGTGCATACGTCTCACCTGCGTCATCTTCCTCGCGTTGGAACTCGTCACAATCGCCATCTTCACATCCGCCTCACGCAGATTTTTTAGAAACTTCGTTACACCTCTTATATAAGCATAACTCATACACTGTTCCAGAGCCACCAATCCGCGATTGATTTCGGACACCTTCGCCGCGTCGTCATCAAAATATTTTCGAAGAATTTCTTTCAGGGTAGAACCTTTGATATCCACGTCAAAGGTAGGTTGTTGAGGGAAATACTTTTGTCCGATACGTTTCCAGAAAAGCGAATAATCACCTTCAGTATCCACAATCACCCCATCCAGATCAAAAAGAGCCGCCATACGACCGTCACGATTTCCCATAAAAAACTGTTTTTTTTATTTAGCCTGCAAAGTTAGAATTTTTCATT
>Ga0172377_10008271_pt1 | contig 10667 bp, 9 predicted proteins | sample Pumphouse3metaG_FD_119749 | JGI IMG/M metagenome (GOLD analysis project Ga0172377, IMG submission 119749) | Leachate microbial communities from a municipal landfill in Southern Ontario, Canada - Pumphouse #3 metaG | ecosystem: Engineered > Solid waste > Landfill > Unclassified | place: Canada... | reverse complement strand
AATCCATGTAAAAATTTGACTAAAACTGATTTATACTGTGAATTATGATTGTAAAATCTTATTTATCTACTGAGGATGCGGTACGGGGTCTTACCGAGGTGTTATCGGCGTCGATGCTTAGCAGTTCTCAAGAGCTCTTATCCATAGCCGTTTCGGGAGGAAATAATCCTGCGTTGCTGTTTCGCCTATGGGCGACGGAATACAAAGAGCGTTTCCCATGGCAGCGAATTCAACTCTATTGGGTGGATGAACGTTGTGTGCCCCCGACGGACTCTGAGAGTAATTATCTCATGACAAAAACAAATTTATTGGATGCTGTGCCGTTGAATGTACAAAACATCTTTCGGATTCACGGCGAGGCTAATCCTTTTGATGAGGCTGACCGTTATACGAAACTTGTACGAAAGAATTTAGCTGATGCATCGGGACTTCCGGTTTTTGATTATGTTCTTCTCGGAGTAGGTCCCGACGGACATACTTCTTCCGTTTTTCCGGGACAGGAAGATTTGTATGAAACGGCGGCACCTTATCTTGCAAATGCACATCCGCAAACAAATCAAATGCGCGTTGCTCTTATGCCCCGTACGATTCTTAATGCGCGTAATATTTTCTTTTTTGCCACCGGTAAAGGAAAAGCGGCTATTTTAAAATCGGTGATAGCGGGTGATGATCGTCTGCCGGCATCATACATCGCTCATCATGCGGCAGATGCTATTTTATTTATTGCTTGAATTCGGTGTTATTGGTTCATGGGCTTGTAGTCTTTTGCCAAACCTCCTTCACTGGTTTCTTTGTATAACGAAGGAAGATCTTTTCCGGTTTCTTTCATCGCCTCAATCACTCTATCGAACGAAACACGGTGCATCCCGTCCGTGAAAGAGGAATAAAGGTTCACATCCAAAGCACGTGCGGCGGCGTAGGCATTGCGTTCGATGCAGGGAATTTGTACCAGTCCGCATACCGGGTCGCAAGTCATGCCCAAATGATGTTCCAACCCCATTTCTGCAGCATATTCTATTTGTGCAGCGCTGCCGCCGAAAAGTTGGTTGGCTGCTGCGGCTGCCATGGCGCATGCTACGCCGACTTCTCCCTGGCAACCGACTTCCGCTCCGGAAATGGAGGCATTTGTTTTCACTATGTTTCCAACCAGACCGGCCGTTGCCAAGGCACGGAGAATTCGTATTTCACTGAATTCTCGACTTTGGGAAAGATGATAAAGTACGGCGGGTATTACTCCGCATGAGCCGCAAGTGGGGGCGGTGACCATTTTGCCTCCTGATGCATTTTCTTCACTTACGGCAAGTGCATAGGCAAAAACCAAACCTCGTGATTGAAGTGATTGTTTATATCCGCCGACACGTACGAAATAGGTCGAGGCTTTTCGACGAAGATTTAATGGGCCGGGTAGTACGCCTTCTGCTTCCAAACCGCGATGTATCGTTTCTTTCATTGTTTTCCAAACCTCAGCCAGATAATCCCAAAGATCACTTTCTTCATATTCTTGTACATATTCCCAATAGCTTTTTCCGGTGTGTTCACACCATTTTAAAATATCGGTCATGTGTGTCATGGGATATATATCGGGAGTATTTATTAAAGAATCTTTGCTGTTCTCTTCGGCCAAAGCGCCTCCTCCGATGCTGAAGACGGTCCACTCATCCGTATTTTTACCTTTTGCGTCTATAGATACGAATTTCATTCCGTTGGGATGGAATGGTAAAAATATTTTAGGTTCCCATATGATTTTTACGGGAGCGGTTGCCTCAAGTATGCTGTTGATTGCCATATCGGTCATATGCCCTTTGCCGGTAGCGGCAAGACTGCCGTATAAAGTTACTTCGAAAGACGAGGCATCGGGATGTCTTGCCAAAAATATCTCGGCAGCTCTATGTGGTCCCATGGTGTGACTGCTCGAAGGTCCTATTCCTATACGATATAATTCTTTAATAGACTTCATAATCATCGTTTTATTTGTCTGCAAAAATACAATTTAAATTATATATATTACGCATATATTCTTTTTAGTGAACAATAGTGCTAATGAAAATAAAATAAACTATATTTGTTGTGTAAAATAGTAAAAAAATAATTTATGATGTATACAATAAAGAATAAAATATCAATATTCTTTCTCTTGATTGTTGTATTAATAGGAAACGCATCTTGTAAAGATAGCGATGGTACAGATACTACAAATAAGGAAGTGAACACATGGATTGAAAACACGATGCGTGAGAATTACTTGTGGTATGAAGATATACCTGTTGCGAACAAGCTTAATTTTAAGAACGATCCCGGGACTTTCTTTACATCACTATTGTCGGATAACGATGGCAAAGATTACTCCTCCGGCGGGGGACATTTTTACTATTCATATATTAAAGATACATCTGCAAGTGCTAACACACGCAGCATTAGCCAGATAGATTACAGTTACGGATTCGATTTTATACTTTACTCTATTAATGATACAGCTTATGCCGCGCGTATTCTTTATGTGGCATCTGATTCTCCTGCATCTGAAGCCGGACTTGAACGGGGTGATTGGATTATCACTATGGGTGGTGAATATATTACGGCCGGCAATTACTCAACTCTCGACGGTGGAAGTGCAATGAAATTGCATCTTGCCAGCTATAGTAGTAGCCTCAACAAACTTATTTATAGTAAATACATGCAACTGGGTACGGCAAGGGAGATTGAAGATGATCCTGTATATTATAGCAACACATATACATATACCGTAAATGGTAAAAAGGTTGGTTATCTGGTATACAACCATTTTACGGCCAGTGAGGATGAAGAAAAAGGAGATGAAAAATATAATAAAGAACTGCTTGCATTGTCCAAAGAATTTAAGACGGAAGGGGTAACTGATTTTATTCTTGATCTTCGATATAATAATGGCGGTTTATTAACTTGCGCACAATTGTTATCTTCAATATTAGCTCCCGAGAGTGTCTTTGGAAACACTTTCTGTAAACTGGAATATAACGACAAGCAAAGTCCGCAAACAGAAGAGCTGAATTTCTCTTCAAGTACCATCAGCAGTGGTGCAAACCTGGATTTATCAACAGTTTACGTATTGGTTTCTGATAATACAGCCTCCGCATCCGAATTAGTGATTAATGCCCTCAAGCCTTATGCCAATGTAGTTTTGATTGGCACAAAAACAGAAGGTAAGAATGTTGGTTCTGTTTCATATACAGACAAGAAGTATACATGGAAACTACAACCTATCGTATGCAAATTATACAATGCTAATGGTGAATCAGACTACGTAAGCGGATTTTCACCGGATTACACGTGCGACGAAACGGAAACAATAGAACATTGGAAACCTTTTGGGGACACCGATGAATTACTCTTAAGCACTGCTCTTAGTTTGATAGGCGGAACTTATTCCGCAGCAACTGTAGCGACTACACGTAGTACCCTGAATTTGAAGAGGGTTGCTTGTTCATTGGATAGAAAAGCCGATAATGCAGTGATTATTCGATAAATCTTATTTTATTTGTCTGCAAATATTCGACTGGAAGAATTCGTTTAATAGATTCTCTTCATTTCCTTGTACGACAATGTGATGATTGCCGATTGAATTCTTGATAAAGTAATCAACCGGTGTATTCATCATTATCTGTATCTGGGTGCGACACATCTTGGGATTATCCGTATTTTTCAATAATGTTCCCGATGACAGATAATAATCGTCAAGGCATTCGCCTCCGCATTTGATGATGGACACATCTCCTTCGGAAAGTGTGCCTTGAATGGCAATGCCGATCTTTGATTCAAAATGACTGCGGATGGTATAATCCTTGGTTTGTTTAAGTCCGATAGTACAATGGGCCAGGGTGAGGATATTCGATTCAATGTCAATCTTTGCCGGATTGCCCATGAAAGTTGATTTCCCAGTGAGTGCCTTGACAACAAGCATTGTGAAGATGGATTGCAAATCACCTTCGCATCCGGCTATGATACCTTCATCATTGAGTAAAGATAAGGCAAGGCAACCTGTGGTGCCAATCTGATCGATAACTTTAAAGCAATTCAGTGTGACGGCATCAAGCTTTTCTTTAATACATACTTCTTTGAGTGCTTTGTAAAAGCGCATGGCTTTTACTAAATCCTTCGGGGTGCTTTCTTTGCAGGTTAAGGCTTTTGAGGCAATCTCTTTGCAGGCTAGTTCCACTTCTTCATCTTTGATCTTTGAAAAAGGTTCGTATACTTGTTCGAGAGGCAAGTCTATGTATTCTACTCCCCAACGGCGTTTGGCCAACAGATAGTCTACATTGCTGGCGATGAGCCATGGTGAGGGCGTACCGATAACTCCGATGCGGCAGTGATTTAATTCATTGTTTGCAGTGAAGATTTTATACAGGATATGTATACGTTGAAGAATGAATGAATCTTTGCCGTAAAGAATTTCGTTTTTCATCCCTTTTGAACGAAGCCATGTGGCGATTTCCATGGCTGATGCCAGAGAATTATTTTCTCCATTTGCTAAAAGGATGGTTGGATGTGAAAGCAATTCATATTGATTGATGACCAGATGTTCTACACCTCCGGTTTCAATTAAAAGTATTTTGAAATCACTACGGTGAAGCCTTCCCATTTCTCTCTGGTCGACAAGCTCGATGGTATATTGTTTCCTTAATTCGTTTATTACTGTTCCGAAAGGATTGTCTGCCAGCGTTTGTTTACCAAGAAGAGAAGTGAAAGTAACGATGTATATAGTCATTTTGTTCTTATTAAGAATCTATTTAGGCAATCCGTATTTATCTACGACAAAGTCTATATCTTTATCTCCGCGTCCGCTTAGATTGACCAAGATGGAACTGTGAGGATTTGTTTTGGCCAGTTTGATGGCATGAGCTACCGCATGGGCACTTTCAAGAGCCGGTATAATGCCTTCCATACGACTGAGCTCATAGAATGCATCAATACATTCTTTATCGCTGATGGTCACATATTTTATCCGGTTCATGTCTTTCAACATGCAATGTTCCGGTCCTACGCCCGGATAATCCAATCCGCTGGCAACAGAATATACGGGAGCGGGATTTCCTTTTTCATCCTGAAGCAGGTAGCACTTGAATCCGTGAATGAGGCCGGGCTTTCCGAAACAGGCTGTGGCCGCATGTTTGCCCAGAGTAAGGCCGAGACCTCCCGGTTCTACACCGATCAATTCGCATGGGTCATCAAGGAAAGCGCTGAATATGCCGATGGAATTGCTTCCGCCGCCAACACAGGCTACTATTTTGTCGGGCAATTCGCCTGTCATTTCTAAAAATTGTTCGCGGGCTTCGATGCCGACTATGCGCTGGAAATCGCGTACCATCATAGGGAACGGATGGGGACCTACCACTGATCCGATGCAATAGATGGAATTAATAGGATCTTTTAAATAGGCTTCGAATGCTGAATCAACAGCCTCTTTTAAGGTTTTCAATCCGTGGGTGACCGGAACAACTTTTGCTCCGAGTATTTGCATACGAATGACATTGGGATGCTCTTTGGCTATATCGACTTCGCCCATATATATTTCGCACTCCAAACCGAAGTAGGCTGCTGCGGTAGCAAGGGCAACGCCATGTTGTCCGGCACCGGTTTCAGCAATCAATTTCTTTTTACCCAGATATTTGGCTAATAAGGCTTCACCCATGCAATGGTTCAGCTTGTGTGCTCCGGTATGATTCAAATCTTCTCTTTTTAGATAGATACGGCCACCGTATTTTTCACTCAAACGGTTGCAATAATAAACCGGTGTGGGGCGACCCTGATAGTGCTTACGTATGCTGCGGAGCTCAGAGATGAATTTATGTGATTTACTGATTGAATAATAAGCATCATTGATCTTATTCATTTCTTTTTGGAGTTCGTCCGGAATGAATGAACCGCCGTATTCCTTGAAGAATCCCTCTTTATTGGGATAGGTTTTAAAATAGTCTTTTTCCATATATTGTTTTATAATTAGTCTGTTTTGTAATAAAAAACATCAATTTCATTGCAAATATACGTTTCTATTCACAAAAGACAAAATATTTGTTGCTTTAATCTTGAGATTTTAGGACTAATTTTGTTTTGTTTTTGGATGATTTTATGAAAATAGAAGCTTTTATGTTTTCGTATTCAAATATTTATGTACATTTGCAGTTCAAAAGAAACAAAGTTGAAAATCGGCTTTGCCGTAAAAGTAGAAAACGATAATTTAGTATAATATTAAAAAGAAATTATGCCTACTATATCAATTCGTGGAAATGAAATGCCTGCTTCTCCAATCAGGAAACTCTCTCCTTTGGCAGAAAAAGCTAAAGCAAGGGGAATTCATGTGTATCATCTTAATATCGGACAACCGGATCTGCCTACGCCTCAAGTGGGCATTGATGCTATTCATAATATGGATAGAAAGGTCCTCGAATATAGTCCGAGCGCCGGATACCGCAGCTACCGCGAGAAACTGGTAGGCTATTACAAGAAATTCAATATTAATTTGACGGCGGATGATATTATTATCACATCGGGTGGTTCCGAAGCCGTGTTGTTTTCTTTTCTGTCTTGTTTGAATCCGGGTGATGAGATTATCGTTCCGGAACCTGCTTATGCCAATTATATGGCGTTTGCTATTTCGGCCGGTGCCAAAATCCGTACTATTACCACAACTATAGAAGAGGGATTCACCCTTCCGAAAGTTGAAAAGTTTGAGGAACTGATTAATGAACGTACGAAAGCAATCTTGATTTGTAATCCGAATAATCCGACAGGTTATCTTTATACCCGACGCGAGATGAATCAGATTCGGGATATGGTGAAGAAATATGATTTGTTTTTGTTTTCAGATGAGGTTTATCGTGAATTTATTTATACCGGTTCTCCTTATATATCTGCGTGTCATCTGGAGGGTATTCAAAACAATGTGGTGTTGATCGATTCTGTGAGTAAGAGATATTCGGAGTGCGGCATTAGGATAGGGGCGCTGATTACAAAGAATAAAACGGTTCGTGATGCCGTGATGAAGTTTTGTCAGGCCCGACTTAGTCCGCCACTGATAGGTCAGATTGTTGCGGAAGCTTCTTTAGATGCACCCGAAGAATATATGCGTGATGTTTATGATGAATATGTGGAACGAAGGAAATGCTTGATTGATGGTTTGAACCGTATTCCGGGTGTTTATTCTCCAATTCCTATGGGGGCATTTTATACGGTGGCAAGGCTTCCTGTAGATGATTCCGACAAGTTTTGCGCTTGGTGTCTGACGGATTTTCAATATGAGGGCGAAACCGTTTTCATGGCTCCTGCATCGGGCTTTTATACCACTCCCGGTGTCGGAGTGAATGAGGTACGTATTGCCTATGTCTTGAAAAAAGAGGATCTGGTACGTTCACTCTTTATCTTAAGCAAGGCTTTACTTGCTTATCCGGGAAGGACGGAATAGAAATGTCCCTAGCATATTTCATAGCAAAAAGAATATATCGTGATAACGATAAAGGTAAGAGGGTTTCACGTCCTGCTGTTTTTATTGCTATGGTAGGTATTGCGATAGGTTTGGCTGTGATGATCATCTCCGTATCTGTTGCGGTGGGCTTTAAAACCGAGGTTAGGAATAAGGTGGTGGGCTTTGGCTCTCATATCATTATTGCGAATCTCGATGCGGTCAATTCTTACGAGACTCGTCCGGTTTTTGTGGGCGATAGTATGATGACGGCTCTTTATCATTATCCTGAAGTGAAGCACGTGCAACGCTATTCCACAAAGCCGGGTATGATAAAAACGAAGGATTCTTTTCAGGGAATCGTTCTTAAGGGTATGGGGCAGGAGTTTGATCCTGCTTTTATCAAGAAGTGTCTGATAGCGGGTAGTTTGCCCGCTTTCAGTGATTCCGTTTCTTCTTCTCAGGTACTTGTTTCCAAGGCGATGGCCGATAAAATGAAGTTGCATGTGGGTGATAAAATCTATACCTATTACATACAAGATGATATTCGTGCCCGACGTTTTAAAATTTCCGGTATTTACCAGACTAATTTTTCTGACTATGATAATTTGTTCTTGCTGACCGACATTTATACGGTAAACCGTTTGAATAAATGGTACCCGGGGCAGGTGAGCGGATTGGAATTGCAAGTTAATAATTATGATAAATTGGATGATATCACTTATCGTATCGCTTTTGATACGAATAGTCAGCATGATAAATATGGTGGAGTATATTATGTAAGGAATATCCGCCAATTGAATCCTCAGATATTTGCATGGCTCGATTTGCTCAATATTAATGTTTGGGTCATTCTTTTATTGATGATAGGTATTGCGGGTTTTACAATGATTTCCGGTTTGTTGATTATTATAATTGAGCGTGCCAATATGATTGGCATACTGAAGGCTTTGGGAGCTGGAAATTTTGTTATACGCAAAACATTTCTTTGGCTTGCTGTTTTTCTTATAGGCAAGGGTATGTTATGGGGTAACATTATCGGACTGGGCTTTTATTTTATTCAGTCGCAGTTCGGCTTACTGAAGTTGGATCCTGAAACTTATTACGTGGATACTGTCCCCGTAAATCTTAATATTTGGTTTTTCCTTCTAATAAATATCGGAACTCTGTTGGCCTCCGTATTTATGCTCTTGGGACCATCTTTTTTAATCTCAAAGATTAATCCGGCTAACTCGATGCGTTACGACTAACGCGATTATTAATCAATTATTTTTTTATGAATAATGTATTAATTCTTTTGGATCGTTTGGATGATTGGAAACCTTATTATGAGACGAAAAGCGTGCTCACCGTTTCTGATTATCTTAAAAACAAACCTGCTGTAAAAGATCAAAAACTTGTGTTTAATTTGAGTAATGATTATAGCTATAATTCCGAGGGGTATTATTGCTCATTATTGGCTCGAACAAGAGGACAGAGGGTTATTCCCGGCGTGGATATCATCAATAAATTGGAGACAGGTACAGGTGTCCGCATGGATCACACTTTGCAGAATATCTGCTATCAATATATTCAGAAGAACAATATCAAGGATGATATTTGGTACCTTCGTCTCTTTTTTGGAAAGTGCAAAGAGAAAGGTCTGGAGAGAATCGCCAGGTTTCTTTTTGAGAATTATCCTTGTCCGTTACTCGAAATCGCTTTCAATACGCACCAGAGCAACCAAATTGAGAGTATCAATTATTTGCCTCTGAACAAACTGAATGACGAAGAACAGGATTTCTTTGCTGATACGCTGGATAAATTCAGTATGAAGGTTTGGCATGAACCGAAATCGAAACCTGTACGCTATAATCTTGCGATACTTGTTGATCCTGCGGAGAAATTTCCTCCGAGTAATAAGGGTGCATTGCATAAGTTACTTGAGGTTTCGAAAAAAATGAATATCCACGCTGAGTTTATTACAGAAGACGATGCTCCGCGGTTGATGGACTTTGATGCTTTATATATTCGTGCCACGACCGCCCTCAATCATTATACTTTTCATTTGTCTCAGCTTGCAGCTCAGAGTGGCATGCCGGTCATTGATGATCCTTTGTCGATCATCAGATGTTGTAACAAAGTCTATCTGAAAGAGTTGTTTGAAAAAGAGAATATTCCTGCTCCAAGATCGGCACTCGTTTTTCAATCAAATGAAAATTCGTTCGAACAGATTAGTCAGGAGGTTGGCAGTCCGTTTATTTTGAAGATACCTGATGGGTCTTATTCCGTGGGTATGGAGAAGGTTTCGAACGAGGAAGAACTTCAGATAGCGTTGAAGGAATTGTTTACTCATTCTTCTATTATTCTTGCTCAGGCATTTACCCCGACTCCTTACGATTGGCGTGTGGGTATATTGAACGGTGAGCCGTTATTTGTTTGCCGTTATTATATGGCCAAGGGACATTGGCAGATTTATCATCATTATGCTTCCGGCAGAAGTGCGGGTGGTTTGTGTGATACTCTTCCTGTATATAAGGTGCCTAAAATTGTGTTGGATACGGCCTTGAAAGCTGCATCTCTTATCGGTAAGGGCTTATATGGTGTTGATTTAAAGATGGTTGACGACAAGGCATATGTTATTGAGATCAATGATAATCCAAGTATTGACCATGGTATAGAGGATCAGATTCTGGGTGATGAATTGTATTATCATCTTCTTGATTATTTCGGTCAAGAGATAGAGAGAAGACGGCTTTAAAGTTATTATAATCGTGGATAATAATGTGGTTCGCCGTGGCGGATTGCGGGATATATCCCGTATTCTGGAAATAGAGCAGGAGAGTTTTGGCCCCGACAGTTTTTCTGCTGCCCAATTTACATATTTGATCAATCATTCGAAGGGGGCTTTTCTTGTGGTAGAAAATGGCGGGCGTATATTGGCATACTTGTCTCTTTTATTTCATTCGAGATATAATTATTTGCGCATTTATTCGGTAGCTGTCTCTGTCCAATCCAGAGGAAAAGGGATAGGACAGTTGTTGATGGATGAGGCTTTTAAAATAGCTTTGGACAGCGGAGCTAAAAAAATAACACTAGAGGTGATGGTGACCAATAAGTCTGCCATCGCTTTATATTTGAAGAATGGTTTTAAGAAAAGAGGTATTAAACCAGGTTATTATCATCATGGGGAGGATGCTTTTTATATGCAGAGAGATATGCTGACTGCTAACGACGCATGAACTCTGCCTTTTTT
>Ga0172377_10008270_pt1 | contig 10667 bp, 5 predicted proteins | sample Pumphouse3metaG_FD_119749 | JGI IMG/M metagenome (GOLD analysis project Ga0172377, IMG submission 119749) | Leachate microbial communities from a municipal landfill in Southern Ontario, Canada - Pumphouse #3 metaG | ecosystem: Engineered > Solid waste > Landfill > Unclassified | place: Canada... | reverse complement strand
CATTATCAATGCTAGGGGTTCAGGAGTTCACGAAACAACAAAATTATTCAACATGGAAATAAGTCCTGAGAAAGAAATAGTATTGATTGTATCTGGCAGCGATGTCACCGATTCAATCGTCGCTAAGATCAGCGAGGATTTAGATATTGATAAACCTGGAAATGGCATCATTTTTGTAGAACCTATTAATAAAGCATACGGGCTGTATGAAGGATAAGATTTCTGTCGATTAATTATTTAAATAATTGATGATAGTAGGAATTTTAGTTAAATTTCAAGAGTAGTGGTTAATTGCTTTAAAATAGATAAAAGGTATGGTTTTCACAAGGAGACGATACTTTTTTTATGAAATGCTTATTAAGACTACTTTTTTGTTTAGTTGGGTTTAAACGTGGAGGAAAAATTTCTAGAAATTAAAAAAAATATAAAAATAAATGTTACTGATAAAAAATCTAATATAAAAAATCAATATTTGGTGTTATAATTTTTAAAAGAAAGCGTGTACTTATTATGGAAATTAATAATCCAAGTGCAATTTTAACAAAAAGTATAGAAGAGACATGTGGATTAAACCAATATGTTCGTATTTTAGAACTTCGAAAGATCAACGTCGCCACTAATGAATCTTATCAAAAAAATTTCACAAGTTATTATCGTGTGAGAAGAGAAGCAAGTTGGCTTAAAGAATATTATTCTTTTATGGAAATACATAAAAATGATAAGGAGTTATCATTTGAAACCATTCTTAGATACATTTCTAATATTTCTCACAATGTAAAGGTATCTAAAAATAATCCCGACGGAATTGCTAAAACAATAGATGCTTCATTTGCTAGTAAAATGTTATCCACAATAAATACAAATTATCCTATTTGGGATAGTCAAGTTGTTAAAACGCTTGGCATTAAATTGTATGAAGGACTAAATAGGGAAGAAAAAATAGAAGCGTATATTGGTGCTTATAAATTTTTGAAAAAGGAAGTAGATAGTTTTATTCCCACCCCGCAAGGTGTTGAATGTATTGCAATCTTCGACAAAATGTTTCCAAGTTTCTCATATATAAATCCAGTTAAAAAAATAGATTTTTATTTGTGGAATATGGGGAAATAATCTTCTTGCTTTTAATTTGAATATATATTTCCTTATTTTCTATTAACAAAATTTATTTGATTAGTTAAATAAAGCGCATAGGCATAAAGTATCAACAATATAACGATTATCATGGAGGTTGTTTAATGGTAAGTATACCAAAAGTATTTCACACTTTGGAAAAAAAAGAAATGACACTAGATGAATATGAAAAATATATTTTTTTGAACCCTCATAGGAAAGTTCTTAAAGCTATAAGGTGTGTAGAGTGTGGAGATGAAATCATATATTGCAAAGGACAAAAGAATGTTCATTATTTTAAGCATCTTCCTTCTAAAAAAGGGCATTATTGTTCTTTATATCATGAAGGTGTAGAGTCGACAACTATAGAATCGCTAATGAGGAAAAAACTATTAAATGAAGAAGGAATTTCTTTGAATTTTGAACTAAAATATTATAAAAATGATTGGTCTAGTTTAATAACTATTCCTTCTTTGACAAAAGAAGAAATAGAGAAATATATGAAGAATAATTCGAGATTTGTTATTGATCAGAATTTCTTTGGGAAAATGGATATTCCAATTTCTTATGAATGTTTTAATGAAGGTGAATTAAAACAAATACGCTTAAATGATTTTCCAAAATCAATAAACATAAGAATTTTAGGTGATAACACATGTAAGAATATTTCTTTTTCCATAGATGGATTTAATCCAGAAAAACAAATATATTCAACATTGATTTCTCAATATTATTGGGATAAATCTTCCCAAAAGATTGATTTAAGAAAATTAAAAACTTTTATTTGTAAAAAATGTGGCGGTTATATATATACAAAAAAGCACTATTATATTTTTGAAAGAAGTTATTTTGATTTTAAAAAATATGATTTAAAAGTTACACAGATTACAATGAAAAAAATAACTTTAAATAAGAATATTTTTCAAAACTATATTATGTATGATATTGTCTTTGAAGAAATTAGTAATAGCGCTGTTAATTTTTGTGAAGATAGAAACTGTAAACTGGTAGATAAAGTTGATGCAATCATTTTATGGCCCCCAATGAATTCTATTGAAAATTATAAATATTTCAAAGAATCATATAAAAGGATGTTTATATTGTTCGAAAATGATAATCTAACTTTTGAAATGTTGTCTTATAAAACAGACGATTTAGTTTTTAAAATTTCAAATAAAAATACTAATTCATTTTATGTTTCAAAAATGAAAAATGAAATTAAGATTAAGGAGAATTTTAATTTTGATTATATAGAGAACGAAATTGTTAATTTAGAATTGAATTTTTCCAATTACCTTTTTTGTTCAAATGTTTTAATTGAAAAAGTGAAAGTCGATGAAAAAAGAGTTAGACTGGGTCAAAACGAAAAGATTATTGGATGGAATAATAAAATGACAAGGAAAATATACATTTTTCCTGAATCTAACGATTATATAAAAAATAAATATATAAATATTTTAATTCAATATTCTAGAAAATTTGTCAATTTCAATAAAAACGAGTATTTGTTACTAAGCGATAAATATATTGATAACTTAAATGTCAAAGAGTATTTAGATGTGTCATATGACCACAAAAAAATAAAAAAGGAATTACTAGATTTTTTGATGGAGGAAAAACAATGAATATTGAAGATTTAAGCGATGAAGATTTAAGAATCTTTTTGAATGCGATTCCGTTAGATATGATAAGACAAATATATATGCAAAATCGGAAATTATCTCAAAAATTGAAAGGTTTTAGATTAAATAAAGTTGAAAAACCAATTATTTTAAAAAATGCATTTAATTTAGTAAAGCGAGAGAAAAATAAGACTTTAATCAGTTTTTTGTATGATTTTTATAGAAAATTAATAAAAGATTTAAATGAAGACATAGTCAAACTTAAAGAAGAAGGATACGACCAATCGATGGCATATTCTATCGCTGTATCAAAATCTTTTGATGAAGAATTCAGACAATTTTATTATAAATATGAAAACATTGATAAAAAAACTCAAAAAAAAGTAACAGAAGATAGTAAATTGTTAACTTTGATTAGATTAGAAAATAGATTGAGTATAAAAAGCGATGCAAATAGAAAAATTGAAGATGAAGTTGATTTTATAAAAAAAGATGTATATATAACAAAAAGCAAACTTTTAGAAAAGGAGAAAAGTTTACAAAACTGTATTTTAAATGTTGAAAAATTATCAAAAAAAGTATGTGATCTTGGAAATATAGAAGCGATAGAAAAAAATAACTATAATATTGAATGTGTAAAATTCATAGATAAATTGAAAAAATTAGATAATAATTTAGACAATCTATCTAACCTTGTGAAAACAAATGAAATAAATAAATCGACTGACTTTTTGTCTATAGATGGCATTAATGAACTCAGTAAGGAAATTGGTAATGTTAAGGATCAAGTGGATATTATTTCTCATTCTTTATTGGCAAAATGTTTTTCGATTGATTATATTAAATGTTCAGAAAAACCCGATATTGATTCTATAGAACATCTTGATGAAGATATTGACGATGTTATTCAAAATTTAGTCGAGGGATCTTCTTACGATGTTTTAAGAGAATATTTAAAAGAAATATTATTTTCCAATAAGCCGATTTTAACTTCTTCAAAAAACGTCAATATTATTTCTGAAATCTTATCAAGTCTGATTACTGGCGGAAACTATTTTGAAATCAATATTAATGCGGATTATAATTTCGCAACATTTAAAAAGCAATTAGATGAATTAAATGTGACAAATGAAAATCAGGTATATGTGATAAAAGGATTGATAAATGTTTTTGATTATCACTCTTTTGTCGACTATGTAAAAAAACAACCATTTATAAAAAAATATATTTTTGAAATAAAATATGATTCAGAAATCAAATTTGTTCCATTTGAAATAATTGATGATTTTAATTTATTTTTTGGTAATTTTAGGTGTGGAAAGATTGATTATAAATACAAAAATAAATTAATAGAGACAAAACCCTCTGTAAATAGAAAATTCGAGAATATTTTAAATCAATTAGATATCAATTTTTCAAATAAAGAAATTTTCAATCCCAATTACTATGGATTGTTATCGTATTCTATTATTCCATTTAAAAGTTTGCACGATAATATTGAACTTAAAGATTTATTGAATTTAATAGAGGATAGATGCATTAGAGCAAAATGTGAGGCTATAATAAATGATTAATTTTAGTGATTTAGATAATCTCTATGTAACAATGGCGAAAGATTTAGAAATCCCTTCCTTTTCAAGTGAGTTAGAGGATTCATATCATGCAAGAATAGTATGTTCTTGTTTAGGAAAATGGATAATGCAATTATTCGCTGATAGAGATTTCGAGACAATAAGCGAAGATCAAGTATCGAAGAATCATGTAACAATTTCGGGTTTTGAAGTATTAAAAGCTTTTAAAAATTTAGATGGGACCATTTCGGATTATTTTTCAGATAAAGATGAAGATGAAGAAAAAGTAATCAAGGAAATTGAGCAAATTTATGTCAATTTAGGTTATATTAATAGTGGAAATTATTGTTATAAATATCAGCAAATATTTCAGAGGATTAGCCTAGGCCAAAACTCTTTAGTAATTAATTCGGAGCCAAGTATCAAAAGAATGGTCGGTCTTGGAATTATTGACTTTCATAAAGAAAAAGACATTATGCTCAATGATTATCATCTTATTCAAATAAGTTCTGAACAATATTTTCGTAACTTAATCAAAAGTCTTAAATTCAAAGAATTTGATAGAAATTATCATGAGATAAAAATATATAATGTATTAAAAAATAAATGGGTTGTTTTTTGTGATAAGGAATTAATTAAATATAAATATTACATTATAAGAACCGACTATATAGATTATAGAATATTGAAAAAAAGTGAAGGTGAACTTGTATCAGCACTTTTAAAACCGATATATCAAAAAGGATCTAACGATTTAAATTTTGAAAATGAAGTTTGGAGAATCATTTTAGGCCTTTGCGCATATAATGAAATGCCAGCTACTGCCACAATTATAGAGTATTGCCAAAGTGGAATTAAAATTGACTTAAATGGGTTTCTTATTCCTTTTAATGAATTTTCATTGCTTAAATGTATGGCGTGGCCGTTGAATTGTTATTCTAACCATAACAATTTTGTTACATATAAAGCTTTTAAAGAGCCTATTGTTTCATTATTGGAGCACTTATCTATTAAAGTTTTTGATAAAGTTGGAGGAATTGAAAATGTCAAATAATTTAGGAATTAAAAAGACGCATGAATTAATGAAGGACAGGTTAATTGATTATGTTACAAGTCAATATTTTGGTGAAAATCAGTTGTTGCTAAATGCTTCTGATGAAATTCTAAGAAAAGATGCAAATATATATCAAAAGCCCTTTATAGAATCGACCCCATCTTATTTAAAAATCGATAATGGCATTTCAACTTTAAATATTGATGGGTCTGTTAAAGCTTTTTTTATGGAATTAGCCAATCACAATTTAGGTGTTTTTAATTCTCCATTTAAACATCAAGTTGATTCATTAGAGTATTTTTCTCAAGGGAAGAATTTATTTGTCGCAACTGGAACTGGTTCTGGTAAAACAGAGTGTTTTATGTGGCCAATTTTGTATAAATTAATAAATGAAACTTTAAATTCAAAAAAAACATGGGAACAAAGAGGTGTTAGAACAATTTTAATTTATCCTATGAATGCCCTTGTATCAGATCAAATCACAAGATTGAGATCAATTATAGGCGATGAAAATAATGAATTCGTTAAACTATTGAATGAGTTTTCTGGAAAGGTGCGAAGGCCACAATTTGGTATGTACACCGGTAGAACACCTTATCCTGGGGAAAAACAATCTAAGAAAATTAATCAAGAACTTGCACAGTCGTACGAAAAAAGTTATTTAATTAGTGATGATTTAACTGAAGAAGAAATGTTAGAAAAGAAAAAAGATATTAATTGTCTAAAGAAAATTAGTAAATATCCATCAAAGAACATGAACCTCTTTGTATCAAGTTTGAAAGATGATACCTTAGAAAAATACGATTCATCAGACGATGCAGAACTTGTTTTGCGTTACGAAATGCAAGAATATACTCCTGATATTTTGATAACAAATTATTCAATGCTTGAATATATGCTCATTCGTAAAGTTGAAAATAATATATGGGACAATACTAAAAAATGGTTAGAGGCAAAAGAAGAAAATAAATTGCTTTTGGTTATTGATGAGGCACATATGTATTCAGGGGCTAGTGGTGGGGAAGTTGCTTTACTAATTCGAAGACTTTTTTCTCGTTTAGGAATTGATAAAAATAAAGTTCAATTCATTATGACGAGTGCGAGTATGCCAAATGAAACAGATGAAGATTTAAATTACATTTATAATTTTTCGGAGAATTTATCTGGTTGTAAAAGAGACTCATTTAAGTACCTATTTGGTGAAAAAGTTGAATTTAAGGTTGAGAATCCTATTGAAACAAGTATAGAAAAACTTGCTCAATTAGAGCTTGATTCATCAATTTTAACCGATGAGAACATTGACAAAAATATTAAATGTTTTGCAAAAGAAATATATGGGCAACAAATAATAGGTGATTCTCAGCAATGGCTTTACCATAATATATTAAGGTGCCGACCATTTGTTGATTTATTAAATTTGTGTAGGAAAAATGCAATTTCATACGATGATTTGCAGCAAAGTATTGTTAAAGATGATACAAGAGAGGGTAATAAAGCTTTTGAAAACATTCTTTTACTTGCCCCTCTTGCGAAAGATGAAAATAATAATGTGCTATTTCCAGCAAGAATACATTTGTTCTTTAGAGGATTAAATGGAATATATGCTTGTTCAAATCCTAATTGTAGTCATAAGCATACCGGGGACGATATCTCTTTAGGCGCTTTGTTTACCAGCAATATTCAGCAATGTCCATATTGTCATTCAAAAGTTTATGAAATAATTAATGACAGAAGATGTGGAGCCCTATATTTAAAAACTTATATAAACCAAAATGATATATTTAATAGAAAAATCAATTGTTGGAGTCAAAAAGGTGTTGATGAATCTCATCATATGATTGAATTTCCACTCTACATTATTCCTAAGGGGTATGATTTTAGTTCGAAGCCTAAAAATACTGACTTAGCTTATTTGGACACAAAATCAGGGATTTTATATTCAAATTGTATTAATGAGGAGACATGTATTAAGGTTTTGAAAAGTTCGGAAATTGATGAAAATGATGTTGTGTTTAATTCGTGTCCAAAGTGTGGCAAAAAATTCAGATTTATAAAATTGACGGATTTTAGAATTAAAGGAAATTTACCTTTTTACAATATTATTAAAGCACAATTTGATGCTCAACCAATGACGAAAAATCCTACAAAATTTGTGCCTAATGGTGGGAAGAAAGTTCTTCTATTTTCTGATTCGAGACAAGCAGCTGCTATTTTAGCGCGGGATATGACAAAAATTGCGGACAAGGAATCTTTTAGGAGAACTATATATTTAGCGATGGAAAAATTATATGGGTCTAGTGAAAATAAAGAAATTGAAATGAGTTGTTTATACCCTGCATTTGTTGAAGTAGCGGTTGAAAATAAATTACGCTTCTTTTATGGAAAGCAACTCGATAAATTCGAAGAAGATAAGAATAAGGTATCAACATATCTTTCAAGAAATAAAAAACGGAATAGAGAAATAAATTATTCTAGATTAGAAGGTGAATTAAATACTCCTTGTTCTATGTATCAAGCGGATTTAATTGAATTATTTTGTAGTCCAACAATAAATTTTCATAATTTGTGTCTAGGCTATATAGTTCCTTTAGATGAAAACTTAGACGATTCATTAGATGATATTAACGATGAAAATTTAACAAAAGAAGAATTTATCAAAATATTTATTGGGTTTTTGTGTAAAACATTTACTGATTCATTTTCGTTTGATAATACAGTTCCAGAGAATATAAGAAAAGAAGTTAAATATATAAAAGGGAATCGTTATGGTTTTAAACGATACGATTCCTACATTAATAAGAATGTAAAAATAATGTTTCCCAATACCTGGTCTAAAATTTATGACGTAATTGTAAAAAATTTTTACAGGGAGGAAGAAGACTATTTTTATTTAAATTTGAAATTGGTTAAAATACATTTAGTGAAACCAAATGATAAATGGGTTAGATGTAAAAGATGTGGTCAAATTCACCCATTTGCGGTTAATAATTGCTGCTCTATTTGTGAGTCACCTAATATAGAATTTAAAAGTATAAACGATTTTAAAGAAATTGATTATTGGAGAAAGCCATTGTTTAGTGATGAAAATGTTAAGTCGTTAAATACTGAAGAACATACAGCTCAACTTTCTTATAGTGATCAAAAAAATGAAACTTGGGCTAAAACTGAAGATTATGAAATGAGGTTTCAGGACATAAATGTTGAAAAAGAAGGGAGAACTCCCATAGATATTTTAAGTTGCACTACTACTATGGAAGTTGGTATTGATATTGGATCCCTAACCGCTATTGGATTAAGAAATGTCCCTCCATTAAGAGAAAATTATCAGCAGAGAGCGGGGCGCGCAGGACGAAGAGGCACATCCCTTTCAACTATTACTACATATGCTCAAGGTGGGCCTCACGATACTTTCTATTTCAATCATCCTGAAAAAATTATACGAGGAAAGCCTAGAAAGCCTTGGATAGATGTCAATAATATGAAAATTATCAGTAGACATTACAATTTGTTAGTTTTGACTAAGTTTTTTGAAAATAGAGACGAATCGATATATGATTGTAATATTGAAAAATTCTATGAAATTCAAGGTGAGTTCTATTCGTTTGTAAATAAGAATGTTTTTACTCCGAAAGAAATTGAGACTTTATTTAAAACATGTGATATTCAAAATTTGAAAGAAAAATTTTTAAAAGATATTAAAGTTTTATTTATTAATAAAGATAAGCACGAAAAGAAATTATTTGATAGTTTATTTGAAAACGGAATACTTCCAACGTATTCGTTCCCTCTTGATGTGGTTAGTTTTAATATTGAAGGCGATAGGGGAGAAACAAAATTATCTCCTCAAAGAAGTATTGATCTTGCAATAAGTGAATATGCACCAGGAAGGACAATAGTAGTTGACAAGAAAACATATCAATCAGCCGGTATTTACTCACCGATTCATCATAAAAATGAAAAGAATTTTTCTCAAATTGCTGAGCATTATTTTAATGAAGAAAATGGCTATCTGAAAGAGCTATATATGTGTGAGAATCCAATTTGTGGCTGGTTTGGTGAAAATATTCCCTCGAATGGAGTTTGTCCATTCTGTGGCCATGAAATTAATGAAAATTCTAAAAAACTTATGCTGAAACCATGGGGTTTTGCTCCTTTAAATGGAAAAGAAATTTCCGAAAGTGAAGCGAATTCAGAGTTAACATATACTGACGAGCCTTGTTATTCGGCTACACCTTCCAAGGACTTAAAAGATACTGCGTATATAAATTTAAAAATATGCAATAGAATTAATGAACAGATTATTATATTAAATAAAGGAATTGATTCCCAAGGTTTCGATGTATGTAAATCTTGTGGAGCAGCACAATTGCACAATGGCAAATCATTGAAGGAAAATGGGATAGGTGCACCATACACAATTAAGGGGCGGGGAATTACTTGTGGTCATAAATCTGTTGAGGAAAACTTATTTTTAGGGACGAGTTTTATTACTGATATGTTTTTTATGCAGATAAATATTGATATAACCAAAATAACGAAGAGTTCTCTAATATTAAAAATGGCATCAGTTACATTGTGTGAAGCCTTGAAACTATCTGCTAGCCGAATTTTAGAAATTGAATATAATGATTTGACTATAGGTAATCGAACAAGAAGCGACGGGATAAAAAAATATATTGATATATTTTTTTATGATAGCTTATCTAGTGGTGCAGGTTACTCTACACAAGTGGAATCAAATTTAGATTTAATATTAAATGAATCTCTAGATATTTTAGAAAGTGGTGATAGTGAAGATATTTGCAATTTCTGGAATCAGAGAGTTCAAAAATATTTTAATAAAAATATTGCTAAAGATCTATTATTATGGATAATGAATTCTAAATTGCCTAGAAGTTTTACTGAAGAGGAAACAAAGATAATATGTGTTCCTTTAGTAAACGTAATGGAAAACGAAATGAAAATGAAATGTGAAATTTATGATAACAGTATAAGTGTGAATGGCGAAAAATATATTGTTGTTCCAGCTTTTATAAGCAGTGGAGAACATAATATAACAGATTTTGAAATTATGGAGTCCTTACCTGACCTTGTAGAAAAATTGATTAGTAGTGATTAATCTACATTGTATAAATTATTGTTATATTAAGTATTTATGAAGATTGAATAAGTTATGGGAGGTAATGCTAATTATTTTTCATGTATTCTTCCAAGATTTCTTTTATAAAATAATATCTTCTAGAATAAGAATTTTTAACAGTAATAAGTTTTAAATTATGACTTTTCGCAATAGCTTGTTTTTTTTGATCT
>Ga0172377_10008269_pt1 | contig 10668 bp, 9 predicted proteins | sample Pumphouse3metaG_FD_119749 | JGI IMG/M metagenome (GOLD analysis project Ga0172377, IMG submission 119749) | Leachate microbial communities from a municipal landfill in Southern Ontario, Canada - Pumphouse #3 metaG | ecosystem: Engineered > Solid waste > Landfill > Unclassified | place: Canada... | reverse complement strand
GGTTCTTGACAATTTGACGGCTTCGCCGTCCGTGGCTGCGGCTCGGCAATAAAATCAAGCGAGCTTGATTTTGCAGCACTCGCCTTGCACGCTTTTCATTTCACCAAAGCAATTTTTAGAGGTCCCCTTAAGGTAAAGCGTCAGAACTTCATCACGATGATCGTGATATCATCCGCCTGGGGAGCGCCGTGCGCAAAGGTGCGGAGTGTTTCCAGAAGATCCACGCGGATCTGTTCCGCGGGGAGGCTCTGGTGCATTTCCACAAACGTCTTGAGGCGTTCCAGCCCGAACATCGCGCCATCCGGATTCATCGATTCCGTGACACCGTCCGTGTAAAGGACGACGGTATCGCCCGGAGCGACGGGGAGCGATTTTTCCTTGATGATCTTGCTGTTATCCTCGACCATCGCGAGCGCGATGCCGCCGCTGCGGATGCAGTTGAGTTTGTTTTCCGCAACGGAAAAATGCAGAATATGCTCATGACCGCAGCTCGTGTAATGGAGAATCTTGCGTTCCGAATTCCATTCGAAGAATAGCATAGACGCAAACATATTGTCCGCAATGTTCGCGGCGAGGAGCGCGTTCACCTGCACCAAAGTCCGGTAGGAATTCAGATAATGGCGGCACTCCGCATGGAGCAGCGCATACAGGGATGTCATCACCATACCTGCGGGGACGCCTTTGCCGGAGACATCGCCTACGACTATGCCGAGGCTTGAATTTCCGAGCGGAATGAAATCAAAATAATCGCCGCCGATCTCCTTCGCCGGATCCATCGAGCCCGCGAGCGAAATACCCGGGAACGTAGGAATTCTCGAGGGAAGCAGGCCGGACTGGATTTTGTTGCCGAGCTGGAGTTCCATCTGCGTGCGGATCTGGCCCTGTTTTTCAAGCGCCACGTCGTGCGCCTTGAGAATCATCGTCGCATAGTGCGAAAAATTGCGTACAAGGTAAGCGTCGCTTTCCGTGAAGTAGCGTTCGTAAAGTTTATTCTCAATGACGAGGACACCTAGGAGTTCCTTATCAAAGACCAGCGGCTCCAGAATCAGCGTCTGGATATTCGCCGCGCGGCTCCCGAGCGAAAGAATGCGATTGTCCTGCGATGCATAAGGAATATGAGCGCCTTCGCGCGACATTCCGCAGACCCAGACGATATTGTACTTGTCCGTGATATCCTGCGAGAAAGCTATCTCGCGGAGCGCCTCCACATGCGTGAAGCTCATCTCATTGCCGCGGACAAGCGGGAAGAACACTCCGTAAAGTTCAAGGCAATGGTAGCGGTTCTGCGCTGCGTCCCATATATAGATCGCAGCGGATTTTGCCTCAATGCCGTCGCATAGATTCTTAAGATAATTTGTTATGGACTTATTTAAATCGGAGAAATCATGCAGGGACGCGCTCATCCGCGACACAATCTTATGATTGAGTTCGCGTTCCAGGCCGTACATCTTGACTTGATGTTCCCTGGCTTCGCTCGAATTTTTTTCGTTCTTGTAGAAAAGATAGGCCACCTGGAAAAGGAACACGGCGCGGAAAAGCGGAAGTTCGACGAACACGGACAGGATCCATAGCCAGAAGACGAAACGGTAACGGAGCTTCGGATAATAGGAGCAGCGTTCGTACACACTCTCGAAATAGAGCACGGCGGCGATCGCGGTAAAGGCGGCGGCATAGCTCCAAGGTTCCGCGCGGCAAAGGCACAGGAACTGCAGGGCGCCTGTCACAACAAAGACGAGCAGGCTCGGAATCCAGAAACGGCCGGGACTCTTCCCCCTGACGCGTTCCGAAAACGGAAGCTTTTTCAGCGCATCCGCTTCATTCCGCACCATTCCGATGAGAAGCAGGAAAATAAAGAACAAGTCTCCGGTGCGCAGGGCCGGTACGGCGAAAGGAGCGTTCGCGACAGCGCGGGCGAAAAACGCATGCCACAAGAAAAATGCAAGAGCGAATATCACGACCCGCAGATCCGTCCCGGAACGACGGCCGCACAAATAGCGGACCATCGCCAAATAGAACGGGAACACGGCGAGGATCGGAATGAACGGGAAAAGAAATTTCTGAATCATTTACCTTTGTGCCTCTGCAACTCTCTTTGAATCGTGCGGTAAAAGGACGGTCCGAAGAAACAAATGTAATTGATGCAGGCGAGGGCGAGGCAGAGCGACATTTGCCAAGTGCTGAAAAAGACTTGCTGCACGACCATCAGAATCGCTACGGGAATGGTGATCCACTTCATTTTGATGGGCAGAATGTAAAAGAGCTGCACTTCGTAATTCGGGAAAAGCGTCGCGATGGCAAAGAAGAACGTGATTTCAATGAGCACGAAGCTTTCCACGCACGCATCGAAAGCCAGAGCTCCGCAGACAGTGCCAAGCCACGCGAGCAGGAAATACAGGGAAAACTTGAAGTCCCCCCATTCCCGGCGGAGCGTGCGGAATATGTAATAAAGGAACCATAGCACGAAAAGCATGAGGAAACTGTCGGAAAGCGGAATGGCGATGAACGTCACCACGCGCCACACCTCGCCCGCGAGCACGGCGGAAGCGTCCAGCACCAAGGCATCCGTAAGGTCGGGGCGCAAGCGCGCAAAGGCGTACCCCAGCACCTGCAGACACACGAGAATCATTCCCAGGTGCGGAATGGAAAGCCAGCCGAGCTTTTTTTCGAGCCAGGAGATCCATCGCGGCAATATTACGGAGAACGTTGTTCTCATAAGGTCCTGATCCATTCCCGCATTTTAAATACGGGCACGCCTTCGGATTTTCGGGCAATCGTCTTTCCGTACTCCGTTGCCATCTTCGTCGAATCAAGCGGAAGCCCGACGCGGCCGAGGTCGAGTCTGTCCGCATCGTAGCAGGTGTCGATGGTCACGACGCCGCTCGAAATTTCGCGGGTGTGATTCCGGCACGCATGATAAAGGCAGTTAAAGCGTTCATCGTCTAAATCGAAGAACTGACCGCGGAGAGCCTTCGCAAGTTCCGCGCCGCGCGGCCCGTGCTCCGGATCGTGCTCGTCGTTCTCGCGGCACGAATCGTGCAGCAGCGCGAACAGACGGATGACAGTGACATCCGCGTGCGTGCGGCGCGCGAGCAGAAGGCCGTTGTACTCCACCTGATTCCAGTGATCTAGCCCGTGCACCGTATGGTCGTCCGTGCGGCGGTGTTCATAGACATAGTCCTGAAGGGCGACGTAGTTGATTTCAGAATCCGGGATCATTTGCCGTAATGTTCCTTGAGATCCGCGAGTGTCTGGAGCGCCTGGAGCGGAGTCATCTCCTCAGGTTTCAGACGGTGGATTTCCGCGAGCAGAAGTTGCGTGTTCTCGTCGGGGGACGCAAAGATGTCCGTCTGGGGCTTCGCCGCGACTTCCTTTTTCGCGTGTGCGTCGCTCGGATCGATCTGGTGCTTTTCAAGCCGGAGCAGGATGCGGCGCGCGCGGCGGACGACTTCCGAAGGGAGGCCCGCCATTTCCGCGACATGGATGCCGTAGCTCGAATCGCAGGCGCCCGCGATGATCTTGTGCAGAAAGATGAGTTTGTCGCCGTCTTCCTTGACGGAAACCTGGTAATTCCCCGCGTGTTCCAAAGATTCCGCGAGGCCCGTGAGTTCGTGGTAGTGCGTCGCGAATAAAGTCATCGCCGCGCGGTCAGGGTCGTCATGGAGCGTTTCCACGATCGCCCACGCTATCGAAAGGCCATCGAACGTACTCGTGCCGCGACCGATTTCATCGAGGAGCACGAGACTCCGCGGCGTCGCGTTGCGCAGGATGTTCGCCGTCTCGACCATTTCCACCATGAACGTGGAAAGTCCGCGGGAAAGTCTGTCGGAAGCGCCCACGCGCGTAAAAATGCGGTCCACGACGCCGATCTGCGCGGATTCCGCGGGAACGAAGGAACCGATCTGCGCCATAAGGACAATGAGTCCCGTCTGGCGCAGGTACGTCGATTTACCAGCCATGTTCGGACCCGTGATGAGCATCATCCGGTGCGCGGAAGGCGAAAGCGAGACATCGTTCGGTACAAAATTCAAGTCCGGGTTCACGGCGACGATCACGGGATGGAAACCGCCGCGGATCTCGATGCCCGGAGTGTCCGAGACTTCCGGCCTCGCATAGTGGCGGTTGCGCGCCGCGACGGCGAGGCTGTAAAGGGAATCGGCTTCGGCGACCGCTTCCGCGATCTGCTGAAGTTCCGCGCGCCATCCGTTCACCGTATCGCGCAAAGTGCAGAAGATACGGTATTCCTTGTCGTGGATGCGCGTCTCCGCGGTGTTGATGATCGCTTCGCAATCCTTCATTTCCGGAGTGATATAGCGTTCCGCGTTCACAGTCGTCTGCTTGCGGATGTACTCCGGCGGAATCTTGTCCGTATGGATTTTAGAAACTTCGATGTAATAGCCGAAGACTTTGTTGTAGCTGACCTTGAGCGAGTTCACGCCCAGGCGTTCGCGCTCACGGGCTTCGAGGGAGCCTATCCAGTCGCGGCGTTCCTTGATTTCCGCATTCATCCCGTCGAGTTCCGCATCCGCGCCCGGGCGGATCATTCCGCCTTCGCGCACGGTGATCGGAAGTTCGTCGCAGAGCATTTTCGTAATCTGTTCACCGCGTCCCTCGGCTTCGAGAAGCGTTTCGGAGAGCGAATGAAACACAGGGGATTGCAGCGTGGAAAGCGATGCGCCGACGCCTGTCGCCTTAGTCAGGGAACGTCCCATTCCGGCGAGGTCACGGGAATTCGCGCGGCCGCTGCCCACGCGGCCCATCAGACGTTCCATATCGAGGATTTCCCGCAGGGACATTTTAAGTTCATCGAGGGCGATCGGATTTGCTACAAGCTCCGCGACCGCATCCGCGCGTTCCGAAATGCGCTTCACGGAAATGAGCGGGTGCGAAATCCATTCGCGGAGAAGCCGTCCGCCCATCGCCGTAACGGTGAAGTCGAGGACGGAACAGAGCGTGCTCGAAACATCGTCCGCATTGAGCGGTCGCACAAGTTCGAGGTTCCTGAGTGTCGCCGGGTCGAGCGTCATGTAATCGCCGAGATTCAGGACGTTCAGGTGCGTGATGTGCGAAAGTTCGCACTTCTTCTGATCGATAAGGTAAGCAAGCGTAGCGCCCGCGGCACGCGTTTCGCCGGAAGCGCTCTCGAGCCCGAGCCCTTCGAGGGACTCCAGCCCGAAATGGTGCAGCAGCACTTTTTCCGCGTCGTCCTTTTCAAAAGTCCTCGCCGGAAGCTGCGTGAGGAGTATATGCTCCCCGTGCATCATGTCCGAAACCATCTTCGGAAGTTCCGTTCCTTCCGGGACTATAATTTCCTTGGGAAGCCGCCGGGCAAGTTCGCTCTCGAAGATCTGCAGGCTGGACTCCCCCGTGGCGAAGTAACCCGTCGTCACATCCGCAAAGGCGAACGACACGGAGTTCCGCGAAGGGAGTATCGCGCAAAGGTAATTCGCGACTTTCGCATCCAGATTGGATTCGCTCATCGCCGTGCCCGCGCTGATGATTTCGACCACGGCGCGCTTTACGATTCCCTTCGCGAATTTCGGATCTTCCACCTGTTCGCAGATAGCGACCCGGTAACCCGCCGCGACCATCTTCGGGAAATAACGTTCGGACGCATGGTGCGGGAAACCGCAGAGCGGCGTTTCACCAGATGCACCGTTGTTGCGCGATGTAAGCGTAAGTCCGAGAATACGGGACGCAATCTCCGCGTCCTTCTCGAAAAGTTCAAAGAAATCGCCCATCCGGAAAAACAGAATGCAGCCGGGATTCTGGGCCTTGATCTCATAATACTGCTGCATTAAAGGAGTGCAGCTCACGGCGTCCCCATCGAAAGTTCAACCTGATCCGGATTCTCCGATTTTTCAGCAGGCGCAGGTTCCGTGTCCTTGCGTGCATACTGCGGAACGAGTTCGCCCGCTCCAATGAGTTCATCGAATTCGCGGAGACGCGGAAGGTCTTCCGGAATGCGGTTGATGCCGAAATACTTGAGGAAATCTTCCGTAGTGACGTAAGTGAAAGGATTGCCGATTGTTTCCGCGCGGGGGCCGAGGGCGAGCAGTTTCTTTTCGAGGAGGCTCCGGAGCGGGGCGTCGCAGGAAACTCCACGCACCTGTTCAAGCGCGGCACGGGTGATCGGCTGCTTGTAGGCGACGACGGCAAGTGTTTCTAGCGCGGCCTGGGAAAGGCGGCGCGCATTCACGTCAGGGAAAAGCTTGCGGACCCACGGGTAATACTTGACGCGGGTGCGGAAGCGGTAGCCGCCCGCCTGTTCCACGATTTCAAAAGGAGAGTTGATTTCGTTGAATTCATCGTTCGCGACGCGGAGCGCTTCGGAAACGGTTCCCGAATCGAGAAAGTCCCCGACGATTTCACGGAGCTTCTTGAGAGTCACAACGTCCGGAGACGCGAAAACGAGAGCCTGCACAATGTGCGAAAGCTCTTCCGTTGTTTCAATTTTGGGAAGGTCCGACGCCTCTTCCGGCGCTGTTTCCTTGTCTTCTTCTACGTTCTGGGTTTCCTCTGACATACCTGAAAAGATAGAAAAATCAACCCACGTCCACGCCGAGAATCGCCTTCGCAAGCACGCCGATGCCAAAGGACACCGCGGCGACGCCCATCGATATGGCCGCCATTTCCCCGAAACGGCGGAAGAAAGGTTCCTCCCGCGCAACGGAGATGTAATAGTTGAAGAACAAGATAATGCAGAGCACGGTCGCGATCATCGCAGCGAATGCCGCCACATACATCTTCGCCGGGAACAGCAGATACGGGAGCACCAGCAGCGCGACAGTCACAATGTATGCAACTCCCGTGTAAGCGCTGGACTTCAGCGCATGTTCATTCCCGTTCGCGCGTTCCGCGAGGTAATTCGAAGCGGCCATCGAAAGCGTTGCCGCGACTCCGGTGACGATTCCCGTAAGGGCGACGAGGCGCGTGTTCGCCAAAGCGAAAGTCACGCCGGCAATAGCCCCGGTAAGTTCCACGAGGGCATCGTTCAGGCCGAGCACCATCGCGCCTACGTAATGCAGGCGTTCCTCGTCGAGCATCGCATAAAGTTCCTTTTCGTGGCGCCGTTCATCCGCGAGCATCGCCGCGGCCTGCGGCAGGTCCTTCTGCATTTGTTCATAAGACGCCTGCGCGAGTCTTTCATTTTTTTGAAGTGATTTCACGACAAACGTGAAGCCCAGCACCACCGTAAGGATTTTTATCCATAACAAAGTAACGGAAGAATACTTGAGATTTTCCCTGAGGATTCCCTGCCACACGGCGGCGTGTTGCGTCTCGTCCAGGGACATCTGTTCGAGGATCCTGCGGTTCTCCGCGTTCTTCTCGCGCTTTGCCATAAAGGAATACGTGGCCGCGCCGAGTTTTTCATCGACCTGTGCCTTGCGGATTGTGGCGACAAGCTGCGGATCAAGCGTTGAAAGTTCCATAAAAAGCCTCCGGCTGCGAAAATTAGCAAATTCGGGCGTCAATTACTACCTTTGGGTCCGATGCGCAACAAATTCAAAAAGCCAGGCGACGCGCGGGACGTTCTCATCGTCGCGCTTCCGATGCTCCTTTCGATGTCATTCGATACCCTGATGACATTCACGGACCGCCTGTTCCTTTCGCGCGTCTCCCCGGAACTGATGAACGCGGCGCTCGGCGGCGGCGCCATGCAGATGATACTGCTCACATTCTTCACAGGGCTCATCGGCTATTCCACCGCGATGGTCGCGCAGAACCTCGGCGCAAAACGGAACGGAAACTGCGCGAAGATTCTGACGCAGACGCTCTACCTTTCCTTCGCAAGCGCGCCGCTCCTCCTCGCGCTCATTCCCGCAGGCTACCTGATTTTCGGGATGCAGCACCTCGAGCCATTACAACTTTATGCGCAAAAAGATTATTTTTCCATTCTCATGTACGGCGGAATCATCACGCTCGTGCGGAACGCCTTCTGCTGCTTCTTTTCCGGGATAGGTGAAACGAAAGTCGTGATGAAGGCGTCCTTCGCGGGAATGCTCGTGAACGTCATCGGCAATTACTTCCTCATCTACGGATTCGGCGCGCTCCCCGCGCTAGGCGCACGCGGCGCGGCCTACGGAACGCTCCTCGGGAACAGCGTCTCGCTAGCGATCCTCGCCCGCAAATACTGGGGGCGCGACCTCCGCGCCCGCTTCAACACGGCGCATTCCTTCGAATTCAGCGGCAAACTTCTGCGCGAGCTTTTCCGCCGCGGCGGTCCCTCGGGCGTCGAAATGGTGCTCAACATGACCGCGTTCCAGACGCTCCTCTTCCTTTTCCACGGACTAAACCCCGTCTCCGCGACCGCCGCATCCATAATGTTCAACTGGGACATGGTCGCCTACGTTCCCCTGATGGGCCTGGAGATCGCGTCCACGAGCCTCGTCGGGCGTTATGTGGGCGCAAAGAACCACGCCGCGGCCAAGCGTTCGACTTTCTCCGGGCTGCATCTCGGCTGGGTCTATTCCGCGGTCATCTTCATCGCGTTCGTGTGCTTCCCCGCTCCCCTCGTGGACTTCTTCCGTCCAAGCGATTATTCGCCGATATTCGAAACCGCGCGCCCGATCGCGATCTTCATGGTGCGTGTCGCAGCCGCTTACGTAATCATCGAAGTCCTGCTCGTCATCTACGGCGGAGCGCTCCGGGGCGCAGGCGACACCGTATGGGTGATGGTCGCGATGGCCATCATGAACTGGAGCTGTGTGCTTTTCCTGTGGCTCGCCGCTTATGTGTTCAAGCTCTCACCGCAGTACAGCTGGCTTGCCGTGGTGCTTACGTACTCCACATTCCCTGCCGTGTTCTGGTTCCGCTGGCGGAGCGGCAAATGGCGGAACATCAAGTTATACTAGGCCTCTCAAACTTATCCTAATATAAGCCAAGCGTAGCCTGACTAAAGCGGAGCCAGATTCCGCAGGCGGAGCAACTTCCGCTTAATTGCCGACCTGCAGAATGCTCTGTAGAAGGACTCCGCCGTATTCAGAGGAGTGGACCTTGTGATAAATGATGGAGACCGGGATTTTGTTGTTCGATGCAGAAAGGGCGAGCGAACCCGCGAGCGTCATGCCGAGCGCGTCGGTATGGTATTCCTCACTCTCAATGAAGAACACCCGAAGAAGAGTCGTCGTTGTGTTATCAATATTGACCGTCACAAACTTTGTGTTCAGCAGAGTCTGGCAGGTCGAATCACTCCCGAGGTTGAAGGCCATCACCTTCTGTTCCGTGTCCACATCAAACGATAGGTTGCATACATAGCCGGACTGGACACAGGCTCCTTCCGGGATTCCCTTATGGGATCCGTTGACGTTGCATATTTCTTCTGCGGAAACGAGGGCCGCCAAGGCGGCGATAAAGAAAAGAATTTTTTTCATGATTGTATTGTCTGAGTTAATGTTTGACTTATTTCCTGAGTTCTAATTTTGGCTGTCCGTTCCGGATGATGACGGAGGAGGCGCCGCCCCGGGAGCGGGAGCCGTTTATCAGGTAGGGGACGCCTTCCCGAAGACCAACGGTGGGAGTGCGGCGGGAGGACTGTGGCAGGGAGGTCGGGCAACCATAAATTGGTACGCCTTCGATATCCGGGATCTTTTCGAAATTCGTGGTCCCGTCGTCCTGAAACTGGCAGGACAAGTAATATTCACAGCGCGACGGGTAATACCCAAGCAGGCAGAGCGCATAATAGGACGAGTCCTTCCTGTAGAGCAGGAACAGGGATTTTCGCATTGATAATAATCTATCTGTATCCGATACCTTTTCCGCTCTTTCGTCGAGCAGAGGCCACAGATCATACTCCGTATGGAGGGAGTCGAAGGTCAGCAGCCGGAAATCGCCCGGATCCACATCCGCATCTATGACGACGGGAGATTCCCGGAGGCTGTCGTCCATCCAGTATTTCGAGACCCAGATGGAATCATCTGCATCGTTTGAGTTATTCCGGACGTTAAGAGAACGATATTCTCTATACACTCCCATGCTGTCATCATTGCCTTCACCATATATATAAAGATAGATGCCTTGTGTCTTTTCTACAAGCCCGAAAGTATCTAACGAATCATCCTCAAACTGAGTATAATAGTCTAAAATTTTCGCATCCTCCCAGGTCCTAGCCCACGGGGCAATAGTCAGCGCTATCAGTAACAGAACAAACTTTTTCATTTCATTCCTCCTTCCTGCTTATTCCCCAAGTTTCACTTCCGGCTGCCCGTTCCGGATGATGACGGAGGAGGCGCCTCCACGGGAGCGGGAGCCGTTGACAAGGTAGGGGACGGACTCCCGGAGGCGGGCGGGAATGCGGCGGGCAGGCCTTGGCAGGGATGTCGGGCAGGCAAAATCTACGCCTTGGACATCCGGAATCTTTTCGAAATTCGTGGTCCCGTCGTCCTGGAACTGGCACGATAGGTAAAACAGACAGTCAACCGGCCCCCCAATTTGGCAGAGGGCATAATAGGACGAGTCCTTTTTGTAGAGGAAGAACAGGGATTTTCGCTTTAGCCATGATGAATTTACGGCTCTTTCGTCAAGCAGGGGCCACAGATCATACTCCGTATGGAGGGAGTCGAAAGTCAGCGGTCGGAAATCGCCCGGATCCACATTTGCATTCATGACGACGGAAGACTCCCGGAGGCTGTCGTCCATCCAGTATTTCGAGATCCAGATGGAATCGCCCGT
>Ga0172377_10008268_pt1 | contig 10668 bp, 3 predicted proteins | sample Pumphouse3metaG_FD_119749 | JGI IMG/M metagenome (GOLD analysis project Ga0172377, IMG submission 119749) | Leachate microbial communities from a municipal landfill in Southern Ontario, Canada - Pumphouse #3 metaG | ecosystem: Engineered > Solid waste > Landfill > Unclassified | place: Canada... | reverse complement strand
TAGGTCCATTAGATCCACTAACTATAAAATCATCAGAAATACCTATTGAAAACCTATCAGAAAATACAGGGATAGATTCAAAAGCTACCCCATTAGAAACTATATAATCTCTTCCTGAACTTTGTAGTACCAAGGGTAATAATATATTCAATATTTGAACTCTATTGTTGTTGTATTGAGCAATTAAATCGCTAATTTTAATAACCCTATCTGAACTTAATCCATACAATCTCCAATATTTACTACTAGCGGCAGAAGATAATACGCATGTATATTTTGAAGTATCTAAATAGTTGTAGTTAATAAAATCTATAGAAATACCCTTATATACTTTACCATAATAATACCAATCAAATGTATTATTAGTATAATAAGCGTGTTTATTATTAACTAAATCAGCTAACCCGTAAACAAAGCAATCGCTTGCACATTGTCCTCTAAAAAATGTTATAGGAAAATCATTACTTTTATACAATAGACAGGCAGGCCCAAATTCTGTATTACTTAGATTATCCATAGAAGATAACTTATTCCAAAAAACTATACTAGCATTAGAACCTAAATCTCTAGGTATATCGATTGTTAAATCGAAGGCTTTATTATAAGTATTAGTTATAGCAATAGCTTTACTTCTACCAACATGATTTCTTCTAGTATCCTCCAAAAGAATAACTTCATCATAAACGAAAGTTTGATCTGTTACATTAATAGAAAGTTCTCTCATATTAAACTTTGTTTGTGATTCTAGAGTAAGTCTAATATATCTAGGTGTTCCTCCTATAAAGGCATAAGTAGTTTTGTCATCACGTACTCTAAACCCAGAAGTTCTCCATAAATCTTGATAGTCTGAAAAATAAAGTATAGCATTATCTACCATGGAAACATCATTTTCTACCCGAGAGTACAATTCTAGTTCTGTAATTTTAGTACTATGGTGCTTATTGCAGTATATCCTAAAACCTTTACAAGTTACTGGTTCAAATTCGTGGGCTATTATAGTCCAATCGACAAAATGTGTAGCTATATGATCATCAACTTTTTTTAAGTCATCATAGTCTTGACTAGCGATGTCGTCGGTTGTTGGATTTTTGAATAAGTACTTATCTATATTAGTATCATCACCCTCTAGGTATTTAGTACCGTTTATGTAAACGTTAGTATATTTAGGTACTAACGTGAAAGACTGATTATCTGCATTTCCTTTATAATAATATGGACCATTATAAGTAGATAAAGCAAACTTTCTAAAATTATCCTCTTCTTTAAAATACATTATACTTTTAAATACATCAAAATTCCTATTGTCAGGAAAATATAAAGTAAAGGCTACTGGGTCTCGTTCATACTCTGTCGGAGGGCCATCTGGTACAGTATTGCCGCAAAACTCTACTATGTCAGCACAGTCGTAACTATATAACCACTCTGCATCACCATTCACATAAAAATAGGAATGATCGGCACCATATGTAGCAAGACCATTATTACTACCATAGGTTGTTCCTGCCTGTCCATTATCCGCAGTTATAACTAAGTCATCTAAACACTCTTTACCATAATAAATATTAGTATGTTCAACTGTCCATCTGTAACCACTAGATCTATAATATCCGCTATGTCTATGTTTTTCCCCAAAAAGGTCTACGTTCCAAGTAACATCAAGGCAAGATGCTATATTAAATTCGTAAAAACCCTCTAATTCTTCACCTTTAACTATAAACTCAGATACATTTAATCTGTAACCTAAATCGATGTCTAAAATAGTATTATTTTGTTTTAGATCTCCTCTGGCATAGAGGGCAAAGCCACCTACACCATAAGAATATGATCTCTGTTTTGTCACATTTCCGTAAATATCTCCATCAAATTGTGCAAAAGTAGCGTCTGGTAAATTAGTTAAAGTCTGTCCTACATATAAATCTACATTATACACACCTAATAAATCACCTTTATTAACAAGCACATCACAGTCTACTCTAGATACTATAGGCCTTGCTGTATATAAAGTACCTGCTCTTTCAGTAGGTATATCTATAGAGAAAACTACAGTAAAACTACCGTCATTATGTGGCCTTAATATCTTGAATTGTGCACCTGAATAAGCTATACCATAAACCCAAAAATGTTTTAATTTGCCATTATTGTCGATACGTTTTGACATATCAACAATAGTCTTACCAGAATTGTTGAATGAAATATATCCTGTATAATCATCTAATTCAGATATTAACTTAGACACCCCTATTTCATTAAAATCTCTCCTGCCTCCCTCTACAGAATATTGTGTTGGGTTGTGTACATACGCTATATTATCAGAACCATCTAATAAGGCATTAAGCTCGAAAGTCTGCAAAAGTCTTGTAGAGGCGTAGTCAAACCCTGTAGCAGGGTCTTCACCTAAGAACTCTTCATAATTAGGTTCTTCATTTATAAAAAAACCTAACTCTTCTGCTGCAGGTGTATATAATATCTTTACACTGCTATCGTTCCTGCTTGTTCCACTATACAATCGTATAGTACTATTATCAGTACATTCCACCAAAGAGTAGGAGTATCCTCCGATATTAATAGTACTTATACTATTACCTATAATTTTAACCATATCGTTTCCTGGGACATTATAATTCGTTCCTAGTTCAATACGTTCATAACCATAGTCATCTATATTCAACAAAAGTTCACTGTTTATACCAGAAATTGTAGTGTACTTTTTTTTGTAAGATTTTGCTTCACAAAAAGCCCGCTTTCCAGAACCTGGGCAAGGATGGGTATAAAATTGATAGTAAGAACAGTTTGTATTTGTACAGGTCCAAAAATCTTCAGAAGTAATACGTAAACTTTTTAAAAAGAACTTGTCGTCACTATGCCCATCTATAAATGGGTAAAAACGCAGGTCATTAATGTCCCCCTGCCACCATTTATAAGGACCTAAATTTAATTTGTAGTAGCACCAAGAATTAATATCAGTTATTTCAAACTCCAACGAACGATCTTCCGCCCAATCATTATCATCAGAACGCTTCCACATTATCTTTCCTTTTTTTAATCCCTTTACAACTTTATTAGGATTAGCATCAATAACTTTTAAAAGAAATTCTATAAAAAAGTATTTTTCTGCGTTTACAGATAAAAAAACCTCAGTTCTACCAATATAGCATTTTTCTGCATAAGCTGTCCCAAATAAAACATTATTCCAACAACCATATAAATATATATTATTATATATATCCCAGCCAGACACATTTCCATTATTAGAAAAGTCTGCTGAATATCCATGAACAGAATCATATCTACATAATTCTGAGTTTTTTATATATTTGGCGTCTCTTAGAAAATTATAACTCATAATGTAGTTCTCTTAAATGGGCACTGTTTTTGTATATCTAAATAACAATTACCTAGATTATCTATACCTGTACATTGGCCGCAAAATACCATACCGTTGTCTGGATTTATAATTGTAGGATTTATATAATTTTTAAATATATGTATTTTTCTATAATTTTTAACGTCGTAAACTACCCTTTCTATAAATTTATCAAAAACTTCCTCAAGAGTATAATTATAATGTATGTCACAAAAAGAACAGAAATATTCTATATATATATTAGATGCCTGTTTTTTTATATCATCAATAGAGTCGTCTAAGTAATTTACTTTTTCTAAAAAAGTATTTAAGGTATCTGAATAATTAATATCTAAACGATTATTACAAGAACTACAAAGTAAATCTAACATATGAAACCTCCTTAACTATTACCATGACTCTGCTAATGCCCATGAATTAGCCCAATTTGTTAGAGTTTTAGATAAACCATAAGAGTACAAATCAAAAACATCAGTTTCATATGCATACCCATATATTTGAGAGACTCTACCGTACTTATAAGAAAAAATGATACGCCATGATCGTAAGCCTCCTCCACCACAATTAAAGAAATCTTGGAAACTACCTCGGTCCCAAGTCCAATGATGTCCCGGAGGATAAAAAGATTTTTCTGTAGGTACCGGGGCTAAAGGTACCATAGTTTTATTTTTTAATTGACAATTCCAAGTAGGTAACACGTTTACTTTAGTATTTTGTAGTAAATTTTTATACACATGAGCAAAAGCTGAAGTTAGATTTATTAGATCCTCACCTTTTAAAGCAACATCATCATACAATTCTTTTTGTTTTGCCTCGAAATCCGTGTAGGTACCTTCTATCAATTCACCATCTGGACGTATTTCAGCTGCCAGTCTATCTCTAACCTTACCTACAGATGTAAAAGGGCCAGCGCTATCAGGCATTCCGTACATACCATATGCATTATCATATTGATATACTGTCGATAAAGATCCCAGATCTGGGTAAAGAAGAGAGCCTGAAGACTCATACCCATGCACGGGGTAGGTACCACACCCACCTACTGATATATTAAATTTACGTTCATACACATTAGAATTTTCAGATAAAGGCAAATACTTAGCCATATAAACTTTTATAGATTGTATATGAACAAAATATGTAAAATAGCTAGAATCTGTAAAAGCAGAATCTTTAAAATTATCCAGCGTAGGAGAAAATTGAATATCTATAGAAATATAGTTATATAATTTAGACATATAATCTAAATCATTTACATTAAATCTATAAGTATTAGTCACCAATTCTGTACCTTCGGTATTTGCAAATTCATATTTAGAACTAGCAGCGTCATTATAAGTAGCACCATCTTCGGAATATTTTATTTTGACATCTGGTTTATTAAAATAGTTTTTTAGTTTTGTATCTACGTTATCTGTCTCTATACCAACCTTAAAAACTATTTCTATCTTGCTAATAATTGTAGGATAAACAAAATGAAATAATAAAGTAGAGTTAGTACCTAATTTAGAGTTATAAAGTAGATTAAAACCAGATACCCCAGCTATAGGATAGTAGTAAGAAGGATCAATAGAAGAAAATTCGCTTTTGTCATGAGTAGGTGTCGAAAGCTTAAATTCATAGTCTGATTGAATTAAAACATCTTCTTTAGGTAGATATCTAAGAAGCGCTGGTTTTATATTAACCATCAGACCCGTATTAAAAAATAACTCTTCTATTTCCCCATCTTGTATAACTTCAATCACTCTATCAGCCGATCTAGCATTTGTTTTAGCTTCCTCTAAGGTCTCCACCAGAGTCGTAGAAGAGTCGTATAAAATAAAACCCCCATCTTGAAAAGTAGAATTTAAAGTACTATCGGAATTCTCTAAATCATAACTACTAATTCTATCGCACAACCATCCGTCATCTTGGCAGAATTTATAAAAATTTATAGATTTTATTAGTTCCTCTCTATCTAAACCTTCAAACTTAATATCAGCCGGTACAGTAGAAGAATCATTAACTAATTCACATTTACTGTTAAATAACCTTATTGGTCCCTCGCCCAACCTTAAAGTAAAATAAGTAGGTAAAGGATTTTCTTTATCATAAGTTGAAGGAAGCCAGTTAAAAACGTGGACACCTTCATCTGGTATTCTTTTATATTCTTTTAGGTAGAAAGAGTAAACGTAGTTAGTGTAATCTATATCAAGAAAGCTTAAGTATGATGTATGAAAGTCTATAGAAGAATGTGTTGCTAGATTCTTTTGCCTCAAAGCTTCTCTAATGACCGGAGTTTCTCTCTTTAAAGGTTTCCAAGCTTCTCGCCATGCCCACTGTATAGCTTTTGAAGTATCTTCATAGTCTTTGTAGGTAAGCCACGCAGTAATTGGTTTATTCTCATCCCCTATTGTATGTTGAACCCTAGGTTCAGGATATAACATACCTGTAGTAGTATAATGAGTTTTGAATATTTCAGAAAAACGATATCTTTTAAGATAAAAATCACCAGTAGATTCGTATACTAAGTGTTCGTTAACGGCTACACCATTAATAGTGCTAGATGCTAATAAAATACCGAGTTGATTAATATAAGTACCTACATTATCGTCTGTATTAAAGTAATACTTCCAAAAATATTCTTTATAACTATCGTCTAAAGCTATATCTGAAAAAGCCTCATACATAGGCAGCCATTTCTTCTCTCTCACAAATCCACCAGAATTATCAACCTTATAGTAATATAAAGCAGCTGTAGATCTATAACTTAATAAGTATCCTCTATGTTTGTTTCCAAATTTAGGTGGTGTGCCACCATTCTGAACTAGATAATAATAAGCCTCACCCTCTACCCCATTTCTAATTCTTGCCCAACCAGAGAACCAAGGCTTGCCTACCATATCTTTATTATTATGAGTGTAGTCACAACCACAAGCCCACATTTTAGAATGTACGTCAGAAGTCCAACCGTAGTGTTCGGCAGGCCCCAACATTCTTAAATTATGTGACCCATAAGGTGTTTTACCAATTGCAGGTTTTCCTAACGAATCAAGCCAAAACTCCATTGGTGCTGGATCATATTCCCCAGATCCTGCGTATATATTGTAGGAAGCATAAGAGTCACATTGTTTATAAGGGTACCACATAGGAGAGGGTCCTTGCGATATTCTACCAAAACTATGGTCGCCACACATAGGAGAATAACCTCCTTTAGAGGTACCTACATATCTATAACCTATATCACTAACAAAACAATAATGCTCTGGTAGAAGTACAAATTCTTGATAGTTGGCAGACCAATTATACATTATTTCAACGTCACTACAAAAAGGCTGCTTAACCCAAATCATTAAATCAGATTTTATTTGTCCTAAAACCCTACCAGAATTAGAACTCTTAAACATAATGGAAGCTACTACAGGAAATGTTGGTGGGTTTTTTAATATGTACTTGCCTGAAGATAAGTCTCCTTCTAAAGTAGTAGCATCTCTAATTATAATAGTATCTTCACTATAATTCTCTTTTACCTCTTCATATTCTCCGGAAGGAGTCATATTAAAAGAGTATTTCTCATATACATAAATACCATTTTTAAATTCTATGACAGGGCTGTACAGCCTAACATATTCGTTTTGGTTTTTAGGTTTTAATAAAAGCTGATTTATACTCATTCTATCAGTACAATATTCTAGTATTGTCATTTCTATAGAACATTCTTCACCATTAGCATCCATACCGTTTAAAAAAAGACGCATTGGTAAAGGGTTACCGTTAGCATCTGTCTCACCAAAATCCCATTTCCTAATAACAGCATGTAATTTAGAATCATCTTTTATTATAACTAAAACTTTACCCAAATTCCCTAAAAATAAAAGTCTACTACCATTAGGCACAGTATCACAAGAGCTAACAAAAAATCTAGACATTACCTTTATCCTATAAAGTTTATAACCTAAAAATACTGTTGGAGGACTATCAACTAAAGGATTAGCTGGTGGGACATGTACTATAGTGTCCAAATAAGTAGAATAAGGAAGAGTATACACACCAGTTGAAGAATTTAAAGGCTTAAACTCATATGATAATTCTGGATTAAATCTAGGGAAACAAGTGAAGGCTTCATAATTTTCGTTTTCATAAACCAAAGTATCATTACTAATAGCAGAAAAACCTATCTGTGCTATAATGCCACCACAGAAATGTTTAGTAATAACAATTGTATCAAAAGTGTAGTAATCTCCGTAATTACTTATATCAAAAACTATTATTTTATTTTCTCCAAAAAAAGTATCTACACCAATGATGAAACATCTATCGGCTTCCGAAGATTCGTTAAAAAATACTTTCTCTGGGGCTACATCAATCAAAGCCAGTATATATTCAGACAAGAGTGAATTTGTTTTTGAAAAAGTTTCTTCATTCACTTTACTCTTATAACTAGACATATTATCATAGTTAAACAAGTCGTTGAAAGGAAAAGATATGTCTGGATCACTGATATTGATAGCAAAAATACTGTCACTATAAAAGTAATCTCCGACTAATAATATCTTTTTATGATCAGTTTTTGTAGTTTCAAAAATATATTGTCTTTTTTGTTTATAAGACAGATATTGGTCATCGTCGCATACAGTATCAAAAACTGAACGAATTAGAGGATCAATTAGTGGTAGGTCTTTTATGTCTTTGATTAAAGTATCAAAGTTTGTTTTATAATTTTCTGTTGGGGTACCTAAAGTCAGAAGTACCTGTTCTCTGTCTATCATAAAACAATCAAAATCCGATATTCTTACTGATACAGATACTAGTTCATAGTCTAGTACGCTAAAATTATCATCATATATAACTTTAGGAGTAAGACCAGAGTTAGCATAAATAGTAGCGTCTTCCCCAAAAATTTCTTCGTATACTACGGGGTCCCAATTCTCTTTCTGTAGATTATACCTAAGTTCTAGTATTTGTTCTGCCATTACTCTATCACCGTTTCTAAGAAAAACAGAACTTATGTATGGTAGATAACCTGTACTTGCTAAATTACCAGTATACCTAGGACAATCAGGCATAGCACCATTACAGGGAGGTCTAATATAAGAATTTTCTATGTCATCATAAAAATCTGCAAAAGTAGAAGTTAATCCTGATGTGTCTGAGCAGCTAAAAGGGGGAGGGGATACTATAGCTTGGCCTAAATCAGACGTATTTGGGGATAACGTAAATAAATAATTATCAGAAGACCATCTACCGCATCTACCTAACTCACTTCTTTTGTTTAAAATAACGTAATTTAAAGGAAGCTGTGTAGAACTAGGTAGTACGTTCTCAACTTTCGAAGGTGTCAAAGCACCAAATTTTAAATGGTGTGGCGTAAAACCTGAACAGGTTACGTCAGTTCCACCCTTATCTGGGTTATTTTCTATATAATTACACTTACCGTTGTTGTAACCACTAATTTTAGTGTAGTTTAAAGGAAGTAGAGTACCTGAAACACTAACTTCCGGGACTACCCATTTAGTATTATTATTTTTAGCTGTATTATTTGGATAAGTGACAAGATGTCTATAAGGATCTGGTAAAATACAACGAGGTCCAACTTCTTCTTCAGAAGTATACTGAGCGCAAGAAAGTTTACTTGTGCCTATATAATTACAGTATGGATATAAAGTAGCTCTTTTTATTACACTTACATTATCTACTATTGTCTCTTCTTGAAAAGTACACAAAGTAGCAGTTGTATCCCAATATTTACAAACCCCTGGTTCTACTAGTACCCAATATTGGCATCTATTTATAGGTCTTTTATTTTCTGTATATTTCATTATTTAATAAACTATTTTCCCAGAAGAGTTAATAAGACCTATACTTCTCAATTTATCTCTGTCCCATAATAGTACTGTAAAGCCTAAAGACTCAAATAATTCAAGCTTTAATAAATCAGCATCCAATAAACGCCCTTTTACTTCTATATATAAGGCATCTTCTGGTATATAAAAATCAGGTCTATAACTAATAGTGTCGGTTAACTTAAAGGTTTTATATTCATAAAACCAATCTTTGCTCATCTCTGTGAGATAGTCTGCTACTCTAACTTCCCACATAGACCTCATAGTTACTATTCCTTGATTAGGAGTACTATATCTAGAAATTTTGCCCCAATTAGTATGATAACCTATTTTTCTACCATTTACAAAAGCCTGTGACATTTTCTTTCTAGTTTCTTCAGAATGACCTACACTATATATAGGGTTTAATTCTCCTAGGCGAGCTTCACTTTTTGTACGAAAAGGTATATTGTATTTATGCATATTACTAAGTACAACACATTTACTACAATTTAATTCTTCAGCTATCATCGACGGGTGCCTTTGTTCTTCCCAATATTTGGTATAGAGTATATCTTTATCTATATCTACTCTAATAAATCTATTACTATCAGAATTATTTTTCCCCCAAAGACGTAGGGCCATAGATATGATAGGTTGCTTAAAATAAACAATTACATCTTTTAATTTCTTATCTTCTGTATAATACAAAATAATATCATCTTTAAGATGTTGTATTTTTTCACATAATTTCAAATTACTTAAAGACATCTTTACTTTTTTATTATTTTTATTAACAAAATATAAAGGTGTACTATATGTTTTAAAATCATCTAAAGTAAATAAAATCTTTCCACCATTAATTTCTATAATAGCTTTAGCTTTATTAAATCCATATAATCTATTTTTCCATTTTTTAAAACACGAACACCTTCTACCTCTCTTCCATTGGGCTAAAGTGGTAGTATGATTTTCGCCATACCTACACCTGTAGTTTAAAATGGAATGTCTATTCTGATATATAGTATCTTCATCTAGTTTAGCACACTCTGACTCAAACAACCTTATAATATTTACCACATTATTTCTTTTAGACATGCACACTTCCTATTAAAGTTTAAACAAAATAGGTTAGAGGGAGAGTAATAGGCCCTCCCTCAATCTCCGTCGAGACTGTCCCTTTATACAGATACTATAGTAAAATCAAGAATAATCAAAAAAAACACGATAGTTAGAAGTGCTAGCTCCCGTTTCTGAACTTCCCAATTTTATATTAAACCAAACAGGATCGGCAGTCAAATCTACGTTGCCCACTGACTGTGAATCATCCGCTGTAGACACGACCTGTAAATTTGACCGTGTTGAATATAAATAAGTAGGAGGAATGTCACTATCTATATCAGCAGCCACTACACCAGGATACCACTCAATACCTGATTCTTGTCCAACTCCCGCTTTATTCTTAGGGCCTACCGTACCGAAACGAAACATTGTATCGTTATT
>Ga0172377_10008267_pt1 | contig 10668 bp, 9 predicted proteins | sample Pumphouse3metaG_FD_119749 | JGI IMG/M metagenome (GOLD analysis project Ga0172377, IMG submission 119749) | Leachate microbial communities from a municipal landfill in Southern Ontario, Canada - Pumphouse #3 metaG | ecosystem: Engineered > Solid waste > Landfill > Unclassified | place: Canada... | reverse complement strand
TATTAAAAAACTTCTTTTACCTTTTGTTTTTAATTTTAACTGGTAAATCAGGCCAATAATTCCTAAAATAAAAGGTAACATGAAATAAACGTTTCTCCCCTTATTATCAGATACATCTGGAGCTAATTCATCTTGAGGCCCAAGACCTAATACTTTATTGTCAATGAAAGATATTCCAGTAATCCAGTTTCCTTTGGTCATACCTCCATCTCCCTGAATGTCGTTTTGTCTACCTGAGAAATTCCAGAAAAAGTACCTCCAATACATATAATTAAGCTGGTAATTAATGAGGTATTTGATATTTTGAACAAGAGTGGGTTGTTTGCTTTTATCTGTTACTCCCGCCCAGTCTCTATATCCTCTGAAATGAATGTCTTCACCAGAGTGCATTCTTGGGAACAACATAGAATTGTTAAATTTATACGAGTCGACAGCATCTTTTACAATATATTTGTCTTTTTGATCAGCTGAAGTTTTTACAGCCCGCTCATATTGTTTTTTAGTTTTATAAATAGCAGTTCCGTTGCCGTCACGTTCTATTTGAGATGCATAAGTTTGTCCAAAAATAAGTGGGGTGTCACCGTATTGTTCTCGGTTTAAGTAACTTCCCAAAGAAAAAACATCTTCAGGTGAGTTTAAATCGAGTGGTGAATTAGCCGATGAACGAATTGGAATTAATAAATATGCTGAGAAACCAATCAATATTACCAATAGACATGATGATGCCAAATTGATTAGTTTAATATTTGAATTCTCTTTTCTGAACACAAAAAATGCTGTTGCTACAATAAGTAATATCCATAACCATATTGAACTTCCAATAAATATAATTCCTGAGAGTGCCAGACTTGTCATGAACGCAATTTTAGCACGCTTAGTGTTTGACTTTTCTTTAATGGTTTCGTAAAGAGTCCAAACTATACTTGTGATTAATAAAATAAAATAGACTAAAACGCCGCTGTTGTATGTTAATCCAAGTGTGTTCACAAAGAATAATTCAAACCAACCTCCAACTTTAGTGAATCCCGGAATAATACCGTACATCAAAATCAAGATGAGTCCAAATGAAATAAGAATTGCTTTTAAAACACCTTTCCATGTTGACTTTTCAGATTTTCTAAAATAGTATACTAATGCAATAGCAGGTATGCACAACAAGTTTAATAGGTGTACTCCTATTGATAGTCCCATTATATATGCAATAAGGACTAGCCATTTTTCTGAGTGTGGTTTGTCTGCATTTTCTTCCCATTTAAGAATAAGCCAAAAAACTAGTGCTGTTAACATTGATGAAAAAGCATAAACTTCGCCTTCCACTGCTGAAAACCAGAATGTGTCTGAAAATGTATAAGCTAAAGCACCTACTAGTCCACTGCCAATTACTATGAGTGTTTGTGCAAAAGAAATTGTCTGTTCATTATTTTTTAAAACAAGTTTTTTAGTCAAGTGTGTGATGGTCCAAAATAAAAATAAAATAGTGAATGCACTAAGTAATGCAGACATAATATTCACCATTTTTGCTACTTGTGATGGACCGGATGAAAATTGTGTGAAGAGATTCCCAACTAGCATGAATAAAGGAGCTCCTGGAGGATGTCCAACTTCTAATTTGTAAGCAGATGTTATAAATTCTCCACAATCCCAAAAACTAGCGGTGGGTTCAATTGTAAGTAAATAAACTATTGTGGCTATTGCAAAAACCACCAATCCCGTGATTCGGTTGATTTGTTTATAATTAGTCATTCTGATAAACGATTTTTGATACGACTTAAATTTTTGTTTAAGGAACAAAGATAAGATAAAACTATCATTTATCTGTTGTTTTAGGTATTTTAAAACTATAGAAGCATTGCTTTTCGGTAACTAATACAAACATATTATGATGATTTGCCTATCATTTGTAATTATTTTGAAATGAATAATCGTATTTTAAGATAGGGGAGTACATATTCTTGTTTAATTAGCTATTATCTTGTCAACTTATTCTTCTAATAATTGTGGAATGATGTTAAAATATTAAAAGTCATACCAAATCAATATTGTTTATTTAAAATATTGGATATCAGAATAGTATATTGATTTTAAATAGCGAAAAATTGAATTTATCCATTCTCTTTAAAGAAAAATAGTTTTAATAATTTTTGCCAGTTAAAAAAAAATAGCTTAATTTCGAAACGATTATAGAAAAAAAGTTGTGATCAAGTTCTCATTTAAACCTTTTATTCGATTTGTTGATCAATGGAAGAAACGTTAATCATTTTAAAGCCATCGGCAATCCAAAGGAGTTTGGTTGGTGAAGTGGTATCTAGATTTGAAAAGAAAGGTCTCCAAATCATAGGATTTAAAATGATGGTTTTGTCTGATGATATTTTAAAAGAGCATTATGCTCATTTATTAGAAAAACCTTTTTTCGAAAGAATAAAGAAATCAATGCAGGCATGTCCTGTGATTGTAATGGCTCTTAAAGGGGTTGATGCAACAAAAGTAGTAAGAGAAATGACCGGTTCAACAAACGGAAGAACATCTGTTGCCGGTACAATAAGGGGTGATTATAGTATGAGTGTTCAGGAAAATATCATTCATGCTTCAGATACTCCAGAAAACGCGAAAGTTGAATTAAAGCGTTTTTTTAAAGACGAAGAATTATTTGAATACTCTCCAATTACTCTCGGAAGTTTGTATGCTAATGATGAGTATTGAGTTATATAGAATTAAACTAATTAATAATGTTTGATTTGTAAGATATTATATTATGTATAGAAAATTTACATTACTAAAGACTGGTTGGTTTTTATCATCAGTACTACTGTTTGTCACTCAAACAGCATTTACACAAACAAATGTCGATAAACCGGCTTCACGATCAGAGATATTTTATAAACAAGTACATGGTTCAGAACAAGAGCCGTCAAATTTATTAGCTGATGGTTTCAAGCTAAAGATGGATCTCTCTGCTTTAGAAAAAGCAGAAGCGATGAGAGAGATCGATCCTAATGAAATTCCGGCTGAAGATATTTACGGTGGAATTTGGTCAAACAACTCAGTTAATGCATATGGTAATTTGAAGAATGCACCAGATTCTTTTATTGTTGATCTAACTAACTTTACAATGCCATCAGTTGGGCATATGACATCAAATTTTGGAAGAAGAGGTAGCCGTAGATATCATTATGGTGTTGATATCAAGGCGTATACTGGAGATACCATTTATGCAGCTTTTGATGGAAAGATCAGAGTTAAGGATTATGAAGGAAAAGGATATGGAAATTATTTAGTAATGCGCCACATAAATGGTTTGGAAACAGTTTACGGTCATTTATCTAAATTCTTAGTAAGAGAAAATCAAAATGTACGTTCTGGTCAACCAATTGGTCTTGCTGGAAATACTGGTCGCTCAACAGGTTCGCATCTTCATTTTGAGACTCGCTTTTTAGGTCAGCCAATTAATCCTAATTTCATAATAGATTTTAAAAATCAGACATGCATCAAAGATGAATATCTTGTAACTAATTCCAGCTATCGAAAAACAAATAATAGTAGCAAAGTTACCGTTGCAAGTAGCTCAAGTAACTATAAGACAAGCACATCTGAAACAAATAAGTATGTTGCAGGGGATGTTAAATATCACAGGATTAAGAGTGGTGACACATTGAGCGGATTAGCTAAAAAATATGGTATTTCTGTTAAGAGCTTGTGTAATTTAAATAATATTTCAACCAGAACTAAATTGAAAATTGGCAAATCGATAAAAGTTTCATAGTACATAAATATTTAAGTATTGGAAGGTACAAGTGCTATCACTTGTACCTTCTGCTTTTTTTTTCTATCTTTGTTAATGGTTTTAAATGAACTATAATTACTTTTTATCATTATGAGTGCTACAAAAAAACAGTTTGATGAAGTAATAGCTATCTGTAGAGATGTTTTTGCAAAGAAACTTTTGGACTATGGTGCATCTTGGCGTATTTTACGTCCACAATCAGTTACGGATCAGCTTTATATTAAAGCGAAAAGAATACGCACACTTGAAACAAAAAATGAAGCAAAAATAAATGAAGGTATTTTACCTGAATTTATAGCTATAGTTAATTATGGTGTGATTGCTTTGATTCAACTTGAATTGGGTTATTCAGATAAAGTTGATATTTCGAATGATGACGCACTAAAGTTATATGACAAACATATAACGGAATCTAAAGAATTAATGTATGCAAAGAATCACGATTATGATGAGGCTTGGAGAAGCATGCGCGTAAGTTCATATACAGATTTTATTTTAACCAAAATAAGCAGGACAAAAGAAATAGAAAACAATAATGGTGAAACGATTGTGTCAGAGGGAGTTGATGCAAACTACATGGATATGATCAATTATGCTCTTTTTGGTCTTATTAAACATCATTTTGGAGAAACTAATTAATGGCCAATAATAAAGTCATAAATGTGTTTACTCTTTTATCCCGTTTGATCATTGGGATAACATTTACTTTCTCGGGATTTGTAAAATCTGTTGATCCATTAGGAACAGCATATAAAATTCAGGATTATTTCATAGCACTGAATCTAACCGAATTGTATTCATTGTCTTTGATTTTATCCGTCATTCTAAGTGTAGGTGAATTTTTGCTTGGAGTATTTATCTTATTAGGGCTTTACCGTAAAGTAACTAGTGTTTTAGTAGTCCTTTTCATGATAATAATGGCACCATTAACATTGTGGATTGCTTTAGAAAATCCAGTTAAGGATTGCGGTTGTTTTGGTGATGCACTAATTATTTCAAATTGGCAAACGTTTTATAAAAACATTGTTTTATCGGTATGCGCAATTCTATTGTTGGTAAAGTATAAAAACATTAAGTCCTTCATTGGCAAGAATACAGAATTAATTGTCGCCCTATTTACAATTATCTTTGGTTTTTCATTTGCACTTTATAATATAATTTATTCACCAGTTTTGGATTTCAGACCGTACAAAATTGGAAGCCATTTATCGGACAAGATGAATGTAGATCACACAATGGCTGGTGAATTTGAAAACATATTTGTATACGAAAAGGAAGGTCAACAAAAAGAGTTTACAGAAGACAACTATCCATGGGACGATACAACTTGGACATTTGTGAATATGGAAACTCGCATGGTAAAAGAAGGAATAAAACCTGAAATAGAAGACTTTCACGTAGAATTAGTCCATTACGATGATAGCGTTAAATCGTTTGTTAATAATGATATAACTGCTACAATACTAGAGGATTCTGCTTATGCTTTTTGGATGATTAGCTATTTGTTGGAAGATGCTGAAACAAAATATTTGAATCAATTCAAAGATATTGCAGAATATGCTGCAATGAACAATTATAACTTCTATTGCATAACTTCTTCACCATCCGAAACAATAAAAGAGTGGGGTAAAATGTACAATACAAATTTTATTTTTTGCCAAGCCGATGAAAGAATGCTAAAAACGATTATTCGTTCTAATCCAGGCTTATTATTGGTAAAAAATGGAACAGTCATTAATAAATGGTCAGATAATAAACTTCCGAAAATTAAGGAGAATGACGATACAACAATTGTTACTGAATTAACTAAAGAGGTTGATCCTCAACAAAGAAATATTAAAACAATTGTGCTATTGGTATTGTTATTTATTGGGCCAATTTTGATTATAAAAGGAATAGAGAACAAACTAAATATTAAAAACAAGTAAATATGAGAAAGAACATTGTCGCAGGCAATTGGAAAATGAATAAAAACCTGCAAGAAGGAATTGCATTAGCAAAAGAATTAGATGAAGCATTGAAAGGTAAATCTATAAATTGTGATGTAGTAATTTGCACACCATTTATTCATTTAGCATCTGTTGCAAATGCAATAGATACCACCAAAATTGGCTTGGGCGCAGAAAACTGTGCAGACAAAGAATCGGGCGCATATACAGGAGAAGTTTCTGCTTCTATGGTAGCTTCTACAGGTGCAAAATATGTGATTCTTGGACACAGCGAACGTCGTGCATATTATCACGAAAACGCTGAAACACTCAAAGAAAAAGTTAATCTTGTGTTGGTAAACAATTTGACACCAATTTTCTGTATTGGTGAAGTGTTATCAGAACGTGAGTCTGAAAAGCATTTCGAAGTTGTGAAAGAACAAATAGAGAAATCATTGTTTGAACTTTCAGCCGAAGATTTCGGTAAGCTCGTTATCGCATACGAACCTGTTTGGGCAATTGGTACAGGCAAAACTGCATCAGCAGATCAAGCACAAGAAATGCACGCATTTATTCGTAACATAATTGCTGAAAAGTATGGTAATGAAGTTGCAGAAAACACCTCTATTCTGTATGGTGGAAGTGCAAATGCAGGCAATGCTAAAGAACTTTTCTCAAATAAAGATGTTGATGGAGGTTTGATTGGAGGAGCATCATTGAGTGTTGACAAATTCATGCCCATCGTTGAAGCTTTTTAAAATAAATCAATATTGTTTTACCACATATCGTGCCCCGGTATGTGGTAATTTTTTATCTTTGCATAAAATTCAAAGTATATTTAATAAATGAAGAAGTTACTTTACATTTCTTTTTTCATACTGATGACTGTTCATTTAGGTGCTCAACAGGCTGAGGTAGAGAAAGATAGACCTAATATAATTGAGGATTTGACGACTCAAAAAGTTGGGCAGGGACAGGTTACAATCTATCAGGAAGAAAGTCTGAAGGATGTTGTTGGACGTAAAATCGCATCTCCCAAAAGAGCACCTGTATATAGCGATGGAAATACGCAATATGTTAAAATATATGGGTTTAAGGTTCAAGCATTTGCAGGAAACCACCAACGAGAATCCAAAAATGAAGCATATCAAAAACAAGGTATGATTCAAAATACCTTTCCTCAATACGAGTCGGTAGTGATTTTCGATTCTCCATTCTGGCGTGTTCGCGTAGGAAATTTCCAATCAAGAGAAGAAGCCAATGAAGCTATGCAAACATTGCGTCGTAAGTTTCCATCTTTTGGTAAAGAAATGTACATAGTTCGTGATGAGGTCAAAATCCCGTTACATCAATATCAAGAATCAAACGAATGACAATAGAAGAACAAGAAGAAAACAAGCTGGTTATTTCTAATCATGTTAAAGAGATATTATCTTTACTTGAAGACGATTCATCTCGCGAAGGTTTAGTAAAAACACCCGATCGTGTAGCAAAAGCTTTGCAATATTTGACCAAAGGCTATTCTCAAGATCCACAAAAAATTCTGAAAGCAGCCTTGTTTAAGGAAAATTACAGACAAATGGTCATTGTCAAAGATATTGATCTTTTTTCTCTGTGCGAACATCACATGTTACCTTTTTATGGAAAAGCGCATGTGGCATATATTCCTGACGGTTATGTCACAGGATTGAGTAAGATTGCCCGGGTTGTGGATGTTTTTGCGCACAGGCTTCAAATTCAGGAACGATTAACATCCCAAATAAAAGATTGTATTCAGAGTACACTAAACCCTCTGGGAGTAATGGTTGTGATTGAGGCTCAGCATATGTGTATGCAAATGCGAGGAGTAGAAAAACAGAATTCTGTTACAACCACTTCAGATTTCACGGGTGTATTCAATCAACAAAAAACAAGAGAAGAGTTTATTAATCTTATCAAGAAATAAACTCTTCCCACTTATATATCAAACTTAGTTAAGCCTTTTTACCAGCTCGCTTACGTTCATTTTCGTCTAGTATTATTTTGCGCAGACGAATAGATTTTGGCGTAACCTCCACATATTCATCCTCTTTTATATATTCAAGTGACTCCTCAAGACTGAAAATAATTGGTGGAACCAATTGTGCTTTATCGTCTGTACCGGAAGCACGAACATTAGTAAGCTTCTTTGATTTGGTAACGTTTACCACCAGATCACTGTCCTTACTGTGTTCACCAACCACCTGGCCAGCATAAATATCTGTTTGAGGTTCAATAAAGAATTTGCCACGATCTTGAAGTTTATCCAATGCATACGCATATGCGTTGCCCGATTCTCCAGCAATGATAGAGCCATTCTGACGTTTATCTATATCCCCTTTCCAAGGTTGAAATTCAAGATAACGATGCGCCATAATGGCTTCACCCGAAGAGAGAGTCAAGATAATATTATTAAGTCCGATAATTCCTCGAGATGGGATAGTGAACTCAATGTGCATACGATCACCCTTGATTTCCATTGACAACATTTCACCTTTACGTCGAGAAACAACATCAATGATTTTACTCGATGTTTCTTCTGGCAAATTGATGGTGAGTTGCTCAACAGGTTCGTATTTTACTCCGTCAATTTCTTTAATTATTACTTGAGGCTGTCCCACTTGTAACTCATATCCTTCGCGGCGCATGGTCTCGATGAGTACCGATAAATGTAAAACTCCGCGTCCAAACACGACCCATGAATCAGAACTATCCGTTTCTTCTACCCTAAGTGCAAGGTTTTTATCCGTCTCAAGAATCAATCGGTCATAAATATGGCGCGAGGTAACATATTTACCTTCTTTTCCAAAAAATGGGGAGTTGTTGATGGTGAATAACATAGACATGGTTGGTTCATCTATATCGATGGGAGGCAGTGGTTCCGGATTTTCAAAATCGGTAATTGTATCACCAATCTCAAACTTATCAATTCCAACCAAAGCACAAATATCACCTGATGAAACTTCATCAACTTTTGCACGTCCAAGTCCCTGAAAAACATTCAGTTCCTTAATGCGTGTTTTGGAAATGCTCCCGTCGCGATGACACAAAGCATAATCCTTATTTTGTATGAGCGTTCCCTTATGAACTCTACCTACAGCAATTCGTCCCACATAATTTGAATAATCAAGTGAGGTAATTAGCATTTGCGGAATTCCTTCCAGCATTTCAGGTGCAGGAATAAATTCAAGAATCGCATCCAGTAATGGAATAATATTGTCGGTAGGTTGTTTCCAATCATCTGACATCCAGCCTTGCTTTGCTGAACCATATAAAGTATGGAAATCAAGCTGGTTTTCAGTCGCATTCAGACTAAACATCAAGTCGAAAACCTCTTCCTGCACTTCATCTGGTCGGCAGTTTGGTTTGTCCACCTTGTTCACTACAAGAATAGGTTTCAGTCCAATTTCCAAAGCCTTTTGCAGTACAAATCGTGTTTGGGGCATTGGTCCTTCGAAAGCATCAACCAGCACCAAACAGCCATCGGCCATATTTAGTACTCGTTCAACCTCTCCACCAAAGTCGGCGTGACCCGGTGTATCAATAATATTTATTTTGGTATCCTTATAGATGATAGAAACGTTTTTGGACAAGATCGTTATCCCTCGTTCACGTTCAATATCATTATTGTCCAGAAATAACTCGTTTGTTTGTTTGTCATCACGGAAAAGGTGTCCAGCCAAAAGCATCTTGTCCACCAGCGTAGTTTTGCCATGGTCGACGTGGGCGATGATGGCGATGTTGCGTATATTTTGCATTTACAATCTTTTTTACGGGCGCAAAGGTAAGCTTTTTTAATGAAATAACGATGATAGTCTGCAATTTATTATATGTTACTTTACTAAATTTATGGATCTTAATCACAATCAAGAAGGAGGTTGGTAGGAGTATGTCGTAAAAATTGTTTAAAAAAGCAGATAAAAGTAGGAATTTTGTTGAGATTTGAACTTACGATTAAAATTTATATGTTTTTTGTTATCTTTGTAGTGCTAAAAATAAAATGTATTAAAAATGAATTTCCGTAATCGAATTTTTATCTTTTTCACCCTTTGTTCGCTTCTTTTCTCAATTACTTTATTTGCCCAGAGCACAACAGAATCACCTAAAAGTAAGGTGTTTGAAGAACCCGATATTGATCCAATGTATCCTGGTGGTAAACCCGCTATGTTGCAATTCATATCTTCAGTTTTGGATTATCCGGATGAAGCGGCAGCAAATGATATGCAGGGATTGGTAGTAACAACTTTTACGGTGGAATTAGACGGGTCGTTGTCGGATTTCAAAATTATTCATCATGCCGACCCATTATTAAACGATGAAGCGCTGAGAATATTAAAGTTGATGCCTGCATGGCGTCCGGGAAAATTTAATGGGCAGTTTGTCCGTTCAAAATCGTATGTTCCAATGTATTTCCGTTTAAACAAGAACGGGCGTAAGAGCACTTCAAAATCTCCAAATTCGTATGCAGACAGAAATACATTGAACAATTCAAACAGCAGATGGCTCTCGGCCGAAGAGGATGTGTTTGCAATAGTGGATGTTATGCCGTCTTATGCAACTGGAGAAGAGGGGCTTTCAAGCTTCATTTCAAATAGATTGAGTTATCCCGAAAAAGCCTATAAAGCCGGAATAGAAGAACGTATTCTTTGTTCTTTCATCGTAGGGAAAGATGGTCGCATCTACAATATTGAAGTTATTGAAGGAGAAAATTCGGTTCTTAATGAAGAGGCAATGCGTGTATTGAGTTTGATGCCAGATTGGGTGCCAGGTAAAAATAATGGAGAAAATGTGAATGTAAAATGTATTTTACCTATCGAATTCAAAATTAAAGATAAAGCTGAAGATGTAGCGACTCAAGCTTCATTTTAAGATTAGTTGAAATGTTTTTAACCCCGAGTGGGTGTTGATATAAACAGTAAACGGTATTGGATGTTCATTACC
>Ga0172377_10008266_pt1 | contig 10672 bp, 9 predicted proteins | sample Pumphouse3metaG_FD_119749 | JGI IMG/M metagenome (GOLD analysis project Ga0172377, IMG submission 119749) | Leachate microbial communities from a municipal landfill in Southern Ontario, Canada - Pumphouse #3 metaG | ecosystem: Engineered > Solid waste > Landfill > Unclassified | place: Canada... | reverse complement strand
GGTTGTCGGTATTGTTACTCCAACTTTTCTTTCAATGAGTTCAAAAACTAGTGACAGAATAATTGATACTAAAAAAATCAATATCGGAGTTATTGGCTGTCGTTCAATGGGGAAGGCCGATTTAAGAGATTTCTTGATATTGCCAGAGGTTGAGTGTATAGCTTTGTGCGATCTCGATCCTGAGAACTTAGAAAAAACAGCATCTTTAGTAAAACAAGAAAAGGGTAATAATCCCAGATTGTTTAAAGATTATAAAGAAATGTTGAAAATGAAAGAGATTGATGCCGTAATCATTGCGACACCTGATCACTGGCATTGTTTGCAAATGGTTGATTCTTGTGTTGCTGGTAAGGATGTATATATAGAAAAGCCTATTGCTAATTCCATTGCTGAATGTGATGTAATGGTTGCTGCTGCAAAAAAATACGATCGAATAGTAAACGTTGGACAGCAACAAAGGAGTGGAAAGCATTGGAACGAAATGATCGCTTTTCTTAATTCGGGTAAGTTGGGCAGAATTATGAAGGTAGATGTTTGGGCCAATTTCAGGTATGCAGCTTTATCTCTTCCTGTTCCTAATTCTGATGCCCCTGAAGGAGTTGATTACAATGCCTGGTTAGGACATACTCCTTTGCGTCCTTTTAATAAGCAAAGGTATCACGGAAGTTGGCGAATGTTTTGGGATTATGGTGGTGGCCTTATGACAGATTGGGGCGTTCATCTCTTAGACATGGCTCTCTGGGGAATGAAAGTTACTGGAATGCCTAACAGAGTTGTTGCAACTGGTGGTAAATTTGCTTTCCCTGAAAATAGTCCAGAGACTTTTGATACGCAAAATGTATCATACGAATTTGATGATTTTCTGATCAATTGGAGTAATATAACAGTAGAAAGTGATTATTTTGGACGGAATTATGGTGTCGCGTTTAGAGGATTAAATGGTATTTTGGTAGCCGACCGTAATGATTGGGAAGTGATACCAAATTTAGATTCATCGAAAAAACCCATTATTGAAGCAAAAAAAGTATTTGCTGATGGTAATGAACATAAAGATCACGTGAAGAACTTCGTTGAATGCTTAAAAACACGTAACCCTAATACTCCCTGCACGATCGAAAATGGCAGCCTTTGCGCAAAATATGCTCATATAGGTAATATTGCAGCCCGGACAAAAGCAGTACTGACTTACGACGATATAAATAAAACTTTTAATAACCCGCAGGCTGACAAATTTATCAAACCTGAATATAGATATCCTTATATATTTCCAATAATTTAAATATTATACAACAATTAACATTACATAACAATGAAAGCAAATATTCTTTTTAAAATTTTCACATTTCTTCTAGCTATTATTGTATCAAACACACTATCTGCTCAAGAAGAGTTTCCAAAACCGGGTAAGATGGAGCCTGATATGTCTGAATTTTGGGTTCCGCAACCTGTTGTGATTACTCCTGGTGTTGTCAAATGTGACGATCCAATTCCGGCCCCCTCGGATGCAGATGTTCTATTTGATGGTAAAGATTTATCGAAATGGAAGGGTGGAAAAACCGATACCGCTAAATGGATTGTTGCAGACGGTGTTTTTACTGTAAATAAAGATGCTGGAAGCATTGAAACGAAGAAACATTATCGTGATTTTCAGCTTCACCTGGAATGGAAAGTGCCTGCTAATATCTCTGGGAGTAGTCAATTACGTGGTAATAGCGGCGTTTTTTTGCAGGGAATATATGAGATACAGATTTTGGATAGTTATATCAACAAGACATACGCAAACGGACAGGCTGGCAGTATATATAAGCAAACAGCTCCTTTAGTAAATGCTATGAAAAAGCCAGGAGAATGGAATGTTTATGACATTTTATATACAGCTCCAACGTTCAAAAAGAACGGTACTTATAGAACCTATCCTTTTGTTACGGTAATTCATAATGGGGTAGTTGTTCAGAACAATACCAGGATAAACGGAACCACTGCCTATATAGGCTTCCCTGAGGTAAAAGAGCACGGTGATGGTCCAATTATGCTTCAAGCTCATGGAGACCCAAGCAAAGCTATCAGCTTTCGGAATATCTGGATTAGAGAGCTTTGAGTTTTATGTGAGATTATTTTTGATATAACCCTGTTATCTGCAAGCCCGAAGGGATTGCAGATAACAGGGTTCGGGTTGATGTCATCCGTCTACCCTGCAAGGTATGCTTTTTACAGATTGTCATGCCAATAGTGCGCTGCGCACTCCTGTCTGAGCTGCATTGTTAACCGTCAGATATCCGCCTTTCCATCTTTCAAATTGCCATATTCAAAATAATATTTTCAATTTTGATGCTATTGGTATTCGTAATAATTCACAAGATATTAAGTAGATCTTTAGGAAATGTGTATCAGTGACTCACCAGATTTTTCTGTGAAATTGAATCTTTATGGGTCATAATTAAAATTTAAAATCTGTGATTAATCTTGTTTTTCAACAAGATTAATTTCGTAAATTGCCCCAAAATTTTTGAAAAATGAGTGCCAATTTGATTGTTATATTTCTGTGCGTGGTTATTATTATTTCTTTTGCCTTTGGTAAACTGGCAAAAAAAACAAATATTCCGAGTGTGCTGATGTTAATTTTTATGGGATTGGGCATTCAGGAATTCATGAGATTAAAAGGGATTAGTTATGATTTTTCCAATACCCTGGAAGTGCTTGGAATTATCGGTTTGATTATGATTGTCCTTGAGGCGGCACTTGATCTGGAATTGCGTCGGGAAAAATGGATAGTAATCAGGAACTCTTTTTTAGTTGCTATTTTGTCGCTGATTGTATCTGTTCCGCTTTTGGCTTTGATTATTCAAACTTTTTTTCAGCATATAGGCTGGCTTCCTTCTCTTATTTATGCTGTCCCGTTTTCTATTATGAGTAGTGCCATTGTTATTCCCAGTGTTGTTAATCTCTCAAAATATAAGAAAGAATTTATGATTTATGAGAGTACTTTTTCGGATATCCTGGGTATTATGCTTTTTTATTTTCTTATTGAAAATGTTAATAACGGTGGCTTTGGGGAAGTTTTTTTTTCCTTATCAATTAATCTTATTCTAACTGTGATTGTATCTTTGGTCTTTAGCTATCTTCTTATTCTTATAATGGAAAGGGTTCGTAGTAATACACGCTTTTTCTTGTTTTTATCAATTTTGATTTTGATTTATTCAGTATCTAAAATTTTTCACCTTTCATCACTTCTGATTATTCTTGTTTTTGGACTTATGCTTAGAAATCACAGGACATTGCCTTTGGGAAAACGTTTGAAAAAGCATTTTAAGGGAGAAGAGATAGATAGATTGTTTGGAAGTTTTAAGATGATTACTGAAGAAACTTCTTTTGTGATCAGAACATTTTTCTTCATTATTTTTGGTATTACTATATCACTGGGAACACTGGTACGAATGAATGTCTGGCTTCTTAGTATTTCTTTTTTGTTCGTATTATTCCTTGTTCGTTATATTTTGTTTTTATGCGTGGAAAAGAAGAATATTTTTCCACAGGTTTTTCTTGCTCCGAGAGGTTTGATTTCCATTTTGCTTTTTTTTGGAATTCCTGAAGTTTATAAAGTTCCTGAATTTGAGGAAGGGGCTTTGCTTTTGGTTATCTTGTTTACTAGTCTTATGATGGCTGCTTCTCTTATTATTTTGAGGAATAAAGAAGATGTTTCCTGAAACTTATTTTTTTGAATATATTTTCGTGTGAAAATGAATTTTTCATTTTTTAAATTAAATATTATTAGATATTATAAAACTCATATAAGGATTAAATTTGTTTTTTTTCTTTTGTTTTTTTTCCCATCTGTCTTTTCCTTTGGTCAGGAAGAGCAGGATAAGAACAGTCTTTTTAATTCTACTTTGTTTTTCACGGAAATAAACCCGGAGCATCCATCAGGTGTTTTTTCTCTTGATATTCCTTTTTATTTTTCTACGGCAGAAAATGACTCTCGTGAATTATCCTTTGGGTATTCTATGGGAAATAACTGGAATCCACAGGTGTCGATTTATTATCCACAGGGGATGACTGATTTTCAGAATAATGTAACCAAGAAAATTCCAATTGAAAAAAGGCTTCATTATTTTCTTAACGAGAAAATAATAACTAAGAAAAAAATGTATCAGTCTGATGCTGTTTTGGAGCATTTGCATATTACTTATTTGCGAAAAAAAAGGAAAAATAGTTTTGTTTTTAATATGAATATTCACTGGCTTAGTGGTGGAAAAGCCCCTGTTAATTATTTTGTTAGTGATAATTTTCTTGAATGGTTTCATTCGAATTTTGCTATAGAAGATAATTTTGGAAGGAAACAATTTCCTTATAACGAATCTTTCTTTGAATTTAAAGATGAAAATGGTAATGATTATAGTAAAGGACGCGGAGATGTTTTTTTAACAGTTTCGGATCTACATTATTATCGTAATCTTTTTGAGAAGAAAACTTTCAACTCGCAATTTTGTGTTCAGGCTTCCGGGCATTTGTCTATTCCTTTAAATTCTTTTCATGCTTTTCTTATTCCCGGTATTTCTCTGGGTCTGCGATATGATTTTCTTTTGGGATTACGAAATTCTTTTACACTGGCTTTTGAAGGTGCTGAGACTTTTCCTTGTTTTATGGAAATGGGAAGTGATATGCATTTTATTGATAGAAAATACAGGGAGCAGATTAATTTGTATTTTGGATGGAACAGGTTGATTAAAAAGGATTGTTATTTTAATTTTGGTGTACTTAATAATTATCAGGGATCTTTGATTAAAGGTGGTTCTGATTATGGGAAACTGGGAGTGGGTTATTTAATGGAAGGTGATAGTTGGAAAGGAAATGTAATTCCGGGTAGGTTTCCTTGTAATAAATTTTCTTATAAAGCTATAAACAAACCGTCGTGTAAGACTTTTTTTATTATTGGATACAGAAAAGTTAAAGGGAATTCTTTTCGTTTATATGTTGGAGAAGATTTTTTTTGTTTTAATAATGCTCCTGATTTCCAGATTGGCTTTCAATATTCTTTTCCTATTGACAGAAAGGATTGATCTTGGACTTTATGGGTGGAAATATTTAAGCATATTTTTTCTTAAATTTGTAATTTAAAAGTGTTCATTTATGAGAAATATTTGTCGGTTTTTATTGAAATTATTGGGCTGGACGGTTATAAATGGTGTTATGCCTGATAAGAAGGCTGTTATTCTTGCTGAGCCGCATACCAGTGCATGGGATCCGGTATATGCTTATCTTTATTATACTTCTCTTGGTGGAATTGTGCATGTTGTTATTAAAAAACAATTTTTTTTCTGGCCTCTGGGTTTCATTTTAAAGAAAGTTGGTGCTATCCCTATTGATCGTTCTCACAGTACTCCTGTTGTTCGGCAGATTATTGAAACTATGAATCGTTCAGAAACCTTTCATTTGGCTATTGCACCTGAAGGAACCCGAAAAAGGACAAAACACTGGAAGGGTGGTTTTCATATAATAGCAAAGGCTACCGGCGCTACTGTGTATATGGGGGTTTTGGATTATGGTAAAAAACAGATTGGCTGGAAGGAAACGGTAACTCTTGCTGATACTCCCGGAGAATCTGTAAAACGAGTTAAGGCGTATTATCGCACGCTTGATATTAGGGGAAAACATCCTGACCAGTTTACTGCTGAGGAATAAAAATTTAAGAATGAATGATGATCAATTAAATGTTGCACTGATTCAGTATGATATTCTCTGGGAGGATCCTAAGGGAAACAGAATTCGTCTTGAAAATATTTTTAATGAGTTTCAGACTGGATTTGATATTGTTGTTCTTCCCGAGATGTTTTCTACCGGTTTTTCTATGGCTGTTAGTTCTAATGCCGAACCTATGGAAGGGAATTCTCTTTCATGGATGAGAGAACAGTCCTGTCGTCTTAATTCTGTTATTGCAGGTAGCCTGATGGTCTGCGAAAATGGTTCTTTTTACAATAGGTTTCTTTTTGTTTTTCCATCAGGTGATTATGAGTTTTATGATAAACGTCATCTTTTTTCGATGGGAAAAGAAGATGAAATGTTCCTTTGCGGCAGAGAACGTAAAATATTTAAAATAAAGAATTTTAGAATTCTTCCTCAGGTTTGTTATGATTTACGTTTTCCTGTTTTTTCGAGGAATAATGATGATTATGACGTTATGATTTATTGTGCTAACTGGCCGGTGAATAGAATTGATGTTTGGAAAACGCTTTTAAAAGCCAGGGCTATTGAAAATCAATCGTATGTTTTAGGTGTTAACCGTATAGGGAAAGATGGAAATAATATTTGTTATTCGGGAGATAGTATGATTGTTGATTCTAAAGGTAAGGTGATGAGTTCTGCTGCTCCGGGTGAGGAAAAAGTTATTGTTTACAGATTATCAAAATTATCTCTTGACCGGTTCCGTTGCAAATTTCCGGTACTAAAAGACAGAGATGATTTTTTTATCAAAATATAATATACGGGTATTGGGGTGTTTCCTCAATAATCACAACAACAAAGCCTAATTACTTTTAATCAAGTAATTAGGCTTTGTTGTTGTGATCCCACCGGGATTACTATTTTAGACAAAGTACATTTAAATAAAATTAAATTAATTATATAAATGTGCATATATACAGTCTTTTAACTGAGATATAAAATAAATACATTTAATCTGATATTATTTGATTTAGTCATTTTTTGTATGTATTTTTGTATGTACTCAAAAAAACAGAATGAAATATTCAGTTAAGTTCTATCCAGAAAAAAGGTACGATAAGATTGACAAAAAGAAAACTGTCATAAGAAAAAACGACCCTAAAAATTTTATAGAGATCGTAAAGAACGTTCCTGTAATTTTATCCGTCACCTATTCATTGAAAAGAATGTTTTACTACACCGGGCAGCGATGTAATATAAAGCAGTGGGATCTTAAAACAAGCCGACTGAAAATAAATCAAATTAGACTGGACGGCAAAAGTTCTCAGGAATTTAATGCAGAATTGGATAAAATAAAAGTTGCAGTTGATATTCTATTCAAAGCGTATGATATTGTAAATGTAACACCAAAGACAGATCAGCTTCGTAATGACTTAAAAATAAAAATTGCAGAAAATGAAATTTTAGAAAATTACAAAACTGCAAAAGTGATACCTACACCGGATCAGCTTCGTATTGATTTATCTAAGAAATTAGGGAAAAGAATAAAGAAAATACCAACACCAGAAAAGGAAGGGTTTTTTGATCGTTTTGATAAATACATTGTTGATAAAAACCTGAGTTTTGGAAGGAAAAAACACCTGAAAACTATTTATAATAAGCTCAAAGCATTTAATCCAAATACCACTTTTGACAAATTGGACGCTCAATATTTGACTGATTTTCAAAACTATCTTTTCAAAAAGATCAGCAAAAATACAACTATATCAGAGTTAAGATGTTTAAGAGCGTTTTACGGCTATGCTAATTTACACGGATGGACAAAAAACCAACCTTTTAAAGGTTTTGAGATCGGAGCAGAATCCTATGGTGACCCTGTTTATATCACTGTCGATGAAAGGGATAAGCTATTTTTTAAAGACATACCAAATGAAAGTTTGGCGCGTGTTCGTGATATATTTGTTTTTCAGTGTTTCATCGGTTGCCGTGTTGGTGACCTTGTTATGTTAAAGAAATCAAATATTATTAACGGTTGTATTGAATATATTGCAGGAAAAACAAAGGACGACAAACCACGTGTCGCACGTGTACCATTGGCCGAAAAAGCTAAAACTATATTAGCCCGGTATGATGAACCAGATGGGCGACTATTGCCGTTTATATCAGATCAGAAATATAATAACTATATTAAAGAGCTTTTTCACTATGTTAAAATTAATCGTATTGTGACTGTTCGCAATCCGAAAACAGGAAAGGATAAGCAAGTATCTATTGCAGATATTGCGTCCTCACATATGGCACGTAGGGTCTTTATTGGTGGGTTATTTGGTAAGGGCGTAAAAGACTCTATCATTGCTTCAATGTCTGGACACGTTCCAAACTCAAAAGCATTTTCCCGGTATTATAAAGTAGAACAGGCAGACCAGCAAAAAGCAATTTCATTAATCGAATAAAATTTAACGCTATGAAAGATAAACGATATGAATTTTACGATAAATCAAAGGTTAAAGCAATGGACGAAATGAACAACTTTAAAAAGGCAGTTATTTTATTTGAAAACCTTGACAAAAGTTTTTCAGATATTCAATACATAAAACTCAATAAAAATTTAATTGATATTGAGCAAATGTACCCATTGACTGATAATGAAAAAAAGAAACTAAGCAAAATACTGATAGATATTAAAGCTAATCCTGAAAAGAAAAAGGAATTGACAAATGCCGAAAGTGCCTTAGTTGATAAAAATATTTTTAGAAATGATTTAAATAAAAATATTGATGACATAGCAAAGACTGAGACGACCCGTGAATATTATCCTGTCGAATTATTCTTTGAAAAACAATGCGACAAAAAGAAAAAAGATGATCCTACATTTGATCATATTATTTTTGCCGAAATCGAAAAGGAGCGGATTGAAAGCATTTTAGAGCAAATAAAACAATTAAGCGACAAATCATATTACAGTCAATCTGATACCTACGAACAGGCTAAGAAGTATATTAGCTATCTTAAGAAGGTTATTGATGGATCGGAAACGACTAACAACGCCAAACAATCCAATATTAAAGGGTTAACAAGCGAGTATAATACGGATCAGCTAAAAAAAATATTCAATAGACTTGAAAAAGTTAGAATCACTGTTAAAAAAGATGAAGATGCATTTCTATCAATTTTTAGTAAATCCCCAAAAAAGTTAGTCAATTGGGATTCAAGAATAAATGGAGCAAAAGCTGGTTTGTTTGACCTTTTGGAAAGGCTTACACAACGTGATGACATTGTTGAGGTTGATTTAAAAAAGTTTTTTTTTACAAAAGAACCAATTCGTAGAAACTGGAAAGATAAAGGAGGTAAACCTATAAGGCTAGTTGATAAATTACTAAAGGATATTTAACTATTAATTATTTTCCGACATTAATTAATTGCCTGCAAAGCCATATTGCAGGCTTTTTTTTGTTCCAATTTCCGACAATTTTAACAATTTCCGACGCCGTATTGTCGGATATATATCAGATAATCAATGCATTAACAGATATAAACACATTACATTTGATTCATAAATTTAACACTTTAAATTATGATTCATTTAGATTTTACTCAAACAGAATTATCAGAAATCGTTAAAAAGGCTGTTTTCGAAACAATGGAAACGATTTGCGATCGACCCAGCGAACCGACCCCAGAGCGCAAAATCCTGTACTCAATTCGAGAGCTTGCCGACTTTATCGGATGTTCAACCGTTACAGCTCAAACTTATAAGAATGAAGGTCGTTTTCCGTTTAGGCAGGTTGGTAGAAAAGTAATGTTTTTTACTGATGAAGTTTTGAAGGCTATGGAGCGTGGCAAAAAGAAAGGAGTAAAAGCATGAAAAAAGGCACCACCTCGACAGCGACACCCTTTCAAGACAAAGTTAGCAATTATTCGATAATAATAATCGAATCGAAAGGAAAAGAACATTTTTGTTTAGTCGATAATGAAGACTTTAATTTAGTCAATAATTTCCACTGGAATATAAGTAATAATGGCTACGCAATTACAACGATACACGGAAAATCAATTTTAATGCACCGCTTAATTATGGGCGTTACCGACCCCGCTTTTCAAGTTGACCATAAACAGCATAACAAGCTTGATAACAGGAAAGAAAAGTTAAGGGTATGTACTGCATCAGAAAATCGAAGAAACAGCCTAAAACACATGGCTGCATCGTCAAAACTCAAAGGGATTTATGATGATGGCGGCAAATGGCACGTGCAAATTTTTGTCAATGGGAAAGTTAGAAATTTAGGTCTTTTTTACTCTGAAATAACAGCCGCAAAATTATATGATAAAGTTGCAAAAAAACATTTTAAGGAATTTGCCTGTTTAAATTTTCCTGAATTTAATTATGATGAACAATTGGTAATCCCAGGTTTTTTATGAAATATGGAAAATCAACATATTATCAGTTAATCCCGGAAAAAATTTATCAGGAGTTTTCAGCTATTGAAGATTTAATGAAACCAAAGATCAAAGGATATTTAAGCGATAACTTAAAAGAGATTATTTCAATAGTCGCCTGTCATATTAGAAAAGATAAGATTTGCGCACCCTTGAAAATGGGATATATCAAGAAACTTGTTCCTCAAGGCGATAGATATTTAATGCAGCTAATTAAAATAAATGTTATACAAAGATCAGGCATTGCAATTATTGGTCAATGTAGTTTTCAATACAATTTTGCCCCTAAATATCAAAGTAAATATTTATCATTTCCTTTAAATTCTGCTAAGTTAATTCTGAGGATAGAGAAAGCAAGAACAGAGCTAAAAAAGGAGACTGTAAAATCACTCAGAGGGCACTCAGAGCAAGTAAAATACTTAAAGCGATTATCTATTGCGCCCGGTTACAATGAGTTCATAGAAGCTAATTATACAGCTAAAACAGACCAGTTTAATAGCATTGTTGGCTCAGCTACACGAATAATAAACAAAGATTTTTTTTATTCAGTTGATAACACATCAGGGCGGTTTCATTC
>Ga0172377_10008265_pt1 | contig 10672 bp, 8 predicted proteins | sample Pumphouse3metaG_FD_119749 | JGI IMG/M metagenome (GOLD analysis project Ga0172377, IMG submission 119749) | Leachate microbial communities from a municipal landfill in Southern Ontario, Canada - Pumphouse #3 metaG | ecosystem: Engineered > Solid waste > Landfill > Unclassified | place: Canada... | reverse complement strand
TGAAGTGGCGAAACCTTGTATATAAATCGAATCGCCTTCTTTTGTCTCGGGTTCTAAAAATAATTGGTGACGTGGCTTATCAAAAAAAGTCGTGATTTTTCCTTCGATTGAAGGACAATAACGTGGACCAACACCTCTAATTTGACCATTGAACTGAGCGGAACTATCCAAGTTATCTTTGATAATCTGATGTGTTTCCGGCGAAGTGTAAATTAAATGGCATATCATTTGCTGATCAAAAGGAACATATTCATCTGTCGTGTATGAGAAGGCTAACTTACCATTTGTGCCGTACTGGACACTTGCTTTTGAAAAGTCGATTGACGAAGTGCGAATACGGGGCGGAGTTCCTGTCTTAAGACGATATATTTCTAAACCCATATCTTCAAGGCTTTTAGATAATCCCACCGATGCTTTTTCTCCATCAGGACCACTCGATATCTTCTCTAAACCACGAAGAATTTGAGCTTCCATATACGTTCCAGTCGTAATAACAACGGCCTTTGATTTAATATGGGCACCATCACTCATCACCACTCCAAATACTTTTTCATCATCATAAAGGAGTGAAGTAACCATCCCTTCATGAATTTCAAGATTTGAAGTTTGCAAAAGGATCTCTTGAATGCGGCCAGGATAAATATTCCGGTCACTTTGTGTTCTTAAACATTGAACACCCGGACCTTTACCAGTATTGAGCATTTTCATTTGTAAATACTTATAATCGGCGGCAAGACCCATAATGCCACCTAAGGCATCGATTTCACGAACAACAATACCTTTGGCGGAACCGCCGATCGATGGATTACACGACATGCGTGAGATAGCTTTAAAATTAAGCGTGCACAATAAAGTTTTACAACCCATTACGGCTGCAGCATGAGCGGCTTCAACGCCGGCGTGACCGCCACCGACGACAATAACGTCAAAATTCACTAACCAACACTTCCTTCCATATCCATCTTAATCAATTGATTAAGTTCAACCGCGTATTCCATAGGAAGTTCGCGTGAGAATGGTTCGATAAAGCCCATAATAATCATTTGTGTCGCGTCTTTTTTTGTCATACCTCGCGACATTAAATAAAAGAGTTGTTCTTCATTAATCTTACTAACAGTTGCTTCGTGTTCGATATACGATTGTTCGTTATTAACTTGATTAGTCGGAATCGTATCGCTTTTGGAAATATCATCAAGAATCAAGGTGTCACATTCGACGTGACTCCGCGAATTATGAGCATTCTTTTCGTGGCGAACAGTGCCACGATAATTGGCAACTCCGCCATTTCGAACAATTGATTTGGAAATAATTGTCGAACTTGTGTTCTTCGCTAAATGAATCATCCGTGCACCGGCATCTTGATATTGACCATGATCGGAAACGGCAATCGAAATGCATGTTCCTTTAGAACCTTCTCCGGCCAAAATTACTGCCGGATATTTCATATTAACTTGGCTTCCGATGTTGCCATCAATCCATTCCATTTGTGCGTTTTCACGGCAAATTGCCCGTTTCGTGACAAGATTTACAATGTTTTTAGACCAATTCTGAACTGTTGAATAACGACACTTACCACCTTTTAAAACAATGATTTCTACCACAGCGGCATGGAGCGACTCACGTGAATATATTGGGGCGGTACATCCTTCAACATAATGGACATCCGCTCCTTCATCAACGATAATCAATGTTCTTTCAAACTGACCCGAACGTTCGTTATTAATTCGGAAATACGATTGTAAAGGCTTGTCGAGTTTTACGCCTTTAGGAACATAAATAAACGATCCACCTGACCAAACCGCACCGTTAAGCGCAGAAAATTTGTTATCAGCAAAAGGAACAACACTATTAAAATACTGTTTAAATAAATCAGGGATCAATTTTAAGGCTTGATCAGTCGAAAGAAAGACTACGCCTTTTTCTTCGACTTCCTTAAGCATGTTATGGTAAACCATCTCTGATTCATATTGAGTGGCAACACCTGATAAATACTTTTGTTCAGCTTCTGGTATTCCGAGTTTTTGGAACGTCTTCTTAATCGTTTCCGGAACTTCATCCCAGCTCGTTTCTTCTTTCGCGCTTGGGCGAGTGAAATAGGTATATAAATCAAAATTTAAAAAGGACAAATCAGGTCCGAATTTTGGCATGGGGAGTTTTAAAAAGGCCCGAAACGAGCGAAGACGAAACTCTAACATCCATTCCGGTTCGTTTTTCAATCGAGAAATGGTACGAACAACTTCTTCATTTAAACCTTTTCCCGTGTTTAAAATCGAGACATCTTTGTCCTTAAAACCATACTCGTATTCTTTTTTGGGAAGTTTATCCTTTTTCATGCTTGTGATCTAATAATTCCTCAAGGGCATCCCAGCCAATCGTTGCACATTTAATCCGGGCGGCTTGTCGGTGCGTATTAATAAAAACAATGGCCTCATCAAGTACTATTGCGTCAAAAGGCTGCTCATGAATCATCTTCTGGTATTGATTGATGATATATCGTGCATCCTTAACATTCTTGCCAATAACAAGTTCAGTCATAATATCGGTCGAAGCCGTCGAAATCGTACAAGCAATACCGTCAAAAGCACAATCGACAATGATTCCATTTTCTTCCAAAAGAAAAACATTTATATCATCGATACAATTGGGCGAATCAATGTGCATCATCTGATAATGCTTGTTAGTTGGAGTTCGTTTATTACGAGGGTTTTCGTAATGGTCCATAATAATGGCCCGCATCATTTGCGGATCAAGCGAAATAGGCATCAAGGAAATCGCCTCCTTTCTCTAATGCCAAAACAAAGGCATCAACATCTTCTTTTGTGTTATAAAAATAAAGCGAAGCGCGAACGGTCGCAACTTCACCGAGGTAGTCTAGTAAAACCTTCGCACAATGTTGACCCGAACGGCAGGCAATTCCTTGCGAATTTAAATAGGTAGCTTCATCTTGGGCAAAAACACCTTTGATGTTAAAAGTTATAATTCCGGATTCTGCTTTTTCGTTATATAAAATTACTTTGTCATTCTTCTTCAACTTTTCAATAGCGTACGCCCTTAATTCTTCTTCATAAGAACGAATGTTTTCCATACCAAGATTAGTAAGATAGTCAACCGCGGCTTTTAAACCATAAATCCCTTCAAGATTTTGTGTCCCTGCTTCAAATTTTGATGGCGGCAACAAATATGTTATATCACCGCACATATCAAATTTGGCATTCATGCCACCGCCAGTCATGAACGGACTGGTTTTTTCAAGCAATTCATATTTTCCATAAAGAATTCCAATGCCGGTCGGACCAACCATTTTGTGACCGGAAAATGATAAAAAGTCAACATCGAGATCTTTGACATCAGTCGGCATATGAGGAACCGATTGCGCACCATCACAAACAACAATTGCACCAAACTCATGAGCAATTTTTGCAATCTCTTTTATATCGACAATAAAACCTAAAACATTTGTCACGTGAGCGACGGCAATAATCTTTGTTTTCTTGCTAATAACTTTACGAAGATTTTCCGGGACAAGTTTTCCGTCTTCATTTAACGGGATATAGTTGATTTGGCATCCAGTCATTTCACCGACTTTAAACCATGGTAAAACGTTGCTGGCATGCTCGGCTTGTGTAATTAGAATTTCATCATCTTTAGTTAAAAACTTAGTTCCATAGCCGTAGGCTATTAAATTAATTGACATCGAGGTTCCGGAAGTGAAAATTATTTCTCTTTTTTCGGCGTTAATAAACTTCGCCAAGGAGGCTCTAGTCTCGTCAACTTTAACATCGACGTTATAACATAAATCATAGTCACCGCGATGCGAATTTGCTGTTTCAGATTCAAAATATAAGTTAACGGCTTTTCCAACCACAAAAGGTTTAAAGGTTGTGGAAGCATTATCAAGAAAAACAAGTGGTTTGCCTTGCATTTTGACTTGATTTTTAAACATCGGAAAATCATTTCTAATTGAATAGGGATCTATTTTTTTCATACGTGTTCCTCAATAATCTTGGCAATTTTTTCTTTTAATGAATCATCATGAAAGTAGTTGGCAATAGGAAGCAGATAACCATAGGTGATTAACCGCTTGGCCTCGTTTAAGTTCAAACCTCGCGACATTAAATAGAAAAGATGATCATCACTTAGCTTGCCGACAACCGCTGCGTGAGATGCTTCCACTTCGTTTTCATCAATATTTAAACGAGGATTAGCTTTAGCAATCGCCCCTTCATCAAAGACGATGATTTTTGCATTTTGTTTCGTTTTGCTTTGTTTGGCCCCACGAAAAATTTCGTTGGCGCCACTGAAGACAAGGCGTGATGAATCGCGTGCCACGCCATAGTTATCCATAAGTCCATAAGTGTTTTGGGCGTGATGATTAAAATGAACGTCGTATTTTTTATCATCTCTATTACTCGAAAGCGCTGATAGACGCCAAGTACCTTTTGCATTAATTCCGACTAGATTTATATCCACATCAAGGCTGCCCTTTCCGCTAGAAAAATCAGCCATCACTGCTGATATCTCACCATTTTCTTCGATTTTTGCAACGATTTTCATATTTTTGGCTATGCCTAGATTAATGATGTTCAATGCCAAATTTGCTCGTTTGCCAACATTTATTTCCAAACCAGAAAAATCTTCGTTGAAGTCCACGACATGTTCCTGATTTTGGCATTCTTTTAAATTAATTTGACGGATGTTATTTTCCATCACGAATCGCCTCTTTAGTGGCACACACACCGATTGACACCGAACTCATTGTCGGATCTTCTTTTTCGATGTCGATACTGAGTTCGGTTTTGATCCACTCATAACCGTGTTTATCAATCTTTTGAATTACTTCGGGACCGCCCTCGACCACAATTCTTCCGTTAACCATAACTATAGTTCGAGTCAGATTGATCATGTTATAAAGTCTCGCGTAATGCGATACAACTAAAAAACCACGTCCCTTTTCCTGTTCTTCTTTAATGGCATTCGCGACAATTGTCATCGCATCAATATCAAGACCTGAGTCAATCTCGTCAAGTAGAGCAAAACGGGGTTCGAGAAGAATCATCTGCAAAATCTCATTGCGCTTTTTTTCACCGCCGGAAAAACCGACATTCAATGAACGATTCGCCATCTCAAAAGGAATACCCATCTTTTTGTACGTTGAATCTAATAAACGATAAAACTGAAATAAGGATAAAGGTTTCTGACGCCTGGAGTTAATCGAGGCTCTTAAAAAATCTGCGTTAACGACACCAGCAACTTCGCTTGGATACTGCATGCCCAAAAATAGACCGGCTTTTGATCGCTCATCAACAGACATCGCTAACAAATCCTGATCATTCAAGAAAACTTGTCCGCTCGTTATCTTGTAGCGAGGGTTACCCATAATCGCTTGCAAAAGAGTTGATTTGCCGTGGCCGTTAGGTCCGAGCAAAGCAATCGTCTCTCCGCTCGAAGCGGTGAGGCTTACTCCTTTGAGTATTTCTTTGTCTTCCACGTTAACGTGGAGATTAACTATTTTAAGAACATCCATGTTATCATCTCCTAAAATCTATCATATTGTATATTAAATAATATACGTATTCAAACGTAACGATAAGAGCATAACACTATTTAAGACATAATCGAACAATTTTCGGATTTTTTAAAAAATCCAAAAAACTAAATCATTTATTTCTAGTCGTTTAAGAGACTATTTTGATAAATTCGTTATTGTATTAATAATATTAATGTAATAGAATAATCGTGCTATGTTCAGGCTTAGGAGGGAAACAACTACTTATGAGAAAAAGTAAAATTACGCTCGGAATAGTAGCTGGATTACTCAGTACCTTTGCTTTGGCGGCTTGTGATGGACCAACATTTTCCGGCGACGGACATGTTTTAACATATACGGGCGCCAACGGCCAAGAGTATCACTACACCGCAGAAGAATTGTTTGATTCATATTTACAAACAACCAGTGGTGCATCATCGCTCTTCGATTCGGTATATAAAGTTCTTGTTCGCAACTACTTTATCACCGATGACTCAGAGGGCGGAGGTATTGACACTTATCCAGATATTAAGAAGGGTGCCGACAATGACGTCGCAGGCGTCAAATCAAAAGCGGAATCAGCCGCTGATGACAATGGCACAAAATATGACGAAGAGTTCGAGAAACAACTCGATACTTATGGCGTCGAAGACGAAGATGAACTTTGGGAACATTTCGCTTATCAAAGAATGACGACAGAATTCGAAGATCAATTCTACGAAAGAAACATTGATTTCATTCGCGATGCGAAAAAAGAAGCTGCCGAAAATACTTTGAAATTCAGCGGTTATCTTGAAAAGATGGCTCCTTATCATGTCCGCCACATCCTCGTCAAAGTTAGCGCTGGCGCAAACGCGCTCTACAACTCGGAAATAACCGAGGCGGAAGCTAAAAAACTTGCTAACGTCGGTCAAAACTTGGCCATTGGCAGCGAAACTTTTGGTTCACTCGCTCAACTTTATTCCGAGGATACCGGTTCAGCTGAAAAGTTTGGTGATCTTGGCATCATGCACAAGAATAAATCGTTTATCAACGAATTTCAACTTGGCGTTTATGCTTATGAAGCAATCAATAATAGCTCGAATTTGTCGGAAGCCAAAGCCGGCCTTGGTATCACTGACGAAATGAGTGCTGATTATGTCAGTGCAACTGGTTCGGACAAAATCGGTACCATTCCTTACGAAGCATTCTTAAAGCTTCAGGATTATTCCGATGTTACAAAGGATGATGATTCATTTATCGTTAACGATAATAACCCATATTTCTATCCTCGTAACATTGTCTTTAATAAGTATTTTAATCGTCATGACATTTCTGTCATCACGCCTAACTCACTTGTCGCCGGCACACTGAGCGCCGATAACAAGAAAATCGAAAACGAAAACTTCAATGGTGCGTATAACGCTACCTATGGGGCAATGTCGGGATTTAAAAATGTCCCTGGGCTCGGCATCGATGTTAACGGTGACACCATTGTGGACGAAAACGATAAAGTATTAACGACCAAAGATGGCAAAGTTGTTCTTGCTGTTCGCGGTGGCACGAGCGGTGATACCGGTTACCAAGGTTTCCATTTCATCGTTGTGGAAAGAAGCGCCTTTGATGATTCATCAAACAATGTATCGCTAGGTGAATACTACACCACCAAGTATCCTGGTCAAAAAGATTATCCAACCTACGTCTCAGCTGATCCTGAATACGTTGAAGGCGCCAATAACTACAAACCAACATATGTTAATTTCCTCGATCAACAAATCAAGGATTATAAGAGTCGCGCCGAGTCAGTCGAAGGCGAAATCAAAGGCTTTGATTCCAACCTCAAATATTTTATTTACGAAAAATTATTAACAACAATTAACGCTGATACGGGTAATCCATATATCAAATTCGGCGAGCCAATTTCTTATGTTAATAGTCAAGGTGAAGCAGTCACGATTGACTTAAAAGACGCAATTGAAAACTGGATTAACGCCACGCGCAACGAAGCTGACTATAATACGAGAGTTTCTTGGGAAAAAACATGGGAAACTTATGTTGAATTCCTTGAACAACAAAAAGCAGTTCGCGCATCCGATAAATTACTGAGTGAAACGTGTGCAATTCAATATCAAAGCACATCTAAAACTACAGAATTGTGGGCTAAAGAGGGGGCATGCTACTATGACAAATAAGAAAAAAGGATTATTCCTAACGCTCGTCGCTGCCTCAACTTTCGTTCTTTCCTCATGCAATGAGGTCACGGCTCTTCCGAAATTTTATGAAGATCCAATTATCATTAATGACGACGGCAGCAAGACTGACGTCTATCAAAACATCATGTCACTTATTTACGATTCATTAACTAGTTCCAGCGAGAATCCTAAAAAGGTTCTTGATGACATGATGTATGTTATCGCCGCTGATCAGTTTGGTTCTTTTGAAGTAGTTGAAGAACTAGTTGCTAAAGACGAAACTGCTTTAGAAGTTCGTACTTTCATTGAAGCGCACGCTAATGTGTACAGCGACGAAGATGACGCCGAAGGCGAAAAAGTTGCCAATGAATTCGCGCGTTTGGTTCATTTCAGAGATACAATGGATTATCGAATCAAAGAAGTTTTCCATAATGCTGCGACTGGTGGTTCATATTCAGAACGTAGCCGTTTTAACGAAGAAAAATATGCCGTCAGCCTAGCTGGAGATCTCTATGATATCGAAGGCGTATTTGAAGACGCGACTGTTTGGCACGAAGATGTCTTAATTACTCCTGATGTTGAAGTCGAAGACATCGTCAATTACGTACATATCGACCGCTATGACGATTACATTGCTCGCGGCGTTCTTCCGCGCTTGTATCGCGAAAAACTCGTTGAACAATTCTTATACGACACGAACTATTCATCTCTTGGTCGTACATACGCCCGTGAAGTTGAATATATTAAAATCGTTAATAACGATTCTTACCCAAGCGCAGCTAAATCATTAATCAATGCTTTTGTCGACAAGTACATCCTTGATGTAAACGCTACTAATGATGTTGATTTTGATGTTCTAGCTAACGCCTGGAGAGGTATTGACCTTTCCACTGACGCTGTTGCTTTACTTGATGAAGCTTTCCCGGGTACAAGCGTAGCAGTTAGCGATCCCGATGTTTTAGCTCAACTCGATGCTTCCGCCAACTACTATCCGCAAACCCGATTCGGGTCAATCGCCAAAGATTATCTAAAAATTACTGATAACCGTTTTACAAACGATGCCGGAATCGAAGCTGATTTCACAAACAGCAACACCTATACCAAACAAGTTGGTTTGGAAATTAAGTCTGATTCGTTAAGACTTGAAGACTACTCCAATGATGGTTGGTATGTTAAAAGCGGCGGTCTCAGCGAACTTCCTGAAGCTATTCGCTCACGTCTATTTAACATTAATGTTGCCAACGAAGTTGATAGCATTGAAGAAGAAGGTGCCACTCATAACTATGAGTCTGGTCAATACGTCCGTAATCTCCGTGGCGAATACTATTTGACACCGACAATTTCCGAACAAGGAACCGATGTCCGCAAAGATAACTTTGTTATCTATGACATCTCCAGTTCGACCTATTACATCATCAAAGTTAAAGAAGCCGTTTCAACTTCAAAACTATCGCGCTTAAGCGATAACAGTTACCCGACTCTCGAACGTGAAGACATCGCTAAAGAAGTCACACACGTCTTGTCGGCCAAAGATTCCTACATTAATAATGCTTACGAATCTTACATTAAGCTTTACAGCGTGATATATCACGATTCAACCATTTACGAGTACTTCAAGGACCAATTCCCTGACTTATTCGATGATGAAGATTGATAGATTAGGCACTAAAAACTATAATATAAGGAGGATGGAAACGTCCTCCTTTGTTATCTTTGGAGGTTAATTATGAACAATCTTGATTGTGTTTTTTGCAAAATCGTCCGTGGCGAAATCTCGGCCACGAAAATTTATGAGGATAATGATGTTATAGCTTTTCTTGATATTTCGCAGGTGACACCTGGTCATGCCCTAGTTATTCCTAAACGCCACTATTCCAATTATGTGTCAACGCCGAAATCGATTATGCATAAGGTTATGGATGTCGCTCAACGCGTCGCCCAGGCCGATATAACGATGTTAGGAGCCAAAGGGGTTAATATTCTTACTAATGTTAATAAGGGGGCTGGACAAGCCATATTGCACTTCCACGTCCATGTCATTCCTCGTTACATCGCTGACGAAGGCTTCCAAATCACAATGCTTAAAAACCGACGCCTCTCAGAGTTAAATCTTCCGATGCTGGCGACCGAAATAAAAAAAGGTTTGTAATCTCAAACCTTGTTCGTTTAAAAAATTGGGGCACCCCTGCTTTTTTACTGATTAAATTTTATGACAAACGGAATTGCATCTTCTTCGTTAAGCGGTTTACTAAAGAAATAACCTTGCGCGCGATCGCAACCATAAGAGACGAGGTAGTCTCTTTGAATTTGACTTTCCACGCCTTCAGCAACTACCACATAGCGAAGTTTCTGCCCCAAAGAAATAATGTCTTTCGTGATAGCCTCGTCAATCTTAATTAATTCAATGCCATCCATAAAAGCTTTGTCGATTTTAATACAGTTAATGTTAATTGCCAACAGACGATAAAGCGAAGAAAAGCCCGTGCCGAAGTCATCAATCGCGACTCGCACTCCGTTTTCCATTAATCGTCCGAGAACCGAATTGATATCTTGATAGTTTGAAGCAAATAACGATTCGGTTAATTCCACCCAAATCTTATCGGGATTAACACCTATTTCATTAATGATGATCAAAAACTTTTTTGTAAAATGCTCTTCAAGCAGTTGAATGGCCGAGACATTAATCGATACTGACATATCTTCATATCCAAGATCATGGATTTTCTTTAAGAAAAGAAGGGATTTCCGAATAATCATATCACCAATCGGAATGATGAGTTTTGTTCTTTCCATCAAAGAAATAAAATCAAGGGGCGGAACAACACCCAAAACATCACTTCTTAGTCTTACTAACGCTTCAAAACTACACACTTTGTTTCTTTTTAAATCAATAATTGGCTGATACTGAAGAAAAAGACGTTCCTCGTTTTGACCATTAACAATCTCGACGAGTTCTTTTTGTATTTGCTTTTCA
>Ga0172377_10008264_pt1 | contig 10673 bp, 10 predicted proteins | sample Pumphouse3metaG_FD_119749 | JGI IMG/M metagenome (GOLD analysis project Ga0172377, IMG submission 119749) | Leachate microbial communities from a municipal landfill in Southern Ontario, Canada - Pumphouse #3 metaG | ecosystem: Engineered > Solid waste > Landfill > Unclassified | place: Canada... | reverse complement strand
GATGAGCCGACCGGAAATCTGGATGAATATTCATCGGAGGTGATTTGGAACCTGCTAGAGGGGGCGAATACGCAGCTTAAAACGACCGTCGTCGTCGTGACCCACCATATCCCTTCTTCTATCAATGTACCGTATAAACATTATCATATCGAGATGGGGAATATTCATGAAATCTCTTAAAAATCATATCTCACTCATCATCGCCCTGTTTACCGTTTTATTCTCGGTTCAGATCTATGTTGCGGTCGACCGTACCATCGCCGCATACGAAACACGCCTCAAAAACGACTATTCGATTATCGTTGTCTCCAATAAAACTCTGACACCGACGGAGTTTAAAGCGATGGACAACCTGATTGAGCGGAGCGAAGCAATCGCAACCGATCAGGTGCTCGAACGCCTCAAAGGGGAGATGAGTAAAAAAAATCTCGATCTGCTCAAACTGACGTTGCCGAAATTCTATCGTCTCTATCTGAACCGTTTTCCGACGCCGTATGAGATCGAAAAACTGCAAAAACACCTCCAGAAAAATCCGGCTATCGAACGGGTCGAAGGGTATGCGCAAACCCATGACACCGTCTATAAACTCATGCTGCTGTTTAAAGACGTCGTGCAAATCTTCTCCATCGCGATTGCAGCGGTCACCTCCCTGCTCATCCTCAAAGAGATGCGTCTATGGCAGTTTCAGCATGCCGATCGGATGAGTATCATGGCCCTCTTCGGTGCTCCGGTATGGCTTCGTTCCGCCGTCTTATTCCGATTGGCAATCGTCGATGCGATCATCGCGACCGTCGTTTTGTGTCTGGCATTTTTCATCATCGAAGAATACGGATGGATGGATTTACTGCTTCGGACGGTGGGAATCAGTATCCAGCTTTTTGATTTCGTAGACGATGCATTCCGATCGCTTCTGATTGCACTGGGTGTTTCGATCGTACTGACACTGACGATTGTTATCGGGCATGAAGAAGAGGAATAAATGAGAACCTCCGTCTCCCTGATACTGGCTCCGTTTCTGTGCCTCTCGCTGCATGCGGCAAAAATCGATGAAAAAATCAAAACAACCGCGAAGCAGCTGACAGAGACCAAACAAACCTATACTACCCTCAATGCCAAACTGGAAGAGACCGCCTCTAAAATCATCCAGCAAAAACAACTGGTTGGTGCCCAGCAGGAACATCTTAATTCTCTCGTAGACGAGCTCAAATCCAAAGAGAACGTCTATCAAAGCAATAAACAAACGCTTAAAATGTTGGAAACCCAGCAGAATATGCTGGTCAAAACCCAAAACGATATCGAACAACGGCTCGTATTCGCCATCGCGCGCAATACCTCGATTTCGCTGCTCATCAACGACGACCGTGCCAAAGAGGCTGACGCGATTATCACCGAAGAGGCCCTGAAACTCCATCTCAAACAGATCAATGCCGAGATCAAAGAGCTCAATGCCCTGTTTGTCGAAAATAACGAAAAAATTGCGGGACTCTCTTCGCAAACGACGGTTTTAAAACAATCGATCGCCGTCATCGACAAACAAAAAAACAAAGTCTTAGAGACGAAAAAAGAGAATGAAAAAGCGATAGCACAGCTTGAAAAAGAGAAAAACGACTATAAAAAATCGTTGAACAAAATCCTCAATCAACAGCGCTCGCTTCAAAACACCCTAGCCAACCTCAACATCATCAAACGCGAATCGCTCAAACCGAAAAAGCTGGTTGCACCGCAGCCGACAAAACCCGGTTCCAAACCGATTCCCGAAGATGTCAAACAAGCCGTTGCCGAATACAGTCCATCGAATGTCGCCCGCTATTCGGGTGAACGTACCATTGCACCGTTGGACGGATACACGGTTACCAAACGTTTCGGTCCTTACACGGATCCGATTTACGGAATCAAAATTTTTAACGATTCGGTCTCTTTGCGTCCGAATGAAGCCGATGCCAAAGTCAAAACCGTCCTAAACGGCAAAGTCATTTTGGCGAAACCGACCGCGATGCTGGACAACGTCATCATTATCGAACATGACAACGGATTACATACCATCTATGCGCACCTGGATAAAATCGCTCCGACCGTCGAAGTAGGAAAACGGATTAAACAAGGTTCCATCATCGGTCGTGTCGGAAAAGAGCTGATGTTCCAGGTCACGCAGCGTAACGCCCATATCGATCCGTTGGAGATGATCCGATAACGCTATTCTCCATGGGCGTTCAGAGAAAATGATTTGCGGTTTCTAACTAAAACGGCCAAACCGCATTCGCGATTTTGCTTCCCCATCCTTGATTATTCGAACGGTCGATATCCCCTTCGTTCGCATACATAATTTTGGCATCAGAAACTTTTGCGGAACTGATCTGGTTGTTTTGATCGATATCATACGGACGGATCACACCGCTAAGCTGCATGATCTGTTTTTGCTGATCGACCATAATCTCCCGACGCCCCGTAATGAAATAATTGCCGTTAGACATCACCTTGACGATACGAGCCGATACGGTTGTCGAAAACGATGCATTTTTCGTGGCGCTTCCCGATCCGCTGTACGCCGACGTCGATCCGCCGCTCAGGCTGATGTTGGCCAAACCGTTAAGTTTGTTCGCAGCAGAGCTTACCGCGCCGTTACTGCCTCCCGAACCGAAGATTCCGCCGCTGAGACCCAACGTATCCGACTCGGAAAGCGCTTTACTCCCGACGTTCGAGCTGGTAGCCGTTTCCGAAATCACTACCGTGACGATGTCATTGACGTGCATCGCTTTATGATCCGAAAAGAGAGGGCTGTCTCCTTGTCCGAATAAGCTTCCGCGCGCAACAAAAACATTTTCTTCTTCCCTGGACGGCATCTCTTCGACGTATTTCGGAGGCGTGAACGAAATCTCGGGATCTACAAAATTCGCCGTACATCCTCCGATCATTAAGGAAAAAGAGAGAAGAGAAAGCGGGATAATGATACGCATACTGCATGGTCCTATCGGATTATTTAGCTATAATAAAGCAAAAATAGTTCCAAGGGATATTCCGATGAGTTTACGAGAACAGATCAACAATGACATCAAAACGGCGATGAAAGAAAAAGAGATCGCCAAACGTGACGCACTCCGCCTTCTAAGCAGTGCGATGAAACAGATCGAAGTCGACGAGCGCAAAGAACTCACCGATGAAGACGTGATCAAAATCATCCAAAAACAGGTCAAACAACGCAACGATGCAATGACACAATACCGTGATGCCGGACGGGAAGATCTTTATGAGAAAGAGGCTTCCGAAGCGGCAATTTTCGAAGAATACCTTCCTAAACAGCTCACGGATGCAGAGCTCGAAAATGCCCTGCGCACGATCATAGCCGAAGTCGGTGCCGAATCGATGAAAGATATCGGACGCGTCATGGGAGCTGCATCCAAAGCCCTCGGAGCACAAGCCGACGGAAAACGTATTAACGAGTGTGCCAAAAAGATTTTAGGATAACCTACTGTAACGGCTCGGGGCGACCGAAGTGGTATCCCTGAGCGTAATCGACGCCGATCTCTTTTAAGATTTGAAGAGTATCGGCATCTTCCACATACTCTGCAATCGTCTTTTTCCCGAACTCCTGCGCGATTTGATGAATATGCTTGACAAAAATACGATCTTTTTCATTTACCGTAATATTTTTGACGAACTCACCGTCGATTTTGACATAATCGGTATCGAAATATTTGAGATAGACAAACGATGAGAATCCCGAACCAAAATCATCCAAAGCAAATGAAATCCCGATTTTTTTCATCGCTTCGATAATATCCATCAAGCCGTTGACGTTATGGATTGCCTCGCGTTCCAAAATCTCAATCGTAACCCCTGTTCTTTCGGAAAGGTCGGGATTACGCTCATAATGTGATTGAATCAGCGGTATATACTCCCCGCCGAACAGAGAATTTGTCGATAGGTTAAAAAAGAACCGCTTATCCCACATCCCTTTTTCTTCACGCAGTTTCAACCCTTTGGTCAAAATGATCTGATCGATTTTTGCCGCCAGTCCGAGGCTCTCCGCCACTTCGATGAACTGCCCTGCCGCCATAAACCGTTTGCCGTCACGGATACGCGCCAACACTTCATAACCGTAAAGTTCACCGGTTTGAACGTTATAAATCGATTGAACAAACGGCTCGAAACGGTCTTCTTCCATTGCCGTTCGAAGAAACTCCCCTTTTTTCTGTATCTCGGCAGCCATCTCCTGATCGCTTTGATCGGCACGGGCAATCGTATTTTTCCCGGCACGTTTGGCCTTATACATCGCCAAATCCGATCCGGTCTGCAACGACTCGATCGTCTCTCCTTGTTCAGGGTATTCGGCGATACCGAAACTGGCTGTAATCGTGATTTGATCGAACATCAGTGATATGGCCGTCGTTTCCAAACGCGAACGAAGTTTCTCGACAACCGCATACCCGTTTTCATACGGAGTTTCAGGGAGAATCACAGCGAACTCGTCTCCGCCGATCCGAGCCAGAATATCGGCATTGCGGAGGTTAGAACCGAAAATCTCCGTAACCTCTTTGAGAACCAAATCCCCCGATGCATGTCCGTAAGTATCATTGATGTATTTGAAGTTGTCCAGATCGATCATCAAAATGGTAAATTTATGGCCATGACGAACGGACCGCTTGATCTCGTAACTCAAAAACTCCTCAAACTTGCGCCGATTATAGAGCCCGGTCAAATAATCGCGGTCGGAAAGTTCCTGAAGTTTTTCGTAATAGTCCTGAATCGAATCCAGCATACGGTTAAAATAGCTTTCGATATTTTTAACTTCCAGAATCTTCGTTTTCAGGCTAACCCGCTTAGCCATATCGTTTTTACTGATGATCTCCTGGATTAGAGTAATAAACTGCTTTAGCGGCTGAACAAGCAAGGAGTTGAGACGGAAATAGAGAATACTGAAAATCACGACGGTAAAAACGACAAAAAAGATGATGAAAGAGTTGATCATCGTCGTAAGCGAAATCTTGAGATTTCCTACCGGAAAACGGACATCGATAACACCATTGATATCGCCTACTTTAGCATTGGTATGACACGCAAGACACTCTTGTTTTACAACAATCGGATAGAGATAGCGGATCTCTTCGTCACCGGTCAAGATATCTTTTCCCCGCATTGCATCGGCAACCATCGGGTCGTGTTCGCGAATCTGCTTGTCCTGTAACCGCTCGCCGAAAAGTTCGGCAACGATCGGACTGCGATAGGCATTGATCCGCATATTCGGCTCAACTTTGTTCAAGCGGATGATGATCGAGTCGAGTTCCTCTTTGCTCCACCCTTTTTCCATGGCCGAATAAAGAGCTTCAAATGCCATTCGGCTGGTTTTACGGGCATCGACACGCGCCAAATCGTCAATGGCCCGTTTTTTGATATACATACCGTACAAGAGAGCGACGGCTAAACTCGTCAATAAAGAGAGAATGACGGTCTTCGCAATCAGACGCTTATAGGTTGTATATGTCTTCATATTTCACCGCTTTTCAGTTATTTTTGGATTATAACACAATGCTTTTAAAAAAAATCTAGCTATTTTACCGAGGCAATCCTGAAAGCAATGGAATTTTGAAATATAAGAGGATGTGAATATTGACACGTCACTACCCCTTCGCACGGAGCAATCACTTTTTCGAGCTTAGCACCGCTCAGAGCATCGGTTATACGTCCCAGTAAATCCCCTTTTTGCACGAAAGTACCGCACGTGACGGAAGAATCGAAAATACCGGCAAACGACGCTTTGATAATCGTAATATCCTCAGGTTCGATGATATTGCTTTGGAATCCTTCAAAGGTCGGAGAGTTTAACATTCCCCGTTTGGCCATAAAGCGGATTAATGCCCCTTTGACTTCGCCGGTCGAAAAATGATCGATCATCCCGTTTTTGCCGAAAACAATCGAGAGGGCTTTGGTCTCCCATAACTGCCAGTTATATTGCAGCATGACCGTTTCGATCGGACTGTAAGGACGGTAGTGGATAAAACGGATGCCCATATCTTTGGCCGATTCGATATCCTCATAACCGCTTTGAATGATTTTCACATACGGCAGGCATACCCCCTGATCGCGGCGCCCTTCCAGAATGATCCCGTAATCGAACCCTTTAAGGGCTTCAAACAATTTTGCGGCAATCCGCTGTGTCGTCTCCCCCTCGGCATATCCCGGAAACATCATATTGATATCGGTTTTATCCAGCGGCCAAAACGTCTCTCCCATATTCAATGCATACGTATTGACGGCAGGAATCACCAGTATTTTTCCGATGATTTTTCCCTCTTCCTCTTTTTGGCGCAGATATTCCACCAGACGCGAAGCGACATAAAGTTGATTGATATGATCTCCGCTCATCGCTCCGACGACAGCCAACGAAGGGCCTTTTGTCTCTTCTCCGAATACAAACCCTTCGACGATCAGCGGAGCGCGGTTCGGGGATTTTATATTTATGATCTCGATACGCTTCATCCGTTTTCTCCAAAAATACGCCCGACCAACGAGCCTTCATAGACGATCGGATAGGCTCTTAGAGTAAAGAGTATCCCTCCTATCGGAGCGACCACTTCATCCAGCGTCTTGCCGCTGAGCGGATCGACGATATGCCCGACGAGGGAACCCTTCTCTATCATCTGGCAGTGTTCGATGGAAGGGACGAAAAGCCCCGGGCAGGAAGCGTTTAGATACGCGACCTCACCCACATGCGACTGAATCGGGAAACGGACATCCAACGGTTCGATATCCAAAAAGCCCTCATGCGCCATCAGATTTAAAATCCCGTCCAGAAGTTGATGCCCATAGGCTTTCCCCAGTCTCATCCCCACCCCCATCTCGACGACGAGGGTTTTGGTACCCAACGTATTCATCGCATGGGCAAATGTCGATTCCAAAACCGTCACGGCGTCGTGTACCCAGACGAAATCAATATTAAGCTTATTCGCAAGCGGTACCAGCGTCTTCTCCTGCGATTTGGCGATTCGTACCTGAGGAATCTCACGTAAAAATACGTTACTGGAATGGATATCGATGGCGATCTCGCTCCCTTTGATCGCGTTGACGACACTGTCGGCGATCTGGGCGGGGAGAAAATCGTTTTTGCTCCCCGGAAAAACGCGGTTCAAATCGACACTGTAAAACGGGACGGAACGGGTGATACTGTCCAGTCCCAAAGAGTTGATCGCCGGATAGATGTCGATTGTCGCCTTTATTTTATCGGGATTGGCCCGCAGCCACTCTCCCAGCAAAAAACAGACGTATTGCCCTTCCAATTCATCTCCGTGTATCCCGCTGACGATGGAGATACGTTTGAGCGTTTCACCTCGGGAAGGGATATAACGGCACCGTTGTATCCGAAACTGTTCACCGACCGGCAAATCGATCGAAAACACCTCTTCTATGATCCCCACACCGACTCCTTTAGTGTTGCGATTGCGACATCACAGTATCGTTTTGGATCACTCGGTCGACAACGTTATTTAAAAAAGCAAGAAATTTCGGAATATCAGACGTCGTGATATTAAACGGCCGGTAGTGGCGGTTCAGCTGCCGTGCGGTAGCATTGATCGTCTCGATGTCCGCAGCCGCCATATCCAATTCTCCGTACAGACGTAAAATCAAATCGAGCCGTTCGACCTGCTGACCGAAACGGATCAGCTGATACGCACGCGTTCGGTCAAGCTCGGAAGAGAATATTCCCAAAATCAGACTGAAGTTATCGATCGTCTCTTGAAGATACGTAGGACTGACCGCACGATTGTGTCCGATCATCAGATGATTGTAAATCTTATTGAGAGTCGCAAATCCGCGTTCGTCAAGCAGATGACGCGTCGCTATCGCATTTTCCCGAGCCATTTTTATAATCGATTCGATGCTCCCGACATGGGAACCGTATACACCTGCTTTAAGAAAATCCATGGCATTTTTATACTCGATATCAATCCCCATTTTGGCAAAAAAGTTTTTTCCCTCGTCGAAATCACGGTCGATGACATAATCGTAACTCTCCAATATCCCGACCAAAAGGGTCTGTGCCCGCTGCACATAGCGTCCGAACCAATAAAGATTCTGCGCCGTATTAACCGAAATCGGTGCACCGTTCATCATAATTCCACCACCCATGTATCTTTAAATCCGCCCCCTTGGGACGAGTTGACCAAATAATTCCCCTCTTCCATCGCATATCGGGTGAGTCCTCCCATGCTGACGCTCACCTCTTCCCCGTAAATGACGTATGCACGCAAATCGGCTTTACGTGGGACGATACCCCCCTCCATCATACACGGAAGATCGTAAAACTCGATTACCTCCTGCGCGATAAAACGGCGCGGATCGTCTTCAATCATTTTAATGATCTCGGCGCGCTGTTCAGGACTCAGACGGTTTCCGAACAAGACACCGTATCCCCCTGCTTCGGCGACATCTTTAATCACCAGTTTATCGATGTTCTCCAGGACGTATTTTCGATCTTTTTCATAATACGGCAGATAGGTCGGCGCATTCGAGAGAATCGGCTCTTCTCCCAGATAGTATTTCACCATCTGAGGGACAAAATAATAGATCCCTTTATCGTCTGCGACACCGTTTCCGATGCCGTTCATAATCGCAACGTTTCCAGCTCTGTAAGCACTCGCCAGATGAGGCACTCCGATCAAACTGTCGGGCTCGAACTCTTCGGGATCGAGGAAATCGTCATCCAACCGCCGGTAAATCGCACCGACGCGTAGATTTTCGCCGTTGTAAGCACGCAAGAAGACTTCATTGTTTTCTACCAGCAAATCATCCCCCTGAGCCAAAGTCGCGCCGGTGATTTTTGCCAAATAGCTGTGTTCGTAATACGCCGAGTTATACCGTCCCGGAGTCAACACGACATTGATCCCTCCGGTATTGACATAATCCATTGCCGCTTTGAGTTCGTCGCCGTACTGTTTTATTTTGGAAATCTTCATCAGCTCGAAAAACTCAGGGTAAGTATGACGAAACGCACGCCGTATCGTCAACGGATAGCTGACCCCGCTGGGAACCCGCAGGTTGTCTTCGAGGATCACCCATTTACCGCTTACCGCATCTTTGACCAGATCGATCCCGCTGATGTGGGTTCGAACCGCTTTAGGAGGGACGACACCCATGAATGAGGGGAGAAACCCTTTTGCCGAATCGACGTATTCGCGCGGAACGATTCCGTCGGCTAAAATTTTTTGATCGGTATAAATATCGTTGAGAAAGGCGTTGAGGGCTTTTACACGCTGAACGATACCGGCTTCGAGGGTATCAAACTCCGCTTTCGGAATGATCCGGGGAATCATATCGAACGGAAAAGAGCGCTCGATAAAATTACCGTCTTTAAAAAGGTTAAAGTTAACCGCATTGGTCTCTAAAAACTCTTTAAACTCTGAAACTTTTGTCTGATCAACGCTGTCGAATATATCGTAAAACTTTTGTAATTCCGGACTTGTCGGTTCGATCATGAACACCCCTTGAGAAATATAGGACTAACTCAATCATATCCTAAACTCATATCAAGGGTTGCTTAAAAAACAATCAAATAGTATTTTTAACCGTTTTTCAGTGTACGCAGTGCCGTTTCGACATCATCCTGACGCATCAGCGACTCGCCGACGAGAAAAGCGTCGACCCCCGCTTTATTTAAATCTTCAAGCTGCCCGTGTTCGTAAATCCCGCTTTCGGCAACGATAATTTTTCCGTTAGGGATAAGAGGGATGAGATCGTAGCTGAGATTCATATTCATATCGAACGTTTGGAGGTTGCGGTGGTTGATCCCGATGATGTCCGCTCCTGCGGTGATCGCTTTGGTCAATTCCGATTTATCGTGAATCTCGACCAACGCTTCCATCCCCAGATGGCGGGTATAGTTCAAAAGTTCTTTGAGTTCGCTCGTCGAAAGCGCCGCAGCGATCAGAAGAACGAAATCGGCTCCGTAGACCAACGCTTCGAGAAGCTGATATTTAGAGACGATAAAATCTTTACGCAAGAGCGGAATACCGACATATCGGCGAATCTCTGCCAAATAGTCGAGATTCCCCTGGAAAAAATGGGGTTCGGTCAAAATAGAGACGGCATTCGCACCTCCGCGCTCATACGCCTGCGCTATCGCTACGGGATCGAAATCTTCGCGGATCACTCCCTTGGACGGAGAGGCTTTTTTCACTTCGGAGATAATACGGTACGGTTCTTGTGGCGTCGAGGTCAAATACGGTCTGACATCACGCGGTGCGCGCGCGTTGAATGCCAAAGAACGCCCCAGCCACTCCATGCTAAACTTGGCTTCGCGCTCTTTTAAATCCTCTTTCGTTTTTTTGATGATCTCGTCTAATATCATTCTTACTCCTTAACTTGACATGCTTGAATCGCTTTGAGATGGTCTTTTACCTCTTGTTCGTCCGTACCGATCATCGATTCGACCTGTTTGATCAGACGCAGAGCTTCGGCGCATTTTCCCAATTTATAATTTCCCCACGCCAGAGAATCGATATAAAACGGTGAATCGGGCTGTTTTTCGAGGGCGCGGCGAACATATTCCATCCCTTCAGAGACATTGACGTCATGATCGATCATCAGATATCCCAGATAATTGAGATACAAAGGCTCTTCCAGATCGGTACTTGCTTTTTTCAATCCTTCAATGACCGATGCGACTAAAGCGGGGTCTTTTT
>Ga0172377_10008263_pt1 | contig 10674 bp, 12 predicted proteins | sample Pumphouse3metaG_FD_119749 | JGI IMG/M metagenome (GOLD analysis project Ga0172377, IMG submission 119749) | Leachate microbial communities from a municipal landfill in Southern Ontario, Canada - Pumphouse #3 metaG | ecosystem: Engineered > Solid waste > Landfill > Unclassified | place: Canada... | reverse complement strand
TCCGGGATTTTCTCCGGGGTTTTGGCATCTTTTTTTGGTCTCAAATATACAATTTTGGAATTCGATTCCTAAATTGTATATTTGCCTGTTCAATTAGGTAAATAAAAGAAGTATGCAAATCGCACGACAAGCTCAAAACGAATTAAGGTCATTGGCCACGCAATTTAAAACGGTGGCTGTTGTGGGTCCCCGCCAATCGGGCAAAACCACGTTGGTACGTACCACTTTCCCCGACAAAGCCTATGTAAGCCTCGAAAACCCGGATACAAGAAGCTTCGCAATTGAAGATCCACGCGGTTTCCTGGCCGGTTTTCCTGAGGGAGCCATTTTGGATGAAGTTCAGCGTACCCCGGAAATCTTTTCCTATCTTCAACAGCTGCTTGATGATAATCCGACTCAGGGGAGGTTTATATTGACCGGATCAAACAATTTCCTTCTACAAGAGAATATATCACAAAGCCTGGCCGGAAGAGTGGGCTACCTGTTTCTGCTCCCTCTCTCATTGGAAGAGCTTCCGGCCCCCCCCTTATCGGTCAATGAATTGATGTATAAAGGTTTTTATCCGGCTCTTCACAACCGGGAAGTACAAACAGAGAGAACCAGATTTTTCTCGAATTACATTCGAACCTACGTTGAACGTGACATTAGGTTGATTCGTAACATTACCGACCTGTATGCCTTTGAGCGTTTTTTGCGTTTGTGTGCAGGACGCATCGGTCAGCTGCTCAATATGAATAACCTTGCCGTGGAAACCGGGGTGGACAACAAAACGATTGCTGCCTGGCTGTCTGTGCTGGAAGCGAGTTTTGTACTTTTTCGACTGCAGCCGTATCATCAAAATTTCAACAAACGCATAGTGAAGATGCCCAAGCTTTATTTCTACGATACCGGCCTGGCATCGGAATTACTTGGCATCGGACATCCGGATCAATTGGCTTTGCATCCTTTTCGGGGTGCATTGTTCGAAAATATGATTGTGGTTGATTTTCTGAAAAACAGATACAACAGGGGCAAGATCAACAATCTTTATTTTTGGCGTGACAGTCTTGGCAGAGAGATTGATCTGATTGTTGATAACCATAATCACCTGTTGCCGATAGAAATTAAATCGGGGCAAACCATTACCGAGGATTATTTCGGCTCTCTTTCGGACTGGTTAAAGATATCGGGCCAGGAGAAAGGATGGGTGATTTACGCCGGAGATATGAAACAGGTACGCAGCAACGGTATTACTGTATTGCCTTATACTACTTATTTCAGGACCTAAGCACCCACCTGTGTCAGCTGTAAAATTTAGTGCGAACCGGCATAATTCAGAAACAAATTTGGTGGATGCCGGCATTTCGTCCAGGTATGGATATTCCGGAGTATTCTGACCCCTCATTTACTGTTGATTTTCTGGTGGTTTTAATTTTCTTCGTAGTTCATTAACTACTAAAAACGAAGGAATTATGGCAGGAGTACCGCTCGGAACATCCCGATGGTTATGGTTATAGCCAGTTCTGTTTCCATCTGGGACAGCATCAAAGTGCCAGTCATCCCACGATGGTTCTTTGTTCCACCCCGGGAGACAAACTTTTGGTCGATTTTGCCGGTGATACGTTGTCTTATGTTGATATACAGACGGGAGAGATAATAACCTGCCAGAAACGGACTTCGAGATAAAGTATTACGTAAAGATGAAAGTGGCCACAAATAATCACATCTATCTTGGTCGTGACAAGCACTATTACAGCGTACCTTATCAATGGATTGGCTGGAATGTGAAAGTCGCCTACACACATACGATGGTTTGGATTTATGCAGACGGACAGCAGCAGGCCTCCTGAGCAATTATATAAGAGTTGTGAGGGAATGCTCCACTTACACAGGAAAACGGAAAAAGGACTCTTTGAAAGAGCCTGTCATCTTGCTATTGCAGTAACCACTCAAATGGCTTCGGAAATACTCGGTTGTTCAAGGCCTTATATCGTGAAATTGCTTGAGGAGGGAAAGATTGATTATACCAAAATATGGAATTGAATTCCATATTTGCAAACAATTTGACGATTTATAATTATCTTTGTGCATGATTCAACGTGAAATTGGCAATACACTGATAAAAATGGCGGCAAAAATGCCTGTTATATCCATAACGGGTCCGCGCCAATCCGGTAAAACGACCTTAGCCAGGATGTGTTTTCCGGAATACAATTATGTTAACCTCGAAAATCCGGATGTGTACGAAGCAGCTATTTCCGATCCGCGTTTGTTTTTGTCACAGTTTACAAAGGGAATCATTATTGATGAAGTTCAGCGCATACCTGCCTTGTTCTCATACATTCAAACAATAAGTGATGAACGTAACAGACCGGGTGAGTTTATACTGACAGGTTCACAAAATTTCCTGTTGTCCGAAAAGGTATCCCAAAGTCTGGCCGGCCGTGTCTTTGTGTCGCATCTGCTGCCGCTGAGCATCTCGGAGTTGCAAGGCGCTGATACAGCGAAAACTGAAGATATGGACGCCTATATATTCCGGGGGTTTTATCCGCGTATTCATCAAATGGATATGGAGCCTGAAATGTTTTTTCCTTCGTATATTCAAACCTATGTCGAGCGTGACGTACGGCAAATAGTGAATGTGTCGAATCTCTTTGTTTTTCAGAAATTTCTGCGAATTGCCGCAGGCCGCGTAGGTCAATTGCTCAATTACAATAATATAGCAAACGAGATAGGCGTTGATTTGAAAACGGTAAAATCGTGGTTTTCTATTTTGGAAAGTAGCTTTGTTGTGTTTTTCCTGCATCCGCATCATCAAAATTTCTCAAAACGTATTTTAAAAACCCCAAAACTTTATTTTTATGATACAGGATTGGCATGCAGCCTGCTTGGAATACGCAAAAAGGAAGAGCTGGCCGGTCATTGGGCTAAAGGTGCATTATTTGAAAATATGATGATTGCCGATGTAATGAAAGGGTTTCTGAACCGATGTATAACACCCCCAATCTATTTTTGGCGCGACTCCGGCGGAAATGAAATAGATTGCCTGATAGATACCGACAACAAAATTAAATGTGTAGAAATAAAATCGGCCACTACCCTTTCTTCTGATTTTTTTAAAGGACTTGATTATTATCGCAAGTTAAATCCGGAGGCTGAGCCATTTCTAATTTACGGAGGCAACACAAACAGCATTCGGAAAAATGGAAAAATCATCGGATGGAATAATGCTATTGAAGATATGGAGTTGCTATCTAATTCTTGTTAAATATTTCGAAACTTCCCGGAAGACGACATGGGTTTATGCGGAATGATGATTACTGACACCACCATGTATACCAACACATTTCCGGCGTCGATATACGATTTTGGCAACTCGAATGCGACATCAACGGGAACATCGATCGATGCCGGCCATCCACCGCGGACAGTCAGGTTTATTAGATGCATCAGTTCACTATTTCCGGTAAGTGTGTCTTGTTGCGTCCCGTTCCACTGTGAAGCACGCCTTTGTGGTTTGGGCATAAGCACCCACTAAGCTTCCCCCAAACATTCACCCTTATACCAGATGCCAAAGCTCCGGGATTATTTCGGAGTATTGGCATCTCTTTTTTTTAAGAAAAGCGATGCCGTATGAAAATGTTTTTGTAGAATATATGCAACCAACAGCCGCTCTATATTGGCCAATATGACACAGATGAAAATGGAACTGGAATACAATCTGGCTCTGTTGGAAGTACTGGATCCTCATGAAATAAACAGCCTCGAGGATATGTACCTGACATATCTGACGGGCGGCAAAATTGCCCGCTCTGCAGGGGAAGATTATATCCGGTTTATAGTGGCGCTGTTTTTAAATACTCCAGCAGTTCATCCACATTCTGAAAGTGTTTTTCGGGAATGTGAGATGAAACGGTCTTGGCCCGTGTTTTAGTTTGGCTTACCGCCTCCAGCATCGTATTGATATCTTCCGGTACATTGGTGATTTCCACCTTGAATGGATGTACGGACGGTGTCTTCAGGAACAGGTTGTAAAACTCGTCAATGAAACTCCGTGTTGCAAATTTTACATGGCTGAAATCGAGCACGACAGTATCCTCTCCACTATTCCTAATGAATAACTCCAGATCATGGGCGCGGAGTCTGGATTTCAAATCGGAAGAAAGGATCTGTGTGATATCTATGGTTTTCATGTTATTCAATATAATTGATATAATTAAACTTGGAAACATTATAGGGTATTCGTAACGCAACGATGGTTCCGTTCCATCGTAAACCGACCGGCAAACCGTAGAAACTATCGAAGCCTTGGCGTTTAAAATAGAAATTATTTCCTGAAATCATCAGATATTGGCCGTTCAAACCTTCTACCAACATACGCTTGGATGTATAAATGCCAAATCCCCGGTTTTCGGCTGTTGGTAAATTCTTACTGGAAATGCCTCTATTCGCAGCCTTAATAGCCTCTAAGTCAGATGTGATTTCGTTATCAGGGAGTTTTTGGTAACTACCTAATAGCGTTACTCCTCTATCAGCGATACACAAATCCAGGTATTTCTTTTGGGGATAGGCCTGCGCAAAAATAAACCCCCTGTCCGATTCCGAATGTTCAGTAATGTTGTCAAGGGTCTCTTCAATCATAAACTTCAATCCGGTGGCCACATTTTGGGGGATATTCTGTTGCCTTATGATGATATTTTCCACTACTGTGGAAATAGCCTCCTTGTCGTCATTTTCTGAGCAAGCTGGAAAACTAACGATGGGAATGTAGGTCTTTTTTGAATAGCCTTCCATTAAGGCCAAAAACGCACTCTTTCTCATTTTATCCGGACAAATGCCTCCGAAAGGAAGACCAATTAATTCCAGATAATCGTTTGCACCTTGGTATGTCAACCGTTTACCACAACAGGACAAATAAACGATTAAAGACAAAGCAAAGACCGGTGAGATGAATCTTGTTTGTGAAAAATCCATCACTATAGACTCATCCGGAGACTTATTAACCTGGCTCATTATATTGATAACCGGAATTATTCCATCCACCAGTCGATCATCACTAATATTAATCTGTTCGTTTATAACCATACTGTGCAAAAGTATAAAAAAAAGGATACGAATCCAACTGTAGGAACTTTTGTAAGTTCCCTTATTTTGGTGTTGCTTATTTCAGAGCATAACCACCCACTAAGCTTCCCTCGGGTGTTTACTTGATGCCAAAGCTCCGGGGTTTTGGCATCTCTTTTTTTAAGAAAAGCGATGCCGTATGAAAATGTTTAGTATGTTTGTATCACTATCTAGTGTCTGGTATACATCCACAAAAGTGTTTAATGTTATTGCCGGCGAAAAGGCAAAAAAGGAGAAAGAAGAGGGACCACTCCTTTGCTTGCGAAAGCCCGGTTCTGGTAATCCTATGCTTTATTTTAGAACGGGTCTTGACTTTGATAATTGGATAAAGGCGCATACTTCGTTTAATGAGAGCATGACCATGCCCGATGATGTGATAGGTGTTGAATTCCCTGCTGTATATCTGTGCCGGGACGAAGGGATCTTATTCCTCTCCAACGGCTCCAGAGTTATTTACGACAAGGATAATCCCTATTACGATAAAACCTTTGCACAAGAAAACGCCCTGGCTTTTCTTGTCAGCGAAACAGTGACTCCCAAAGAATTACTCCACCATCTGGTGGACAACAAAATGCTCCCCGATGCCCATATGAACCATTTTTTGGGCTCTGAACGGGGGCTGGCTCTTGTTCAGGAGAACCTGGATTTTATGGCCCGGTTTATGCGAAGTGATGATTACTGAGGCTATTTTGAAAACAAATACGAAACTATGTTTTATATTTGAATCGTTTTTTGAACAGCCTTATCAATTAATATAGTATGAAACACCCTTCTTTCCCTCCTGAGCTTGTTTCGGAGTTGCCGCTGAGTCATATTTTACTCAATGTATGCACCAAAGAAGACTTACTCGAATTATGTCGTGATTACGTGATTCCCTATCGCCGCTCGATGAACAAAAAGCAGTTGGCCTGGGCTGTGGAAGATCTTCTTACAGTTGAACCCAGGCGATTGGCTGAGTGTTTGCCCAGGCATGAGCTGAAGCAGTTGCAAAAAATTGTGCGGGCGGGCGGAATGCTTCGGTCTGCTGAACCATTGGATGTGTTTACACTAGAAATGCAGCAGCTGGTCGTTGTTTACCAGGAGCGATCTACTATATGGGGCGATCGGCAAGATCAGGAGTATAGTTATGCGATTGCAGCTAATTTGCAGAAAGTGTTGAAACCTGTTATGGATGGATGGTTCAGCGATGCTGTTCTAAACAGAAAAAGTCAAAATGAACGGCTGTTGATTGGCTTTTTGCGTCTTTACGGGGTAGTGTCCGAGAATAAACTCAGGGAGCTGTGGGAAGCGATGTTGGGCTCTTGCCCCGGACACGACGAGTTGATGGAGCTGTTCTTGTACAGAATTGATCTTAAAAGTGAGTTTAAACTTTGCTTTTCGGGCAATACTCTTTTGTTTGCTTCTGAGGTTGTGGATGATCCGGCTACTTTTTACGAGGAAATCAGGAAGCGGAGCGATCTGGAATACGCCACTTTTTCCAAAGAGCTAATACAGTCTTTTTCTTATTCAGCCTTAAATGCTACAAGCATCGGTACAGTAGCGCGCCTGATTGATTGCCTGAGCAAAAAAAACGAGGGAGACGAGGCGCTTACGGCTTTTCAGATGGGACAACTTTGGGAATCGATTCAATTGGGCGAAAACCACGGCAGCCTGATTTCGATATTGTCGGCCTCGCTTGAATTTGATTCTATGGAAGAAATCAACGAAATAATAAGCCTGGTGACAGAGTTTTCGAACCATACGCCTCATTGGTTGCTCAAGGGACATACGCCCGAAGAATTGTATGCGGCGCATCCACTTGATCTACACGATGCTTCCTTTAGAAAGAACATCGAAGAACAATTTTTACAGCGCTATCCCGATGCCGATCCCAAAGATCTTTGGTCGATGGTGGATGCCGAAGATTCCGTCAAAGCGGAGACTGCCCCCAAAGTGGGCCGTAATGAGCTGTGTCCTTGTGGCAGCGGTAAGAAATACAAGAAATGTTGCGGCGCCGGTGGCTCCTGAACAGGCTTCGTTCTTTAGAGTTTTTTTGTATATTTGCGCCGGCGACGAGGCTCGCTCAGCAACCCGGATGCTTTGCTTAAACCACCTACGATACTATTCAAAGCTGGAATCTGGCTGAATACAGTGTGCAAACGCTGGCCAACCTGGCCGCCGATACCGAGCACTGGACCAACAGCGGAGTCGTGGTGGTACAAAGCGTGACAGTGCTGGAAGAAAGCGAAGACCTGCGCGAGCAGGTGGCCACTCCACTCATCGAAGTGGAGGGCAAACAAGTCAGCCTGAGCTGCGAAACCCCCGATGCCCATATGTATCTCCCTTTCTACCGCCAGATACAGAGGTTAATATGAGTTAAAGGTGCAATTATATACATACTACAATAGAATATTGTGGTTTTGTATTGTTATATTTGCGCAGTTTTATACAAATATTCAAATAAGAGATTGATATGATCGAGGAATTCAGTTTTGAGAACTTCAAATCGTTCAAATCGCTGAACACGTTGAATATGACGGCTGCAAAGCTGAAATCAAGGTATTCCAGCTTGGATGTTGAGCCAATCATTCAGCAAGACGATGATGTCACACTATTGAAGTCGAAAGGTATTTACGGAGCTAACGCATCTGGAAAGAGTAATCTTGTAAAAGCCTTGGGTAGTTTTATTCGGATTGTGCAGTTTTCTGTGAAAGATGAGCATATTTTGGACAAATACATGACCCCTTTTTATTTGTCGACCGAAACTGTCGACAAACCGGTGTTCATGCAACTTGTTTTTCGCTGCGAAGGCGTTCGTTACCGCTATGGTTTTCAAGCTGACAGAGAGAAAATTCATAGTGAGTGGCTTTATTCAACACCCGGCAAAAGAGAGCAGCCCTTTTTTATCAGAAAGAATGATGCTTTGAACAGTATCAATAAAAAGAACTTTCCGGAAGGTGACATGGTAATGAAGTTGATTGACAACGAAAAAGGAAATACCATTTTTAGAAATAACTCGTTGTTTTTAACTACATTAGCAGCATTCGGTGTGGGGAAGATTTCCAAAATGTTGGTCAATGAGATTGCTCGAATTATGGTCATTGATGGCTTGAAACACCGAGGCGCTTTTGAGCAGACGACTGCAATGTTGGAATTACCAGGCATGAAGAAACTCGTACAAACCTTTCTTTCCATGGCCGATTTGGGTGTCAATGATTTGGATACCATTGAATTATCTGATGAGAATGTTGGGGAAGGCGATAACCTGGATAAAAAAAGGAAGATTGTTGTCGCTATGAAAGATGTGTATGACGCTGATCACAAATTAATTACAAAGATGCCATTCCCCCTAAGCCTGTTCGAGTCTGAGGGGACAAACAAGATGTATGAGATCAGCACGTTTATCATCAATGCGCTCAGGCAAGGTAGAGCATTGGTGATTGATGAGTTTGATGCCCGTTTTCATCCATTGATTACCCAAAAAATTATTGAGTTGTTTAATTCTCCAGGCAATAAGAATGGTCAATTGATTTTTGTGACGCACGACACCAATTTGTTATCGGCCGACCTGCTTCGTAGAGATCAGATTGACTTTGTTGAGAAAGATGCCTACGGTGCCAGCTACTTATATACCTTGGTGCAATTCAAGGGTGTCAGAGATAGCGATTCCTTCGAGAAGAACTACATCAAGGGAAAATACGGTGCCATTCCTTTTGTTGGTGGTCTTAACAATCTTTTTGCTCATTTTGAAGATGCCTAAGCCTAAGACGTACACAAAGAAAACGGATATTGAGAAACCTTGGAATAAGAAGAAAAAAGCTTCTCAATATGCTATTAACACAATCGTGATGAGAAAAACGTTTCTCATTGTTTGTGAGGGACAAACTGAAAAGTGTTATTTTGAATCGTTTCCTGTACGTACTGTTAAAGTGGAGATTGTTAATCTCGAGGGTCAAAGCAAGCTAAAGCTGGTGGAATGTACTCAAGAAATGGTTTGTAGTGAAGAATACGATGAAGTCTGGTGCGTATTCGACATGGATGTTAATATTGGTGAGGATGAATTTCAAGCATTTGATAATGCTATTCACAAAGCGCATTCACTGAATTTTAAGGTTGCCTATTCCAACGATGCTTTTGAACTGTGGTTCTATCTTCATTATAATTATACGGATACCGCTCAACGGCGGTCTTTCTATTACGATCAGTTAAGCAATTATTGGGGTATTAACTATGTGGATGAGGGAAAGAGATATTCCTTTTGTACAGGTATCTATGATAAACTGAAAAAGGATGATCGAGCTTCACAACAAAATGCTATCGATAGAGCGGAAACACTCTTCACGGGACAACAGGATAAACCGTTTCATGAACAAAATCCCGTTACTACTGTTTACCGGCTTGTAATATCGTTAAATAAGCATATTCTTGATGGATGTGGTTGAGGCGTTTATCATATGCTTATTTCAGAGCATAACCACCCAGCCATTTCGGTCATAAGCACCCACTAAGCCTCCCCCAAACATTCACCCTTATACCAGATGCCAAAGCTCCGATATTTTTTCGGGGTTTTGGCATTTTTTTTTGCTGTTTCTGGGCCGGGGATGCTCCGAATTAAGCGGGTATCAGCGCGAAGGTCCAGTCGGCCAGGCAGGAGGGCAGGCTGAATGAGCCCTCGTTTTGTTTGAATTTGTTCATCGAAAAGCGTATGCTGAAGGGGGGCTTAAATTTGGCAGTGTACACGGACAGGCTTTTGCCGCTTACTCTGTTTTCGGCTTTTACTTCTATCGGAATAACAGCTAAGCCCTGTTGCAACAGAAAATCGACTTCAGCTCTGTTTTCGGAACTCCAGTAATAGGGCAATCCATCTGATTGCGGGACGAGTGCCTGCAAAATGGCGTTCTCGGCCAGGGCGCCCTTGAACTCTATGTATCCGGCAATGCCCGACAGGACGACTTCGGGCGAAAGTTTGGCCAGGCGTCTCAACAATCCGCAGTCGAATGCGTACACCTTGAAGGCAGACAGATCCTTGTATGCAGACAAAGGGATGCCGGGTTTGGAAACATTGAAAACCCGATAGATCAGTCCGGCTTCTTCAAGCCATAGTAGTGCATCCTCGTATTCGCGCGCGCGGGCACCGGTTTTGACGACTTTATAAATGAATTTCCGGTTTTCTTTGGCCAATTGGGAGGGCAGCGACTTCCATAAACTGTTGATGCGTGGAATATCCGTCGGGGCTGCATATTTCGAAAAGTCGAGCGTGTACAGATCCAGCATGTGTTGCAAGACCTCATCGACTGCTTGCATTCCTTCGTTTCCCAGCATGCTTGTCACCGCTTCGGGCATACCGCCGCAAACCAGGTAGCGTTTGTATTCAAGGATCAGTTTATTCAGAATAATTTCGGGCAGGGGCTCTGTTTGTTGCAACGTGTTGACGTATTCAAAGCTTTGAGGATCGGCAGCCCGCAAAAATTCTTTGAAGCTTATCGGGTACATTTGCATGAGTTGAACTTTGCCGACCGGAACAGTCATGTTTTTCCTGCGTACTGCTACTCCCAACAGGGAGCCTGCAGCAATCAGGTGGTATTGGGGTGC
>Ga0172377_10008259_pt1 | contig 10676 bp, 11 predicted proteins | sample Pumphouse3metaG_FD_119749 | JGI IMG/M metagenome (GOLD analysis project Ga0172377, IMG submission 119749) | Leachate microbial communities from a municipal landfill in Southern Ontario, Canada - Pumphouse #3 metaG | ecosystem: Engineered > Solid waste > Landfill > Unclassified | place: Canada... | reverse complement strand
CTTTGATTAATTTCTTCTTTGGGGTGAAGAATGATTTTGTTTCTAGCATAAAAATGAGCAGAATAAGGCGTTCTGCAAGCAAAATAAAGCTGCTGGCTTCCGTTGTTTAATTTTTCTGTTTTTAAGAGAAGCAATTTTGTGGTTTGGGAGGATGTGTACATCGATAGGACTAAAAAAAGAACCATCAAGAGCGTCGTTACGAATCCAAAAATAGCGGTATCTTTCCAAACAATCTCCCAAAAATGCAATCGAAACAACAGTCTTGTCGAGCCAAATTGAGAGGCGATAAAGATACTGGTCAATGGAACGGTTGGTAATAAATAGGCGATTGGAACGCGTGGCGTCAGGCACCAGAATAGAATGATTAGAATGGTACTTCCACCGCTGAAGAAGATAAGAGGATCTCTCCAGAACCTATGTGTTTTCCACCGTCTGAATTTGCTTTTTAATAGAGGAAGTAGCAGTACTCCCGGAAGATTGATAACGATAAACCAGATTACGGACATTCCGTAAAAGAATTCATGTCCGCTGCCATAGCGATCCCCATAATGTGAAAAAAGAAATCGTTTGAAATTTTCATTTACAAAAAAGTAATTTAGGAAGTCGGCGTTTTTGTTTTGCATCATCCAGAACCATGGCACGCAGATAGCGAGGAATAAGAATGGCCCTATAATCCAAGCATGAAATTTGAGGTCTTTCCATTTTTTATTCCAAATGGTGTAAACAAGAATGGGTATTCCGGGCAAAACAATGGCGATAGGGCCTTTGGTCAGCATCCCCAATGCCAGCATGATGCAGAAGATGCAACTCCAGTATTTTCGTTTAATTTTTGAGCTTGTTGCATTTAAAAATTCAATATAAGCAAAAAGAGCACCGGTAATTGTAAAGGTCAAAAGCATATCGGTTAGGGATAAGCCTGATGTGATATAGAAAAATATGCTGAAAAAGGTTAGCAGAACTGCGAGGACTGCTGTTTCTTCATTCTTATAATGCTCGACGACGCTGTACATAAAGATCAGAATTCCAATTGCGGCGAGCAAAGATGGAAAACGTACGGCGAAACTGTTGATGCCGAAAATTTTGCAGGCGAGTCCGCCCAATTGAAACATCAGTGGTGGCTTCCCTTCAAAATTTTGCAGGACGCCGTGATGAATAAATTGCGGCTCTAGATAGTTATGATAAATTTCCATATTGGCGGAAATATTGGCATATCGCCCTTCGGAGGGGTCAAAAAGTGGCATGTAAATCATAAAGACAATGCGTATTAAAAGAAAGACTGCCAGCAGTGCGATTAAGGTTTTGGTTAACGAATATTTTCTAAAGATTGGCATTTTCTTGATCCTTTCTAATGTTTGAGGATAGTATTATAAAAAGAGTTGTTTCTTGTTGTGTTTTTTTAATGTATCTTATGAACTATTCCAGAATATTACGACAAGATTACAAGATGGTAATCAATGCAAAGTTTATACAATTTCAGAATTTAAGGACCTGTAAAAAAAGGAACTTGACAATTTGCCGAAAAGTTCGTGATTTGATTTTGGGGCCGACGGCAAGGAGCATACCCGTAGGTATGCGACGAGTTGGCGGCACAAAAAGCATTCACGAGAATCAGGAAAATGTAAAGGCTATTTCTGAACAGCTCCTAAACGCATAAAAAATCAATCATGACAAAATGGTAATCAAATGCTTAGTAAATGATAACTTACTTGTGTTACATTAAAAAAAGTATCACTTATTCAAAGATTAAAAGGACAAAGGAAAATGTTGAAAACACTGCCAAAGAGCTTTTTTGTTAAAGTTGGGATAATCTTATTGTTGCTGACTGTTATCGTTCAGTTTTTTGATGTGATTATAACCAAAAATATAGACTCCTTTTTTGTCGAGAAATTTTTCCCGCCAACGGATGAGGTTTTTGATTCTGAAAATTCGGACTTCTATTTTTCAGCGTTTAGTGATACCGGCACGCGGACATCGATTGTAGATCTTATCGCTGAAAATGTAAAAAAATCGAAGGATAAATTTGTGTTACAAGTCGGGGATATGTTCCGATACCGCACGCTGTCTCATTATCGCTGGATGGTAAGCGAAGTTCAGGATGCTTTTCAAACAATGCCAATCTATTCGATTCCTGGAAACCATGATATTAATGATAAATATGGCCTACAGCTCTATCGTTCTGTTTTTGGTCAGGAAAATTATTGGTTTTCTTATGGAAACACTTTGTTTGTGGGGATTAATTCGTCTTCCATTTCTTTTTCTGAAAACACATTAGATTGGCTGAAAAGGACTTTGAAACGCGAGCGGAAGTATTATCAGAACTGCATTATTTTTACGCATGTTCCGCCGCTTGATCCGCGTAAGGGGTATTCTTATTGTCTTGAAAAAGAAGATTCAGAACATTTCTATTCTGCGATTAAGGATTTTAATATATCGATGATTATTTGCGGACATGTGCATCATTACGGAAAACTGTTATTTAACGGCATCCCGTTGGTGGTTCTTCCAGCTTCTGGACAAAAGAAGCGCGATTGTGACTGGGGTTTTGTGCGTTTTCATGTCTCGGGGCAACAAATTGAAGTCGATCCCACATTTTTTGATCAGCCGAGTCGGAATCGTGAATATGTTGAAGCTTATATCAATACGTATTTATCAGGGAGTTTTAGACTTTTTGTTTTATCCGGGAGTTTCTTTTTTCTCAGTATGATTGCATTTGGAATCAGTTTCGGTAAAAAGAAAAATTAGCCGTCTCTGTCTTTTTTTTATAACAAATGGCGGATGCTCTATTGTTTTATCGAAACATTGAATTTATTCTTTTGAAAAAAATGTATTTTAAAGTAGCAAATAGAAAAAGGAAACGCACCCTTTTTTTGCATTTAATTTTACAAATTATGTATGATGCATTCAATCTTGCAAACGGCTCCATGTGCGTTTCATCCTGCGAGAGTCTTTTTTTTATTTCTTCCAGACAAATATTGCCGCTATCTAAAATTAAAGGTTCTTATGATAGGCTATGTTGTTATTTACTCCCCATTAAACGCAACCCCCTCCCCCGGAAAATGAAGATGCGTTTAACCCTGCAAAGAATCGTAATTCACTTACAAAAAAAGAGGAAAACGATAGGACACAAATGAAGCTACCTGACCGACTCTGAAAAAGCTCTGCAGGGAAACTACTTATTCAACAAAATCGCAAGAAAAATCAATATTTCACAGACTACGCTGATGCGAGAAATGAAGAAACACACCATCGTCCGTGATAAGGCAGGAAAATGACGCCTGACAAAACGCTGTATGTACCCGTACAATGCGACCGTCAATTTCTTTGTGCAGAAGGATATGCATTTAATTTTTCAAATAACGATAAAATATTTTTCTAAAAATCTCGTTATATATGTAGCATATGAAAACAATCTTTCTCCAAAAAGAACAAATTGTTAAAATGCGACAGCTAGCGTTATCCGTGACATATATCAAAAGAAATAAATTGCCATTTCAAGTTCGGCAATAGAAAAGGGGAAAAAATGAAAAATAAAACACCGGAAAATTTCCGTCATCGAAATAACGATTTTTTCACACTCATAGAGTTGTTAGTTGTAATTGCGATTATTGCTATACTTGCATCCATGTTATTACCCGCTTTGAGTGCGGCAAAAGAGAAAGCAAAATCCATTTCTTGTACTAATAATTTAAAACAATGGGGGTTCATCGAACTGTTTTACAGTAATGATCATGAAGATGTTCTTGCTCAAACAATGTCTGATACCAACAAATGGTGGTCCGTTGACACTTCTTCCTTATCCTTACGCGCAACATCGACCAATTTTATTTTGACCGATTACGTCGATGGATCTGCCGCGAAACTTCGGCTCTGTCCATCCTACACTGTTCATACGTCCGATTATCAACTATCCTACGGCCGGAATTATTCTCTTGGAGCAAACTGGGGAAGTGGAGCCGGCTACACAAAACTCACCAAAATCAAAAACAGTTCCTCTTTTCTGATAACGATGGATTGCGATGATTTGGCATACAGTGGCAACACAGCCAGTGGCGCGTACTTTGTAACAAAATGGGCGGGACGACATAAAAGTAAAAACAATGCCTTGTTTGCCGATGGCCACGTAGAAAGCACCTCGGTCGATGAATTAGAATCGATATCCGATGACATTTCCGATGGACCAAACGTTTACAAGAACTAAAAAGTCCATGAAATTGTCCGGATAAATTCATCCTGACAATTTCATATCATATACGCTAGAAACGCCCGTTGTATCCTTTTAAATGCACCGGGCGCTTTTTGTATATATAAAAAGAATCAAAACACCCTATCCACATATAGGAGCCTCTTTTTTAACAAGAACACCTGCTATTTCAATCCAAACGTTTCGTCCGAATACCCCCATTCCTTTCAAAAAATGGGAACTGCTTTTTTTACACAATTTACCAAACAAATAGTCGATAGAAATAATTTTTTCTTGACAATAAAAATTTTTGGTGTATATTATGGATAACGTTATCCATTTCTAAAGACGTCGTGCTATATACAACTGTTTTATAGGTCAAAAAACAAAAGGAGAAGGAACAAAATGAAAAAGTCAGCAAAAGCAATACGTAGTATAGATCATTGCAGGGGTGTGTTTTTCACGCTCATCGAACTTCTGGTAGTAATCGCAATCATAGCCATACTTGCATCGATGTTATTACCAGCTTTAAGTGCAGCGAAAGAGAAAGCTAAGGCTATATCCTGCACGAACAATCTAAAACAATGGGGATTAATCGAGTTATTTTACAGTAATGATCATGAAGATGTTTTAGCTCAAACGATGTCTGCGACCAACAAGTGGTGGTCCGTTGACACTTCTTCCTTATCCTTACGCGAAACATCCACCAATTTTATTTTTGCTGATTATGTTGAAGGCGGAGCCACAAAGATTCGGCTTTGTCCATCCTACACAGTTCATACGCCGAATTATCAACAATCCTACGGCCGGAATTATTCATTTGGAGCAAACTGGGGAAGCGGAGCGGGTTACACGAAGCTCACCAAAATCAAGAATGCTTCATCGTTTCTGATAACGATGGATTGCGATGACTTAGCATACAGCGCCAATACTGGTAGCGGCGCGTATTATGTAACGAAATGGGCTGGACGCCATAAAGGGAGAAACAACGGATTGTTTGCTGATGGCCACGTAGAAAGTACTTTGGTTGACGAATTAGAATCGATATCCGATAGTATTTCCGATGGCCCGAACGCTTATAAAAAATAGGCGCTCCATGAATGAACTCAAAATGATCTCATTTTGAGCTCATTTATTTATACATAAAAAAAATGAGTAAGAGACTACCCTTCCATACCGAACATGGGGCAGTCAACCTCTCACACCACCGTACATGTCCTTCGACATACGGTGGTTTTTTCATTTCGGCACTTTGTGTATTCCCGATAGTTCTTCACTGGATCGAATCGGTTCAAGAGGCATCAGGCATTTTCGTTTTACAAAGACCTACTGGGATGGGACTGTCTCTCAAATCTCCAGCATTCAACCTATGAACAACGATCTTCCCCCTTCACTTCCGTCTTTTTTCGTCAAAGAAGGAGAATCGATTCAGCGGCTATTTTCGACGCTAGCAATCCAAGATCATTTGCAAGGTAATAGGCCCCTCACGAAGAATAACTGGCGACGTCTCGCAGAGGCTCACCACCGTGGAAGCCTGCCCCAAAGTCATGGTTGTTTTCCCGCCATCGATCAGCAAATCCGGCGCGCCGTCCAAGTGCTCGATCGCCGATGTTGCATCCAAACCAGCAGACTCTCCGGACAAATTGGCGCTTGTTGCAGCCAAGGGCTCCTGCAATTCTTGCAGAAGTCGCAATAAGAAGGGATGATTTGGGATACGCAAACCAATCGTATCTCCTGTTTTTGTTGGAAGAATCACCGTCAGCGGCCCTGGCCAGAAAGCATGAGCAATAGCAGCAAGCCTTGGCGGCATGCAAAGCTGATAAGCCGACAAGTCTTCGATCCTTGCCGCCAGCATTTGCAGGCGTTTATTAGCGGGGCGATGTTTTAATTTATAGATTTTTTCGCGTCCATCCGCATTATTCCACAACGTCATAAGACCATATACGGTTTCAGTCGGCGCCGCAATAACGCCACCAGCTTTTAAAACATGAAGTGCCTGTGAAATAGCATCCGGGCTAGATTGAGAAAGAATAGAATTCATCATCGTAAAATAAGTTATTAATTCAACTTCATTGCAAAACAGTTTAATGATATCAGTTTTTGTTCTTATGCATCGATAGAAACAACTGTAATTTAAATGTTCAACGCCTTAAATCAAGTAAAAGCCTCAGCCGTCCCATAACTTGACGGTAAATTTGGTAATTTTCTCATAGCGGTGCACGGTCGTGCGTCGTTTTTGATTTCAAACATCGGTTGTAATGGGGACGTATGTATATAAAAATCAGCGGTCGTGCAAGAACGGGCGGAAAATATTCCGCTCCTACAATAAACAAAAAAAGGCTATTTTTTCTGCACAATATTAATAATATCCATCAAAGTGAAATATCTCATGTGTTATCCAAAATGGACACCCTTACGCCTCCTGCGAGTTATGAGTTATGAATGATGAGTTGAATTAATTCTTAATTCAGCATTCAGCATTTATCATTCAGCATTCGCCAAAGGCGTTTCCCGTTGTAAAAAAACACACGTTAGCTATTTTCTCATTACGTAAAAAAGGGGCTCTGACACTTTTCAGCAGCAGAGCCCCGTAATTATTTAACTATATTTGAGTTGATACGTCTCTTTAATCTTCCATATCTTCGAGATCGGCATCATCCACATCTTTTTTCAACTCATCAGACGTCCATATTTTAGCCTTCATTTGTGGTGCTGGCTTAATCGATAAGTCTTGAACTTTTTCAAGATATCGCCGCATTTGCTTATCGAGTTTTTCAATAGCATTGCTAATGGAAGCGCCCATACTAGTAGAGCGTGCTTTTGCATTCAAGCTGACATTTTTGCCATTCAGCAATGCATCCACAATATACCAATTGCGTTCTGTACTCATCACCATCCGCAAGGTATTTAATTTCCCATAGTCTTCCGCCAATTTATCCGCGAGGTCATGGGCCAATTTGCGATCCGTCTCACTAAGGTCATAATGCTTTACCGAAATAATCAGTTCCATATTGTCGCCTTTCTGTTGTTATCTACGATTCATTGAAACTGGGACCGAGATAAACCCGCTTAGCCTTTTCGTCATTCAACAAATCTTTTCCCACACCGGAGAAAAGGATCTCGCCTGCACAAATCAAGTAAGCGCGATCGACAATTGCGAGCGTCTCTCTTACATTGTGGTCTGTAATAAGAATACCCAGACCACGATCCCTGAGGGAAGCAATAATTTTTTGGACCTCGAACACATTAATCGGATCAACACCGCCAAAAGGCTCGTCTAATAAAATAAAACTGGGTGAAGTTGCCAGCGCTCTGGTAATTTCCAATCGTCTGCGTTCGCCGCCTGAGAGAGTCATTGCTTTTTGTTTTGCCAAATGCGTTAATTGAAGCTCATTCAGCAAATCTGACAATCTCTCCTTTCTTTGACCGGAAGTTAGATCCAAAGTTTCCAAAACGGCCATAATATTATCTTGCACGGTCAATTTACGAAAAATGGATGGCTCCTGCGCAAGATATCCCATTCCGTGCCGGGCACGCATGTACATCGGCAGTTTTGAGACATCCTCATTTTGAAAAAATATTTTTCCAGTATTTGGTTTAATCAGTCCCATCGCCATATAGAACGTCGTCGTTTTACCGGCGCCATTGGGTCCAAGCAATCCAACAACTTCGCCCTTTTTCACTTCCAAAGAGACATGGTTTACCACGCATCGATCATTATAAATTTTAGTAAGATTTTCGGCTCGTAAAAGAACCTCTTGTTTTTCGTCGCTCATAATGCGTTATTTTCTAATAATTATTCTTATTTTTTGTCCGATTTAGAAGCCGCGTCGTCTTTTTGTTTTTTCGCATTTTTAATAACAATTGTGCCTCGTTCTGCGGATATCACCTGGGTTATTGTATTATACGTAATTTTCTGGCATTTCATAATCCGGTCATTCTGCATTAACGTACAGTTTCCCGTCAGAGTCATTATATTTTTTTTCGCATCATAATGCCCAAAATCACCCACCGCACTCTCTTTCGTCAACAGTTTACGGATAATCACATTACCCTCAGCATCAATTTTACTGAGCTCATTCTTTTTGTCCATATACGCATACATTTTATCAGCGACCAAGTTCATCGTGCTATTCTGCACAATAACATTGCCCTCCAATTCGATTACATTTTTTTCAACCAGCATTTGCATATGATCGGCAGAAATATTAACATCGTCATCCTCTTTGCCTGCTTCATCCGACAAATCGAACAGGCCTTTTTTTTTCTGCTTCTTGGGGAGAGCTGGTGTTTCTTCCCCCTGGGGCTGCGTCATTTCAGGCGTTGGAGCGGGCGTCAAAGCCGTTGCAGACGGTTCCACCGCGACACAAATAGTTGTCGTAAGCAGAGCGAGTAAAGAAAAACTAAATAATTTTATTTTCATCATATCGTTATATTATTTTTTGGTGTTGAATTGTTTTCGATGTAAAAAAAGATGGGCTGTATTGCGGATCACAAGAACCTTTTGATTATCCTTGAAATACAAGTCATAACCGATGCCGGTTATTCGCAGCCCGCGGCTGACAACTAAAAGGGTGGCAGTACTTTTTATTTCCTGTTTTTGCTGATTATATTCACACTGCGGAGACGTTATCGTAATTTCACGCTCGTCTTTGTCGGTAATCTTCAGAACAAATTGAAATAAGTCTGTAAAATCACCCCGTATTTTAGCACGCTTGCCATGAATATTCCAAACGGATTTTTTATCAATCGCAGCTTTGTCTTTGACATCGAGGCTATTTTTGCCTTTTCCAAAAGTCCGAAAATCTTCAAGTTCAGCATTGCTGTTTTCAAAAGAAAAGCCCTCTGAAAATACTATACTAGTTAAAAGCATATTCGTCAATAACAAAAAAATGAAAAATGATTTATTTACAGACATATTTCGTAAAAACAAAGAGCCCCTAGAGGCTGCCATAAAAGTTAAAATTAAAAAACGCCGAAAAGTTTACTGCCGCTTAATTATAATATATTCCACTATTCTTAATTCCTAGTGAATTTCGAATAAAGTTTAGATCCAAGTTAGCCTTTTCAGAATAAATTAATGCCGATATTCCCAGTTCAGAAATTTTCAGCATCTTCTGATACACAGCCGTTTGCTTAAATGCCGGCGTTTGATAAATTTTATCATCTAAAGCATAGGTCACCGCCGCTATCTTATTCTTCTGCAAAAAACGAATCAGCCCTTTTTTAACAGGATTAATGTTCAATGCTAAATTATCAAACCCTAAAACTACTGCACGATTATAATCCGGCAATCGAAAAATTTCGACAATTACCCGCGCTTTGCTGAATAAAAGAGACTCACTCAAACAATCCAAATCCCGAATCTTATCCGTTACCAGTATCAAATCCTTGTTCGCCATGAATAACTCGTTGATCTTATCCATATCCAATACGTCATATTTTCCGCAAATTTTCTTTTTCTTGAATTCCTTATAAGAAAGCGCCTCATGCTCTTTATCATACTCATAATCAGCAATCTTCGCAAAATGATACCAATCATGCGCCGCTACAATTTTATGATCCGTGGTCAACAATAAATCTAATTCAATTAACGTGCGACCCTTTTTCACCGAATTCAAAACCGCCTGATAGGAATCCGTGTAAGCATTACCATCTATTTCACCTCCACCATGCGCAATCAACGGCACTTCACTTATAATGCCCGCGATGTTATTCGAACCATTATCGGCCATTGTTTGAAAAACCATGCCCGCATAATAATCAAACTGATGAAAACAACCAACCTGATGCTTTAACACAAACGCAATACAAAAACACAAAAAGAAAACAAAAAACAAAACCGCCCAAAGAATCACTTTTTTCTTGAAAAATTTCATCATCCCATTTTCCTTTTTATATCACAAATAGACAAAATTAAAAATCATAGGATTTTACAATATCAAGCCATTTGCCCTGCGCTTTCAACAAAATCTCCGCCATCTCACGAACCGCACCATGCCCCCCACAGGACTCCACTATAATCGTGACCGCTTGTTTGACCTCTTTGGCAGAATTTCCCGGAGCAACCGAAACCCCCGCACGACGAATCGCAGGCAAATCATTCAAATCATCACCCATATACAAACACTCATCCGCATCGACATCCAATTCGTCCAATAATTCAAGAAAACCTATTTTCTTATTCGGCACAGTATCCTTGATAAAATCAAACTTACAATCACGCGCACGACGATGATTCGCAAAATCATTGCGCCCCGTCAAAAGACCAACCTTTAGCCCGCCTTTCCGCAAACAGTCAATACCCAGTCCGTCAAATGTACTATATCTCTTGCCAGCAGTATCATTATCAAAACCATAGAGGACACCGTTATCGGTCAACGTGCCATCGACATCAAGAATAACCACCCTTATTTTTCGTAATTTATCGGTTAAGTTCATGCAACTCCTTTATCTTGGTTAAAACGACTTCCAAATCATCCAACTTCAATGAATT
>Ga0172377_10008258_pt1 | contig 10677 bp, 7 predicted proteins | sample Pumphouse3metaG_FD_119749 | JGI IMG/M metagenome (GOLD analysis project Ga0172377, IMG submission 119749) | Leachate microbial communities from a municipal landfill in Southern Ontario, Canada - Pumphouse #3 metaG | ecosystem: Engineered > Solid waste > Landfill > Unclassified | place: Canada... | reverse complement strand
GATTAAGATGCCAAATAGTTCACCAGCCATTTCCTGCAACATTATCCTGCCCTTATTTGCTCCTATACCCGCGAAACAGGGCAAGGCATCGAATTCGCGGGTAAGGAAGCAAGTCTGGCAAGTGTCTGATCAGCTCTAATACCCGCGAAACAGGGCAAGGCATCGAATTCGCGGGTAAGGAAGTGAGTCTGGCAAGTGTCTGATCAGCTCTTATACCCGCGAAACAGGGCATGGCATCGAATTCGCGGGTAAGGAAGCAAGTCTGGCAAGTGTCTGATCAACACTTATACCCGCGAAACAGGGCATGACGTCGAATTCGCGGGTAAGTAAGCGCAGAAGCGGGAATTATCTATCATCCATCCCGGCTTGTTGACAGATACACAAGAGGTTTATACTTAATATCAATACGGAAGCGACGGAAGCGACGGAAGCGACGGAAGCGACGGAAGCACGCAGGCGCAGACGGCAATATCAGTGTCACATGGTAAGTGTATTACTGGAATGTATTTGTTTTGGAAAGGACGGACGTGGCAATACTGCCAGAGGAAAAACAAATATGAGAAAAAGACTGTTTTCATTCATTTTGTCAGTAGTATTAGTGATGAATGTTGCGGGGACGAGCGTCTTTGCCGCGCAGGCACAGGCATCAGCGAAAGCCCAGACCGCCGCGAAGCAGGCACAGGCATCGGCAAAAGAAACGACCGCGGCGGCAGCATCAGCGAAAGCGACAACAACCCAGACCGCCGCGAAGCAGGCGCAGGCAGCTGTACTTCCGGCGAGCCAGGCCGGCATGGTCACAAGTCTCTGGAACGGGGATAATTGCACGAACTACTGGAGCAATGTGTCTTTCACGCTCCCTGCAGGATGGCTCAAACTGACGTCTGATCAGATCGCGACAGCAGAAAGCACGGGACTCAATGTTATTACGAACAACCTGAGCCTGACAACGGGAACATCAACAACAGGAACAGCAGGAACAGCAGGAACAGCAACAGCAGCAGGAACCGGCGCGATGGTGACAGATTATTACCTTATGAACTCTACGGGAACTGCAAGCTTCAGCTCACAGATAATAGATCGCAATGCTGCAGGCGTACTGAATATGACACCCGAGGAGTATCTTGGACAGATCAAAGCAGTCATGGAATCGCTCACGTCTCTGAACCTGGCATGCTCCGAGGCCGCCGACGACTCAGTTGCCGGAACTGAAGCCAAAACTATGGGAATCACTTTGGCTGACTCAAACGGAACACCGGTTATTCTCGAAGCAATTACGGTAGAACAGATAGGTCAGTTCCTTGTCATGTATATTTCGGCAACTTCGACGACAGATGGCGCAAATGAGCTCATAAGCCTCTGGAATCAGATAGGGTAATGACAGAACAGAAATCATAATTGGAGATGACATCTCGCGGAGGCGGCCACAGACAAATGGACAAAACAAATTATATCCGCAAACATAAAGAAGACAGGCCGGTCATAGCGATGTGCTATGACTTTGACAAGACACTGTCGCCTGATGATATGCAGGCGCAGGGATATATTCAATCTGTGGGTTATGATGTTGATGAGTTCTGGGCGGAGACAAATGTTTTGTCCAAAGAGAACGGTATGGATCAGAATCTCGCGTATATGCTCAAGATGAAGGAAGAGGCTGCTGGCAATGTTGTTTTCACGCGCAAAAAACTCGAAGAATACGGCGCGCATGTAGGCCTGTTCCCCGGGGTGGAGAGCTGGTTCGAGCGAATCAGAAAATACGGCGAGGAAAAGGGCGCAATAGTCGAGCACTACATAATTTCATCAGGTCTCAAGGAGATGATCGACGGCACGGCGATTGCAAAGTCAGGCGCGTTTGAGAAGATCTACGCGAGCTCCTTCTACTACGACTCGCATAACGTCGCTGTGTGGCCGGCACAGGTCGTCAATTACACCGACAAAACACAATATCTTTTCCGCATAGAAAAGGGCGTTCTGGATGTCAACGATCCAGGCGTCAACGATTATTTTGACCCGGAAGATATAAGAGTTCCGCTCCACAATATGCTGTATTTCGGCGACAGTGACACCGATATACCGTGCATGAAACTTGTGAATTCATATGGCGGCTACTCGATAGGAGTCTATGATCCTGACACCTCAGACAAAACAAAAGTCTACAAAATGATGAGCGACGGCAGGATCAGGTATTACGTCCCTGCTGATTATTCAGAGGGCACGGAGCTCGACGGACTTGTCAAACTCATCATTGATCGAACCGTCGCCAATGAAGCGCTGGAGTCATATTATTACAGATACAGGAACGAAAATGCAGAGGCGGCGGAAGCTGCGAGAAAATGAATAAAAAGCCTGTGTGCTGGTTGGAATCAGCGGTTGTACGCTGCTCCGGCGCACAGGCTTTTCCGGCTTTATGTATGTAATAATCGGCATCAATGGTTCTGCACTTATGCGTGCATGATTCCGGTGGTTTCCGCAATCTCACGCGATGTTGTGCAGAGATCGTCGAGGCTGAGATCATGCAGATTTTCGTGGCCGGTTATGCGCGCAAAAGTCCTGAGTTCTTCAAGCGAAACATTGAGATAGTTTGCAACTCTCCTTGCCCCGGCTTCTGTCTGGAGTCGCTCACGAAGTTCCGGATCCTGCGTTGCCACACCTACAGGGCACATCCCTGATCCACAGATCCTGTACTGCTGGCAGGCCATTGCAATGAGTGCACCCGACGCAACGGCAATAGCGTCTGCGCCCATCGCGATTGCTTTGGCAAAATCACCTGAAACGCGCAACCCGCCTGTTATTATGAGATTGATGTCTGAGCCGATGCTGTCGAGATATTTTCTTGCACGGCTCAACGCATATACGGTAGGAACGCTTGTCGAGTCGCGGATTATTTCCGGGGAAGATCCTGTAGCCCCACCGCGCCCGTCGATCGTTATGAAGTCCGGCTCTGCATAGACGCAGAACGCCAGATCTTTTTCTATATGGCCGGCTGCGATCTTGATGCCGATTGGTCTGCCGCCTGAGGCCATCCTGAGCTGTGCGACAAGTTGCTTCATATCTTCTTTATTGTTCACACCTGGGAAGCGCGACGGAGCAATGACGTCTTCGCCCATCGGTTTATTTCTTATCCGGCTTATTTCTTCTGTGACCTTTTCTGCCGGAAGATGACCTCCCATTCCGGGTTTTGTACCCTGCCCTATCTTGATCTCGATCGCATCCGCATTCTCAAGATTTTCAGGAGTCACACTATACTGGTTTGCGACATATTCAAAAATGTATTTGTCTGCCGCTTCCATCTCTTCCGGGATGATTCCGCCCTCGCCGGAGCACATTGCGCTGTGAGTTATCGCCGTACCCCTGGCGAGCGTGATCTTTGCTTCTCTTGAGAGCGCGCCGAAAGACATATGCGAAACGTAGACAGGATTCTCCAGAATCATAGGTTTTGCCGCATGTTTTCCTATAACTACAGAAGTATCAACTTCTGCGTGCTCATCGAGCGGCATCGGATCGAGCTGCGCGCCGAGCACCAGAATGTCATCCCAGCCGGGCATTGGGAGCTGCGTGCCCATCGCCGCATGAATGCTCTTGCCGCTCACGGCCATTTCGTGGATCTCTTCCATATAGCGATTACTCTTGTCGTGCCGGACAAATTCTCTGGGGTAATTAAGCGAGTGCGGGGCAGCAGGCTTCTTCACCGGCTCCACATGCTCCTCAATCAAAACAAATTTTTCGGCTGACTGGTGACAGACGGGGCAGGAGACCAACTCACTTATCGGCTTCCCTTCCTTCTCCTCGTCATAAATGTAACCGCAAACACTGCATCTGTATCTGGCCATTTTGCACCTCCTTCGTGTTTTGGCACAGCATGTAAACTCACAATCTGGTATACCTGGCGCACTCCTTCGCGAGTGCTTAATAGCTTTATGACCTAATAATACCAATAGCAGGGCGGGAATGAAATCCATGATTGAAGAAAATCCCACTCGGGCGCCGCAACAAACCGCAGCCCTGGTTCAACCAATACGCCGCATAAACAGTAATGGTTACTAATATTATTATTGACAATCTCCGCGCGAAGTTTATAATCAAATTATGAGTTTTGATCTGGCGCCATTGCGCGCCGAAGTTATATCGGATAAAAGCTTTCAGGGGCTATAATCAGGAGCCCAAGGGCTTCTGAAAAAATATAAGGAGGTTACAAATGGGAGAGTACGACAAGTACAGGAATCTGACAAATTAGGTCGGCGCGCCGGTCGAGGACAATGAGCATTCGATCACTGCAGGTCCGCGCGGCCCGGTCATGATGCAGGATGTGTGGCTTATGGAGAAGCTCGCACATTTTGACAGGGAAGTGATTCCCGAGAGACGTATGCACGCAAAAGGGTGGGGCGCATACGGAAAACTCACCATCACTCATGATATTTCACAGTACACAAAGGCAAAGGCTCTGCAGCCTGGCGCTGTGACCGATTGTTTTGTTCGCTTTTCGACAGTTGCCGGTGAGCGCGGAGCTGCCGATGCGGAGAGAGATATCCGCGGCGTTGCGATGAAATTTTACACACCCGACGGGAACTGGGATCTTGTAGGAAACAATACGCCTACCTTCTTTATCCGCGATGTACACAATTTCCCGGATCTCAACAGAGCAGTCAAGCGCGATCCTTACACGGGAATGCGTTCGGCGCAGAACAACTGGGACTTCTGGACACTGCTTCCTGAGTGCTTCCACCAGATCACAGTCGTGATGTCGGATCGCGGAATTCCTGATGGCTTCCGCCACATGCATCTTTTCGGCGAACACACTTATTCGTTCTACAATGAGAAGAATGAGCGCGTATGGTGCAAGTTCCACTTCAAAACACAACAGGGAATCAAGAATCTGACAAATGAAGAAGCGGCTGAGAAGAATGCTATGGATCGTGAGAGCGCAGGCCGCGATCTTTTCGAAGCAATCAAGAGAGGCGATTATCCGAAGTGGACGATGTATGTCCAGATAATGACCGAGGATCAGGCAAAACATCATTATGAGAATCCATTCGATATCACAAAGATCTGGCGTCATAAGGAATATCCGCTTATAGAAGTCGGCGAGATGGAACTGAACCGCTGGCCTGAGAACTATTTTGCTGAGGTCGAGCAGGCTGCATTCACACCGGCACATGTAGTTCCGGGAATCGGCTTCTCACCTGATAAGTTCCTTCAGGGACGACTCTTTGTCTATGGCGATGCACAGCGTTATCGCCTGGGCGTTAACTACAATCAGATTCCTGTAAATCAGGCAAAGGGCGTAAAGGGCGGAGTCGCTGATTACCACCGCGATGGAGCAATGCGCACAGACGGAAACTACGGCGGAGCACCGGCGTATTCACCAAACAGTGCAGGCGTATGGTCGGCACAGCCGGATGTCATGGAGCCGCCTCTTGATATTGATGGCGCAATGTGGCGTTATGATCCGGAGGATGATCCCACAAATGATGACTTCCGTGCAGGCGGCGACCTTTGGCGCGTAATGACAGAAGATAAGAAAGAAATGCTTATTCACAACACGGCGGCTGATATCGCTCCTGTCACAGAGAATATCAAGTATCGCCACGCAGTTCACTGCTACAAGGCTGATCCTGAGTACGGCGAGCGTGCAACAAAGGCTATGGGACTTGACATGAACAAGGTCCTGGAGTTGGCAAAACTCACGAACAAAGAGCTGAACAAAGCAACAACACCTAAGGCGTGAAACAGACTGGTTACACGGCCTGACTAAAACTAATCGGGATGTTATGACCAGATATCTATAATCACACATCGGTGCTTTTGCGCACCACAAGACGTACCGGCAGGGTAACCCTTGCCGGTACTTTTTCGCCTGCGGCAGCGCTGATAAGCAATTCAACTGACTTTTCGGCGATTTCGCGGATGGGCTGGTGAATAGTGGTTATGGAAGGACACATAAGTGAAGCTATTATTGTGTCATCAAAACCAACTACTTTGATATCCTGTGGTATCCTGATGCCTCTTTCGGAAGCATCCTGAATGTACTGTGCAGCAATCAGATCGCTTGATGCAAATATACAGTCTATGTTTTCAGGACTTGCCATATTCTGATCGAGCAATGAGTTGATGCGTTCGTGGTAGTCACCGGCATTGTATTCGTCAAAAGTTGTTTTGATTTCAATGCAGGACATGCCTGACTTTGCAAAGGTCTCGATAAATCCTGTCGTTCTGTCGTCGGCGGGCATTTTCGTGTTGCTGCCGCCACCGATAATGAGTGCTTTTCTACAGCCGCACGCAGCCAGATGCTCAGCAGCGAGTTTTCCGCCGGTATAGTTATCACATTCAACTGAGGCTGTCGCTGTGGTGAAAAATCTTTCTATGGCAATTACGGGAACACCGATTCCTGAGAGATTATCTTCTGTGACAGTAGCGCTGCAAAGTATGATTCCGGCGACCCGGTTACTCTTACACTTCTCGACATATTTTGTCTGCATGGCGGTGTTACTTTTTGAATTGAACAGCAGTATGCGATATCCCTTTTCACTTGCTGCAGATTCGATTTCACTGATAAGCATGGCAAAATAAGGGTGTCTTATGTGAGGAACAATCAGACCGATGGTGTAATTCGTTTGTTTTGACAGGGATCTTGCGACCTCATTGGGCTGATAGTGGAGTTTCTTCATGGCGTCAGAGACTTTTTGTCTTGATTCTTCGCTGATATAGCCCCTGTTATTGAGAATTCTTGAAACTGTCGCTACGGCCAGACCAGATTCCTTTGCGACATCTTTGATAGTTGCCATAAAAACCTCCGGATTTTCCTGTTTATTTTTGTGCTGATGTACGATAAGATGCTCATCAGTGGGATTCTGATATGCTGTAATATCATGCGGTTGACATACACATAATATGTATTATAAGCTCCATGCGGATGATTCCGCAATTCACATTCAGATAAACAGCAAACGTTCATTCATCATATTATGCCCAGGCAGGTGCTGAGTGGGACGGCAAAACAATTTAAAATATGGAGGTCTCTATGAAAGAGTGGCTAGACAAAGCAGTGTTCTATGAAATTTATCCGCAGAGTTTTCAGGATTCAAACAGCGATGGAACAGGCGACCTGCAGGGAATCATTACCAGGCTCGATTACATCGAGGCGCTGGGTTGCAATGCACTGTGGATCAATCCATGTTTTGACTCTCCATTTGTAGATGCGGGATATGACATCACGGATTATTGCCGCATTGCACCGAGATACGGCACAAATGCTGACATGAAGCAGCTTTGCGATGAATTACATAAAAGAGACATGCATATTCTGCTGGATCTCGTCCCGGGGCACACTTCAATAGAGAGCAAGTGGTATAAAGAATCTGCAAAGGCCGATAGGAACGAATACACGGACAGATATGTGTGGAATAGCAACGTCTGGGAAGGCTTTGAGGGAACCGGCAGCATCATGGGATGGAACCGCGGAGGCACGGAAAGAGACGCAGCCTGCGCGGTGAATTTCTTCAATGCACAGCCGGCGCTCAATTACGGTTTTGCCAAACCGGATCCGTACAAGACCTGGCAGCAGGCGGCAACTGCTGAAGGCCCGATGGCCACAAGAAAAGCGATACTTGACGTGATATGTTTCTGGCTCGGGGTCGGTTGCGATGGATTCAGAGTCGACATGGCCGGTTCACTTGTGAAATCAGACGAGAATCAGGAAGCGACGATCGAGTTGTGGCAGCAGATGTTTGCTGAAGTACACAGTAAATATCCGGGTGCGACATTTGTTTCGGAATGGGGAGACCCGGGAAGATCGCTCAAAGCGGGATTCGACATGGACTTCCTGCTTCATTTCGGCCCGTCACATTATCCGGATCTTTTCAGAACGGAGCATCCGTTTTTCGCGGAAGATGGCGGCGGTACAACACAAAGATTCTTCTCTGTTTACATGCAGAACAAAGAGAAGACTGAAAAGGGCAATGGACTAATGTGCCTGCCGAGCGGCAATCATGATATGGATCGCATGGCAAGGACACTTGATGCTACTGAGCAAAAACTCGCTTTTGCGTTTATCCTTTCAATGCCCGGAGCTCCGTTCATATACTATGGCGATGAGCTCGGAATGAAGTATGTGGAAGGCCTGAAATCCGTGGAGGGCGGTTATGACAGGACAGGCTCCCGCTCGCCGATGGCGTGGGACAACTCAGCGAATTACGGTTTCTCAGCGGCTCCGGCTTCCGACCTTTATATAAGACAGGACGAGTCTTCTGAAACGTTGAATGTCAGATGCGAGGAGATGGATCCGGATTCAACTCTTAACATAGTCAAACAACTGATAAAGATAAGAGGAGAACATCCGGCTCTGGCGGCACATGCTTCTTTTGAGCTCCTCACAAAAGACGGCGGATATCCGCTTGTTTACAGGAGAAGCTGCGCGGATGAGACTTTGTATATTCTGATCAACCCATCTGATACTGAGAGAACGACCGCTGCAGCAACTGTTTCTGGATTGCCGGAAACGCCGGAATGTGTCTGGTCGTATACCATGGCGACGGCCGAAGCGGGTGCCACAACAAGCATTACTTCAGCGCAACCCTGTAAAACAAGTTTTGAATTAACAAGACAGACTGATGGCAGTGTTACAGTTCCTCCATGCAGTGCATGGTTCATGAAGTAAACTTATCATTCATAGATTTTCAGGCCGTGACAGCTATTCCTGTCACGGCCTGTTTTACAGATTCACATGTTTTGGCTTCTCTATCTAATATCAGCGCATCTTACAGCACATGCTACTCGGTTGACACACCATAATATGTAAAACATGCACAAAATAGCTGGACTAAAATTATGAATATAGACGATTTGTATGTTAACCGGTTGACATAGATTGTGCGGGATGATATATTATGCTCAGTTAATGAGACAGGCACAGGGCAGGTCTCGGAAGTAAGGAAGATCACAATTACAAGACAGGATATGGAGGACAAAATGAAAAAGAAAGCAGTAGCACTTATGTTAACGGCAGCTGTGGCTGCATCAGTTCTTGCAGGATGTGGATCATCATCAGCAGCTACAGACACAGCAACAACAGCGGCAGCAACATCTGAATCATCGGAAGCTGCACCGGCAGGTGATGTGTCGATCACCGTCTTCAACTCCAAAATGGAAATCCAGGATCAGATGGAGACAATGGCGGCTAAGTACACAGAAGAAAAGGGTGTAAACGTCGAGGTCTATTATTCAAGCGACACCGTCGCACAGCATCTGGCAACAAAGTACGCTTCAAACGACCCCTACACAATTTCAATGGTGGATGCAAAGGACATTTACTCACTTGCAGCAGACCATGCTACAGACCTTTCAGATCAGGACTGGGTAAAGGATACAACGCAGGCAATCAGCATTGACGGAAAGGTATACGGATTCCCGGTCTGCGTAGAGGCAAGAGGAATAATTTATAACGCAGATGCGATCAAGAAAATTACAGGTGAGGATTTCGATCCCACAAGCGTCGCAACACTCGACGATTTCAAAGCTCTTATAGAAAAGCTTAAAGCTGGCGGAATGGAATCTCCCACTGGAGTCATGAAAGAAGACTGGTCACTCGGAGCTCATTACCTCTCAGAAGTATATGAGGAACAGGATGATCCGGATGCTTTCATCCAGGGCCTTCATGACGGAACGGTCGATCTTAACAGCGATCCCAGATTTACATCACTTATGGATACATTTGATGTTCTTAAGGACAATAACTATGCTAAGGCTTCAGCAATTTCTGCAGAGCGTGAAGTGACTGAGCAGAAGCTTGCAGAAGGCGAGATAGCATTCATGTTCGGCGGCAACTGGGACTGGTCGGTTATTAACGCTTATGATTACACGGAAAACATGGGTATGATGCCGGTTCCTCAGAATACTGACGATGATTACAATACAAAGCTCGTAGGCGGCGGATCCAAGTACTTCTTCATTGATTCTTCAGATTCAACATCAGATGCGCAGAGACAGGCAGCTGAAGATTTCCTGAATTGGCTGGTATATGACGAAGAAGGACAGAGTTTCATAGTCAATGATTGCTCACTTGTTCCCGCATTCTCAAACATTACTCTTGAAGTCAGTGATCCTCTTGGCAAGAGCGTCAAAGCATATGCTGATTCAGATAAGCTCGTTCCCAATTACAATTACGCACCGGACGACCATTATTCTATAGTTGGAGCATCTTTCCAGAAATATCTTGCAGATCAGATTGACCGTGCAGGCTTCGCTTCAGAAGTTCAGGATTACTGGAAGGGCGCAACACTTACAGAGCACTGATCTGAACAAACGTACTGCTAAGGCGGAGCAAATTGAGCTCCGCCTGAAACAGCTCAGGCGTGGGTCAGGGTTGACAGATCCGAAATGCGACAACGGAGCCTTCGCACAAAGCGCTCCGGCGTGAGGTAAATCATGAAACGAAATACGATGTCATATAAGACAAAACAGTTCCTGATGTTTGCCGGACCGGCAGCGCTTCTCTTCCTGGGAACTGTCATCGTCCCGTTCATATACGGCTTCTACCTGACATTTACAAGTTGGGATGGTATCGCAAAAGAGAAACCGTTTGTAGGAATCTCGAATTACATAGCTGCTTTTCAGGATACAGCTTATTGGGCAGCCCTTGGCAGGACAGCGATATATTCGCTCTTCGCAGTCATACTGATAAAT
>Ga0172377_10008257_pt1 | contig 10677 bp, 15 predicted proteins | sample Pumphouse3metaG_FD_119749 | JGI IMG/M metagenome (GOLD analysis project Ga0172377, IMG submission 119749) | Leachate microbial communities from a municipal landfill in Southern Ontario, Canada - Pumphouse #3 metaG | ecosystem: Engineered > Solid waste > Landfill > Unclassified | place: Canada... | reverse complement strand
TTTTTCTCCTTTTTCTTGAGTTAAGTCCCCGGAAGGCTACCACTATACCATATCCCTTAACCGGTTTTCAAGTACGTAACTTATTATAAAACCTCTTCACATGCTGAACCTTTCCCCCAGATATATTTCTCTGGCTTTGGGATCGTTTATAAGCTCATCCTTTGACCCTGATATCAGTATCTGGCCTTCATACATTATGTAAGACCTGTCCGTTATGGCAAGTGTTTCCCTGACATTATGATCGGTAAGGAGTATGCCGAGCCCCATTTCCTTAAGCTCCCTTATGACCTCCTGGCAATCGTAAACAGCTATGGGATCTATTCCGCTGAACGGTTCATCAAGCAGTATAAACATGGGATTGGTCACAAGAGTCCGGGTTATTTCAAGACGCCTTCTCTCTCCTCCGGAGAGGGTATATGCTTTATTCTTTCTGAGATGCGCTATTTTAAGCTGGCTGAGAAGGTCATCAAGCTGTCTGGCCCTTTCCCTCCGAGGAAAACCCAAAGTCTCCATTATAGCCATTATGTTCTCTTCAACGGTAAGTTTACGGAAAATGGAAGGTTCCTGAGACAGGTAGCCTATCCCCGATCTGGCTCTACGGTGAATAGGAAGACCGGTTATGTCTTTCCGGTCGAAAATAACGCTCCCTTTGTCCGGTTTGATTATGCCTGTAACCATGTAGAACGTGGTTGTTTTTCCCGCTCCGTTCGGACCGAGAAGACCCACCACCTCGCCTCTTTTCACATTTATACTTATGCCCCGGACCACGATCTTTCCGCCATATCCTTTCACAAGATCTTTCGTCTCAAGCAAATGCATTTTTTCTCCCCGATGTTTTAACCGCAGAAAGCATTAAATGGCCATTTTATCAAAATTCTCTATTTCCGCGGGATCTATTATCACCCTGGGCCTCCCCAGAAGCTGAGCGCTTTTTGTCCCTTCCGTATACACGGCCTTTTCGCTTAACGTATAGGTATTTCCTTTTTTCACTTTTACATTTCCCTCGGCAATAACCCTGGAAATTTTTTTTGTCCCGGGGTCGAATTCCACTCTCAATACATCCGCCAGGAGCCGGCCTTCCTTATCTTCCACTATAACATTATCGCGGAATACCGCCACGTTTTCATCGTGCCTGACTTCCAAGGGGCCATCCGACCTCACCCTGGTATCGGGAGGAATGAACACGCTCACTTCACTGTTTAGTCTCGCCCATTTTTCGTCTGAATTAGCACTGCCGCCTTTTCCTACAGCATCCATACCCTCCCGGCTTATTTTGACAATATCGTCGGTCCGTATAACTTTTTCCTCCTGCACCCATCTGGCGCTCTCTGTAAGAAGAGTAAATTCTTCCCCTGAAAAAACCCGCACATTGCCGAGAAGCTGAACTTCCCCCGTGATCCTCCTGTATACCCCTGAATCTGAGGACAGGTTCACAACGGATTCATCATTGTAAACGACCGCCTCGATGCTGTTAAGATGTATATCATCGCCCACTATCTTCGCCGATTCACCGCTAAGGTTCCATTGCCGGGCACCTTTCGGGCTTCTGCCTTCTATGGAAAAAGCCGTAACGTTCTGCTCCATCTCAGCAGGAACATCGGACGCTCCTCTGGCGGGAGGATCTGGTGTTATTTGTCCCGGCCTGTAAAAATAGGATGAGCCCGCTATGATGACAGCCGCTACCGCGGCCGCTTTTATGCTTTTTCTTACCATAGTTTTTATCCCTGGTTTTCCCTGCCTGGCTTTTCCTCTTTCGCCGGCGGAACGGTTTTCCATCTCTTGTGTACCCATACCCACTGTTCAGGATACTTCCTTACATAGGCATCAAGCATATCGCTCCACTCACGTGTATATTTCTCTATGGCGTCCTTATCTTTTATTCTTTCGGGAACTTCTATCGGCTTTTCTATTATCATTGTATGCTTGTCCCCCGCCCCTCTGACGACAAACACAGGAACTATGGACGTGCCTGCCGCCGAAGCTATCTTGACCGGAGCGGTGGGAGTGTACGCGGGGTAGCCGAGAAAATCAACGAACACTCCGTCCACACTATCCACATCCTGGTCAGGTACTATTCCCAAAATATTCCCTTTTTTAAGTTCCGCCAGCATTTTCTTCGGAGATTCATCCCGATATATGACCCTGGCCTGGAACCTCGCGCGCATTCCGGTTATAATGTCATCGTATCTGTCGAAATATATTCTCCGCGCCACAAGCGCGCCCGGATATCCGAGGACTCTTAATCCTATTCCAAGAAGCTCCCAGTTACCGAAATGAAACCCCAGAACAAGAGCCCCTCTGCCCCGGGAAAGCACCTTGTCCAGATATTCCCTTCCCCTCACTTCTGGAATAATACTCCTGACCTCATCCGGCGGCATGGAAAGCAGTTTGACCCATTCCGCGCCGTTCTTTACAAAATTAACAAAAACCCTTTCAGCTATCTTGACATTTTCGTCATACCTTCCCGGGAAGACCCTCTCAAGGTTTTCTACCGCTATATCCCTGTATTTTGGAAGAACGGCAATACCTATCCGTCCGGCAAAGTCCGCGGCTCTTAAAAGAATCTTTAGCGGCACAAATCGTGAAAGAAAAAGAGCCATCCTGAGAAGATAATATATATAGTATCGCCGGGTCTTTATTTTCATTGTCCGCTTTCTTCTGCCTTTCTACGATGCCCGCTCCGGACTATATTCCGCCTCTACATGAGTTGTTATCCCGCCGCGCGTCTTGAACATCCCCCTTACCTTCATATATCGGGGGGAACACGTCCTGACAAGATCTTCGAGCATACGATTTACGGCATGCTCGTGAAATATTCCCAGATCACGATAAGATACCATATATTCCTTGAACGATTTCAGCTCTATGCAAAGCCTGTCCGGAAAATATTCTATCTCTATTCTGGCAAAATCCGGAAGCCCGGTCTTGGGACACACACAAGTGAATTCATCCGTATCAAAACTTACCTTATAATTCTTGTCGCTGTATTTGTTTTCCCAGGTGTCTATAACGGGTAATTCCGCCTTCCGTATATTTTCCTGCAAAAGGTCATAATCTTTTCCCATCTCTCTATCCTTTTTTCCTATGAACCGTAATCAGACCTTCTCTTTGATCCCCCGGCACTACCCCCCGGAGTCATGTTCCCAAACTATGGACTACCGACTATGGACCATGGATTATCAACCATGGCCTTCACTACTTCATCCCCATGCATTTATGCATCTGTCCCAGGACTACTGGTTTCAGCAAAGTTTCTTTCTTGATATATTCTTTAAAGAAGAACAACATCTCCTCATCCGGACTTTTCCCCTCACCATCACCGTTCGTGACCACCTGAAGTATCACCGGCATCTCTCTGCCGGATGATTTTAAAAGGCCCGCCAATTGTTTTATGTCTTCTATCGTAGTAGCATCTGTAATTACCGCCTTAACCAGCGTTTCCTTCCCTGCGCATTGCGCCAGAAATTCCGAATGAAGCAGCCACAGATCCTTGTTTATCCCTGTAGAGGACGGAAGTTTTATATCCATAGCCACTATATCCACCCACTCGGCCGCTTTGGCCATTCCCAATGGCAGTGTACCGTTGGTTTCTAGATAAACTTTTTTCCTGGAATTCTTTTTATAAAGAGGCAGAAAACCAGCTAAAAAATCCGCGTGAAGGAGGGGTTCTCCCCCGGTCAATACCAGCTCATTGTAGTCTTCCTTAATATCAAGTATCTTTCCCATAAGGGACTCTTTGGTAAAAGATCTGTAACTTTCCTGCACGGTATCACAGTAGGAACAATTCAGATTACACCCGTAAAACCTGATAAAAACCTGCCGAGACCCCATAAACGTCCCTTCCCCCTGGTAGGACGTAAAGATCTCAGATATCTTTGCCTGCATATTGCCCCTCTTGCTATATTCTTTTTTCCCTTTCCTTAATCCCCTCTTTATCCGCGAAGGCTCTCTGGAATCATGCGGCCGCCTAACTTTTCCCGGCAAAAAAAGGATCCGCTATTCCGGCTTCCTTGAACGCCCTGGCCCTGAACATACAGGATTCGCATCTCCCGCAAGGCATCTCTTCATGAGTATAGCATGACCATGTCTCTTCGAACGGCACCCCCAGCTTTAAGCCTTCTTCTACTATCTGTTTTTTCGTCATGTTTATAATGGGCGTAACTATGTCCACGGGCCTACCCTCCGACCCCGACTTTGTTCCTTTTCTTATCATTTCTCTGTAGCTATCGAAAAAAACTTCACGGCAATCCGGATAATTCGAAAAATCAAGTTGATGCGCCCCTATATACACCGACTCGGCTCCTATGGCTTCGGCATAAGAAACAGCATAGCTCAAAAATAATATATTTCTTGCCGGAACATATGTCCCGGGTATCTTCCCCTGAGAGATTTCCGAATATCCGGGAACATCTTTACATTCGTCCAACAGAGCGCTTCCTTTCCATGGTAAAGATATTTCAAGAACCGTGAATTTACACCCCGCTATTTCCGCGACGCGCGCAGCCGAGGACACCTCTCTTTGCGCTTTCTGACCATAAGAGAACGCCAGGGCAAAACACTCGTTCTTCTGCCTGGCCTTGTACAAGGTTACCGCTGAATCCATTCCTCCTGAAAGGAGTACTATCGACTTTTCCATTTTTTCTGTTATCCCCTTGATACCGCATGACCCAGCTGTATATTTCAGGTCATACCGAATATGAGGCGCTTGATGTATCGGTTTCCCATACAGTGACTTTTTTAACGCCAAGACCGGGATTCGCGCGGCAAACCTCTTCAAAAATATAACGAGCTATATTTTCGGAAGTGGGATTTACCGATCTGAAAGATTCTATATCATTCAGATATTTATGATCCAATCCGTCTACGGCCTTGTTCAGCTCCTCTTTAAGCACCGTAAAATCGCGTACCATTCCGATCTCATCAAGCGTGTCAGAAGAAACCGACATCCTGACCTTCCAGTTGTGGCCATGGAGGTCCTCACATTTCCCCCTGTACCCTCTGAGATTATGCGCGCTTGAGAACTTTGATTCCACGCTTACCGTGTACATCCTTATCTCCGCCCTCTGCTTTCAACCTCTCTCATAAAATGCCTTCGCATAACTTATTGATCTTCGAAATATCTTCCGATCGTCTCCTCCCATTTGCCCTGGGCTCTTATCAGAAGGTCGCACACTTCTCTAACTGCTCCCCTGCCGCCGGTCCTCTGTGTTACAAAATGAGCAAGAGCTTTCACCTCATCCATAGCGTTGGGAGGACACACAGCAAGGCCTACTCTTTTTAGTATGGGCGCGTCGATAACATCGTCGCCTATAAAACATATTTCTTCCTGAGCAACATTGAATTCACCGCATATCGGCCCCAGGGCCTTTATTTTGTAATGAAAATCCTTGTATACCTTGTCTATTTTAAGTTCTTTCGCCCTTTTAGTTACTACTTTGGACCCTTTCGCTGTGAGTATAGCGCATTTAAATCCCGCTCTCTTGACGAGCATTATGCCAAGGCCGTCATTCACGTCGAAATTTTTAAGCTCTTCCCCCCTGATGCCGTAAATTATACGGCCGTCGGTCATTACTCCGTCCACATCAAGCAGCAAAACTTTTATTTTTCTCGCTTTTTCCAGTATTTCGGCTGTATATTCCATTCAAACACTTTCCTTTCTGTTCCAATTTAACATCAAACAAGCCCGGCATCAAGTATATCCTGAACATCCAAAATGCCGAGAGGACGGCCTTGCTCGTCCACTACGGGCATTTCATCTATCTTTTTTTTTCGCAATATGTCAAATGCTTCGGCAGCCAGCCGGTCTTTTGAAATAGTTACGGGTGAACAGGTCATCACATCTTTCACCTTGCTCGTAAGAACCTTCTCTCCCTTCTCAAAATGCCTCCTGAGATCCCCGTCGGTAAAAATACCTGCCAATTTTCCCTTTCTGTCCACGACACTCGCCGACCCCGCTCTCATGCGTGTTATTTTTATGAGTACATTTTTCACCATACTGTCTTCTTTTACAATGGGCGTTTTAGATATGGGCCTCATTATGTCCTCTACTTTAAGTATCAATCTTTTTCCAAGGCTTCCTCCCGGATGGAACATGGCAAAATCCTGCGGCCGGAATTTCTTTTCTTCGAGAAGGGCTATGGAAAGAGCGTCTCCCAGCGCCAGCATGGCCGTTGTGGATGTTGTAGGGGCAAGCCCCAGAGGGCATGCTTCTTTATCAACGGAACTATCCAGAACAAAATCACTATTCACGGCCAGGATAGAATTCTTGTTTCCCGTTATGGCAACAAGTTTCGCTCCTATCTTTTTGATTATGGGAATGAGGCGCACCACTTCCTCTGTTTCCCCGCTGTTAGAAAAGGCTATTATGACATCCTGAGAAGTAACACGTCCCAGGTCTCCGTGCAGAGCCTCCGCGGGATGAAGATATAGCGACGGTGTCCCAGTAGAGGCCATTGTAGCGGATACTTTCTGTGCTATAAATCCGGGCTTGCCCATTCCGGTAACTATGGCCCTGCCTCCGGAAGAAGCCAGGACCTTTACTACTTTGCTGAAATCAGAGTTTATTTTTCCGGCAAGCTTTGCGATAGCCCTGCTCTCATTCATCAAAACTCTTCTCGCGGTTGAAATGCTCATATTCTTACTGCCCTTTCTATTTTTTTAACGTCATTAAGAAGCCCCGCAAGGTCGGATATTCTTACCATATTTGGGCCGTCACTCCTGGCTTTTGACGGGTCTCTATGCGCTTCTATAAAAAGTCCGTCACAGCCCACCGCTGCCGCTGCCCTCGAGAGAGGAGCCACAAACCTGGATTCGCCGCCGCTTGAATCTCCCATTCCTCCCGGACACTGCACAGAATGGGTCGCGTCGAAAACAACAGGATACCCGGCCTCGGCCATCTTCACAAAACCCCTGAAATCATTGATCAAAGTATTGTACCCGAAACTGGTACCTCTTTCCGTGAGAATTATCTGTTCGTTACCCTCTGAAACTATCTTGTCCGCCACGTTCTTCATCTCGTCCGGTGACATGAACTGCCCTTTTTTAACATTGACCGGTTTTCCGCTGCGGGCGGCTTCCAGCAAAAGATCGGTCTGCCTGCAAAGGAACGCCGGTATCTGTATAACGTCCAGCACTTTAGACGCGGGCTCTACCTGTTCTATGGAATGAATATCGCTTATTACATAAACGCCCGTTTCGTTCTTGATTTCCTGAAGTATCTTGAGACCTTCTTTTATTCCCGGACCCCGGAAAGACCTGGCCGAACTCCTGTTGGCCTTATCGAAACTGGCCTTGAAAACAAACGGCATTCCTGCTTCCTGAGCGATCTTTTTAATGGCCTTAGCGCTCTCAAGCGCGCTTTCGGCAGACTCTATAACGCAGGGTCCTGAGAAAAGAACTATTTTCCCCCCCGCGCCTATCTCTATATCGCCTATTCTTACCGTCTTTTTAATTCCCATTGTTTTTACCGTTCCCGCTCTTTGCCTTTTCTTCCGCGAATATTTGTCTTACCTTGTCCAGATCCTCCTGGGTATCCACACCAATAGTCTCGCTCCTGATCTCGATCGTTTTGATCTTATACCCGTGCTCCAGAACGCGGAGCTGTTCCAACTGCTCGTCAGTTTCCAGAACGGAACGGGGAAGATTACGATAGGTAAAAAGAAAATCCTTAGTATACGCGTAGATCCCGATATGCTTATAGTATCCGCCTGTTGCCTCGTGTCCGACAGTGCCGCCCGCAATATCCGGATCAAGGGCTTTTCTTCTCATGTAGGGTATGGGGCTCCGCGAAAAATAAAGCGCGAAAGCCTTACGATCTACCACCACTTTTACAACATTAGGGTCCGTAATATCTTCTTCTTTCTCTATCCGTTTTATAAGGGTGGCCATCTGGATATTCTTTTCATATTCGAACACCTGCGCCAGATTATCTATCGTCAGGGGATCTATCATAGGTTCGTCGGCCTGCACATTGATATAAACATCGGCGTCTACGGAACCAGCTACTTCCGATATCCGGTCCGTGCCCGAAGAATGCTCCGGGGATGTGAACATGCATCTCGCGCCGAAAGCTTCGGCTATTTTCAAAACCTTTTCTTTATCGCATGCCACAATAACCTCGTCCACTTCATGAGCCATTTTCACCCTCTCCCACACATGACGCAGCATCGGCTTCCCGTCTATATCCGCGAGTACTTTTTCCTTTAATCTTGTCGAGCTCCATCTTGCAGGGATAACAGCTACCTTTCTCATCTTGTCCCTCTCCCGCGTAAAGTTTCCTTTTTAAGCCTTTCTAAAAGTTCGGCCCTGGTTACCGTGGCCGTACCCACTTTACCCACAACTATACCCGCCGCACAATTAGCTATGTGTGCCGCCACTATGGGGTTCCCCCCGCTAACCATCGAGAGCGTATATACCGCTATGACCGTATCTCCCGCCCCGGAAACATCAAAAACTTCCTGGGCTGCTGTCGGTATAGTTTTAGGCGCTCCGGCTTTCTGCACGACCATCATACCGTTCTCTCCTAGAGTAAGGAGAACGACATCCAGGTTAAGTTTTTTTATGAGCTTGTTCCCGGCCTTCACCATGGATGCCTCGTCGGTTATGGCGAACCCTACGGCTTTCGAGGCTTCGTGATGATTCGGCGTTATGACGCTTGCTCCTTTGTAATACGAAAAATGGTTCTCTTTGGGGTCTACAGCCACCATTTTTCCGTGACGTTTCGCGAGAGGAACGACCATTCTGAGAAGCTCAGAAGTCACCACACCTTTGCCGTAATCCTCTATTATGACCCCATCGAAACCCTTGATATTGTTTTTCAAATAATCTTTTATCCGAGACATATCGCGGGCAGGAAAATCGCGAGGGTCTTCCCTGTCTATCCGCACGACTTGCTGGTGATGGGCTATTACCCTGGTCTTGAGTATAGTGGGCCTTTCTTTATCGACAACAACACCTTCCGTTCCCACATCTATCGAAGACATCAACTCTTTCAATATCCGGCCGTTATCGTCATTACCCACTATCCCTACTATGGAGACATCCGCCCCAAGTTTAGCAAGATTGCTGGCGACATTGCACGCTCCCCCGGGCATATGGTCTTCCTTTTTCACCCATACTACAGGTACAGGCGCTTCCGGCGATATGCGGGAAACGTCTCCCCATATGAACTGATCCAGCAAAAGGTCTCCGAGAACAAGAAGCCTTTTACCCGGAAATTTCTTTACTATTCTTTCAAGCGACCGAAACCCATATTCTTTCACTTGCCCCCCCGAGATATTGCTACCCGATATGTTCTTGGAATTTAGCCACTATATCTTTCTTAGGTAATGCCCCCACGGCCTTGTCCACAATCTGCCCCTCTTTTAATACCATAATTGTCGGAATATTCATTATTCCGTAATCCGAAGCGGTTTTTGGTGCCTCTTCCACATTTATTTTGCACACCTTAAGTTTGCCGGCATACTCTTTGGCTATCTCACCTATTACAGGACCGAGCATCCTGCAGGGCCCGCACCATTCGGCCCAAAAATCCACAAGCACCGGTATTTTCGACTCCAGCACCTCGGCGCCGAAATTAGTGTCATTTACAATGATCTCAAAATTTTCCATAATTACCTCCCATTCAGATAATGTTCTTCGGTCCCTCAAGATACCCCCGAGAAAACCCTCTTTTCACAGCCCATATTATAGTATCTTTATGCAAGAGGGGCAAGAACAATAGAAGTATAAAGGGGACAGACTGACTTTATTTCCACCGTCTTCCCCTAAGAGTAAAGTAGCTTGTCCCCTTTTACATCCCACGATTACTCAAGAAATGTTAACGATACAAGGGTCTGGTGTTCCCGGAGAGAGCGTTGGACGACCGAGCGGGCATGGTCCACGAGGGCACGGGCCCTCGTGGGAACGAGGTCGTCCGTCGAGCGAAGATCTTCTCGCTGGGAAGATCGAGCGTCCCTCGCAGGGAATACCGGACGCTTGTATCATCGGTTCTACGATCTTCGTAATGAGGTTTAACAGGGACAACAGGTGTAGATTCAGATCGAGAACCGTCCCTGGACTAAACAGCGGGAAGGGTATGCGGGAGCACTGGAGCTGATTCGCCGCCGAATAGGATAAAAATGTTCTGCCTTTCTGCTGCATACATCGCGATGGTGAAAATAACAGGCGAAGCAGCGAAGCGCGCAGCACATGCCCTTCCTGCTGTAAGTCAACCCGCGCATGACAATATTGTGGGGACAGGTGTGGGATTAGATTTAGGACAGGTGTAGCTTTGAGCTGGGGACAGGTGTAGCTTTGAGATGAGGACAGGTGTAGGTTCAAATTGAGAACCGTCCCTGGATTAAACAGCGGGAAGGGTATGTGGGAGCACTGGAGCGGATTCGCCGCCGGATAGGATAAAAATGTTCTGCCTTTCTGCAGCACACACCGCGATGGTGAAAATAACAGGCGAAGCAGCAAAGCGCGCAGCACATGCCCTTCCTGCTGTAAGTCAACCCGCGCATAACAATACTGTGGGGACAGGTGTGGGATTAGATTTAGGACAGGTGTAGCTTTGAGCTGGGGACAGGTGTAGCGTAAGCGTCCTTAGAATACAGGTCAGTTGTCCTTATCGCCGGAACGTAAGCGCTGCCAGTTTTCCGGAAGCAACTCAGACAGCCGGTTCATCTTGTGATCGCC
>Ga0172377_10008254_pt1 | contig 10679 bp, 6 predicted proteins | sample Pumphouse3metaG_FD_119749 | JGI IMG/M metagenome (GOLD analysis project Ga0172377, IMG submission 119749) | Leachate microbial communities from a municipal landfill in Southern Ontario, Canada - Pumphouse #3 metaG | ecosystem: Engineered > Solid waste > Landfill > Unclassified | place: Canada... | reverse complement strand
TCCCTGATCACTTCTTTTGACCTCTTACCCTCAGCCTGATCGTCTTTGCTGAATTCGTATCTTTTTCCCGTAGAGTAAAAAAGACGGTCGCTTATTTCTCTGCCGAAAAATTCGTAGCATTTTGCACACCCGGCCCTTCCTTCTTTTTTTATCATCTGGACCGGAGTAGAGCAGTTCGGGCATATTCTTGTATCTGTAATATTGATGTTTCTGTTCTGATTTAAAGTTCTGATCCCTTTGCTCAGGTAATTCATGGCTCCGAGCAGGAAATCATTGATGGATCTGCCTGCAGGTCCGTTTTGAATGTCAGGATGGTCTTTAAGAAATTTCTGAAAACAATCCAGGCAAAGATTGATCTCTTCAGTACCCTTGTCATTCTGAATAACGATTTTTGTCACAACATTTACTGAGCCGCACTTATCGCATTTCATCAGATAACCCCGTCAACAATGTTAACTATCCTGTCCGCTTTTCCCGCAAGGTTTTTATCGTGCGTGGCAACAAGGAACGCCGTTTTGTTCTTTTTCGCAAGATCCCACATCAGATCGTGAAGTTTCTCCGAGGATACATTATCCAGATTTCCTGAAGGTTCGTCTGCCAGTATCAGCGAAGGCTTGTTGATCAGCGCTCTCGCAAATGCCACTCTCTGCTGCTCACCCCCTGAAAGTTCCGCGCTCTTGTGCGTTGCTCTGTCAGAAAGTCCGACAGCTTCAAGAAGTTCACCTGCGCGTCTGGCGAGCTCGTTCCTGTCGCCGCCCATTATAAGTCCGGGCAGCATGATGTTCTCAAGTGAAGTGAATTCAGGCAGCAGATAGTGGAACTGGAAAACGAAGCCTATGTTCCGGTTCCTAAATTCGGCCAGCCTTTTGTCGCTGTATGTGATAATGTTCTCGTCCCTGAACTCAATTATTCCGCTGTCGGGTTTGTCGAGCGTGCCTACAATGTTAAGAAGAGTGGATTTGCCCGCCCCGCTTTTTCCCATTACGGCAACTATTTCGCCTTCATTAAGGGACAGATTGACTCCCTTGAGCACAGGTATGTCTTTTTTCCCCATTGTGTACTTTTTATATAGTTCTTTTACATTTACCAGCATTTTATTCTCTTTTTTTATTCACCTCTTATTATTTGTCCCGGAAGCATTTTACCCGCTTGACTCGAAGGGTAGATAGTTGAAAGGAATGTCAGTGCAAGGGCAACTGCTCCGATCAGAACTACATCTGCGGTCTTTATCTCGACAGGCATTGCGTTGATGAAATAGATATCGCCGGGAAGTGATACTATTTTGTACTTGAGCTGTATCAGGCTGACAATAAGCCCGAGGATTATTCCGAATACAGTTCCTAAAACCCCGATGATCATACCCTGAATTATAAAGATCCTCATTATCATCGATCTTGTAGCGCCCATAGCCATGAGTATCCCGATCTCCTGTTTCTTTTCCATAACTATCATTATCAGTCCGGATAGTATGTTGAAGGCTGCAATTATCACTATCAGGCTTAAGATCGTCCCCATCATCATCTTTTCGATCTCCATCCACGCATACAGATTTTTGTGCATATCTTTCCATGATACGGCGTTCAGCGGGTATTCGAGCTTTTCGTTCAGGTCTGCTTTTACTCTGTCGGTGTGCCCGATCGAAGACAGGACTATATAAACTCCATTTACCTTATCCGGCATTTTGAATAATTTCTGTGCCGCTTCCAGTGAGACATAAACAAGCCCGCCGTCCACCTCGGCAAGCCCGGATTCAAATATACCCGTCACTTCGAATTTCATTACCGGCGGCTGCGAGAAGGTAGAACTGATGGCTGGTGAAATAACGAAAAGCTCGCTGCCGACTATGGATGCTGTCCTGTCAGCCATTCCTTTGCCAAGTATAATACCCGGAAGCCCTGACTCCGATTGTTCAAAGTCGAGTTTACCCGCGATTATCTGCCCGTTTAATAGCGAAATTGATGAGATCGTACCTTTATCTATTCCTCTCACAAGAGATCCTTCGGTATAATCGCCTTTGATCATTCCGTAGGATTCGACAAAAGGCGAGTGTCCCCTTATAAGAGAATCGGCTGACAGAAGCTCCGTAAGGTCATTGCTGAATGAAAAAGGTCTGTCGTTGAAAGATCTTATCCTGATATGCGAGTCGTTCGTGATAAATCTTGTTCTGACCTCGGTCTCAAATCCGTTCATGACAGATATTACGATCACAAGAACTGCTACACCCAGAGTGATGCCCAGAAACGAAATATAAGTAATCGTTGATATGAAAGCGGTCTTTCTTTTACCCTGAAGGTATCTTTTAGCTATGAAAAATTCAATAAATGACACAGCGCTTTTCCTGTTTTGTTTACATTTAAGTAATATAAGTAACGGGAACAGGTTTTACAAGGATTTAAAGCACTACCCCCTCGGATGGAATTGCCTGTAGATCTGTTTTAAATGCTCTCTGTCGATATGGGTATAGAGCTGGGTCGTCGAGATGTCGGAGTGTCCGAGCATCTCCTGAACTGAGCGCAGATCGGCTCCGCCCTCAAGAAGATGTGTCGCAAAAGAATGCCTGAAAGTATGCGGGTGGATTTCGAGAGAAAGATCAGCGAGCTGAACATATTTTCTCAAGATCTTCCAGAACCCCATTCTTGACATTTTGTTTCCTCTCGAGTTCAAAAAAAGTATGTTCTTTGACTTTCCTTTTGCGGCAAGTTCAGGCCTGACATCTCCGAGATATGTTTTCAGGTGTTCCAGCGCACTTGAGCCTATGGGAACGATCCTTTCCTTGTTCCTTTTTCCGATCACTCTTACTATACCTTCGGGAAAGATCACAGAGTTATACTCGATCGAAAGAAGCTCGGATATCCTGAGACCGCACGCATACAGCATTTCAAGCATCGCCCTGTCCCTTAATCCTAGCGGAACTGACAGGTCCGGTACCGCAAATATTTTCTCTACTTCTTCAACAGAAAGTACGGCCGGATATGTATCGGGTTTTTTCGGGGTCTCGATGTGAAGTGCGGGATTGTTCAGCGATATATCTTCATTAACCATATATTTGTGGAAGTTCCTGATCGAAGAAAGGTTTCTTATCACTGAATTTATGTTCAGACCGATGTCGCTGAGAAGGATTATAAATTCCCTTATGTGTATGGGAGCAATATCATCAGGTTCGAATATTTTTTTGCTTTCCAGATAACCTACATACCTTTTCAGATCGCTTGCGTATGATTCAAGAGAAAGCCTGCTTAGTCCTTTATCGAACAGAAGGGAGTCGTAATACTGATCAAGAATATCAGTTAATGTCGGTTTTGCAGCCATATTCTATTTTGACAGCTGATAAACTGTTGCAGCTGAAAGGCTGAGCTGGTATAAAATCGTTGTAACATCTTTTGTCAGCTGAAGAAAATCGATCCTGTTGTAGTCATAAGGTACATATACCATGTCGCCCGGCTCCAGTTCATAAGACATTATATTGTCGAACCACCCCTTCTCCTTTATAAGCTCACCGTTTGACTTTATCACATAAATGTTATCCTCATCGGCCGAATCGGTTATGCCGCCGACTTTATCAAGGTAATTTCTGACTTTTCTTTTTGAAGAATTATAGGTTATGGCAGTCTGCTGATAAACTTCCCCCATCACAAGTATAGTTCTTGATACGGGAGGAACAAAGATCGAGTCCTGATTCTGGAAATAAAAATCTTCGTGATTTCCCTTGTCGTCAATATCCAAAATCACCCTTCCGCTGGCTTCTATTGAATCGAATTTAGCGGTATTAAGAGCATTTGCCAGATCCTCATTTCCTGAAAGGATCATCTGCATCTGAAGTTTGTTGTTCAGTTCGTCTCTCAACTCTTTGATCTTTCTCGTCTGTTTTTCTTTGACTTCCTGCCTGAAGATCTGAGTTGATCTTATCTGGGCGTTATTTGTAAAACCTCCGCATCTGTCAAGAAGATCGCTCATTTCTTCATTCTCCCTAAGTGCGTACATACCCGGAAACTGTACTTCGCCGAAGATCTTTACATAATTCACTCTTGCAAAGTCCCTTATTCGCCTTACGAAAACAATATCGTTGGGTTCAAGAATAATGTTTTTCAGATTTTCAGAACTCACCCATCTGGTCTTCAGCAGTTTGTTGTTCCTGTTTATGCCGGACACTATTTCGATAGAATCTGTCATGGCGTCTTTCCTAAATCCGCCTCCCAGTGTTATAAGATCATAAGCCGTCATGTTATCTGAATGAATGTAATTGCCCTGATTTTTTATATTACCCCATATTCCGACGCTCTGAAGAGGGTTTTTTGCCGAGTAATCAAAGATATGCACCTTGTCATCGTCCTGCAGGACGAATTCTTCGGTTTTTATATTTGAGAAATAGCTGTATCCGTCCATTGCGTTATTTCTGATAATTACGATGTTGTTTATGTCGCCGTAAGGTGTAAGTCCTCCTGAGTAGGAAAGAAGATTTGAAACGGTCATTTCTTTGGTGAATTTGTAAACTCCGGGCTTGTTGATCTCTCCCGACACTTCAACTGACGGAAAATATGAAACAGAGTCGAGGCTGAATACTTCAACTGTATCTCTCGCGGAAAGCTGTATTCTGTCTTCACCGAGTTTTTCGAGTACATTTTTTGGCGAGAAAGTGATCATTACATCTCTTTTTCCCGTTCCGTTCTTCCTTATGATGCTCGCATAATTCATATCAGTATTCTCGAATACTATCTCTTTGTCGCTGATAATATCGCCGAGCATCATTCCCTCGTCATACTGGATCTTCCGGTTATGTCTGAAGTTTCCTTTTAGATAAACATATTTCGAATTGAAAACAAGTGTTGAGAACATCCTGACCACATCTCCGTCTCTCAGCTTGGGGTTGTCTTTCAGAGAAACTGACAGTATTTCACTTCTTCCGTCCGCTCCGAGTCTTTCAATTTCAATTCTTTCCGTATCAGAGAAAGGGGTCTTTCCAGCAATTTCGATGATATCTTCAAGCCTGTCTGATGTTCGGATCTCGAAAATACCTTCTCTTTTCACATTTCCCGCTATCGCCGCCTGATCGCCGGTAAGGGGTACAAAAACGGTCATGTTAGGCTCAAGGACAGATACAGGGTTTTTTCCGAAAAACAAAAGTGAGTACATGTCCACTACTCTGGATCCGGTTTTTGTCGAGATTAGTCCGATATTTCTTAAACTTGCTTCAGGAGTTACGCCTCCCGCTACTGCCAGAACTTCAATAATGCTTGAAAAGGGCGAGACATTATACACCCCGGGTTTTATGACATTACCGACTACGAATATAGAGATCGGTTTTACTTCGCTGAGCCTTACGCTGAATTTTATGCCGTTTATGCTGGATAATTTGGATTCGATCCTGCTTTTGGCAGCTTTATAATCAAGTCCCGAGAGGTCGATCTTTCCGATCTGGGGAATGATTATGAATATCTCGTTCGTTACTTCAACGGCATAATTTTTCTCCATCGCTCCCCAGATATCGACGGCAAATATATCACCGGCGGAAAGAATATAATTGTCGGGTATCGATTTATTGTAATTAAGATTCGTTCTTACAGACGAGAAATCTATACGGAACTGTTTTAATTCCGAGCTGTAGGGGTCGATCACTTCCCCGTTCACGTATTTTTCAAAATATGTCTTATACACTTCAACAGAATCAACCGGGATATCAGATTCATCATCGATTAAAGAAAGAACGGTGTCAATTTCCGCAACTTCGGTTGTTATTTTATTGGGTGAATCCTTACCCTTGAGTTTTTCTATCTCAGAAGAAAGGTCTTTACCGGTCATTTTCTGGTACATTCTTAAAAGTTCTTCAGTCTGGGAGAAACTTGACAAAGAAAATATAAACAGACTGAGCAAAACGATTTTTTTCATTAGATATCTCCGAATTTAGTGGCCTTTAAAATTAATTACGACTCTTGCAGTGTAGAACAGAATTATAAAATCGAGTTTTAACGAAATGTTCTCGATGTAATAAAGATCATATTTAAGTTTTTCTTTAACATCGTCGAACGATTCGTCATATTTGTGCTTAACCTGAGCCCATCCCGTCAGTCCGGGTTTTACATGGAGTCTCTTGTAATAATAGGGTATGGTTTTTATGAATTTGTCAACGAAGAATTTTCTTTCAGGCCTGGGTCCTACAAAGCTCATGTTGCCGATAAGGACATTTATAAGCTGAGGAAGCTCGTCGATCCTGGTTTTTCTCATGAAGGTGCCGTATCTTGTGATCCTCGGATCGTTCTTAGATGCCCAGACAGCGCCTGTTTCGGCTTCGGCGTCCTTTTTCATTGACCTGAATTTATAGACAGTGAATTCCTTAAAATCTTTCCCCACTCTTTTTTGTCTGAAGATCACCTCTCCTTTCGAATCGAATTTTATTATCAGAATGCTCAAAAGCATTAAGGGGCTCATTAAGATCAAAAGGATCAGCGATACTATTATGTCGAAGCTTCTTTTAAGCATTCTCTGGAAGGGTGACAATATGTCAGGGAACAGTTCCAGAAGCTTGTATCCGAAAAGCTCGAAAGTCCTGACATTCCCGCTGATTATATCCTCAAGCGAAGGCACAACTTTGTAAAAGACATTGTGATCCTTTGATTTAAGAATTATGTTGTTTATAAGAAACGGGTCTTTTACTTCTACGGATATTATAATTTCCCTTATCTGATTATCCTTAATTATGTCCTCAAATCTGTCCAGATCGCCCAGTGTCCTGAAACCCTGATATTCAGGATTGTCCTTGCCGTCATCAATGAAACCGATTATCCTTAACCCCAGCAGCCGTCCTTTATGGTACTCGCGGATAATTTTCTTAGACGATTTATTATAGCCTATAACGAGGGCGTTTCTTAAGCCTATGCCTTTTCTGAAAAGTCTGTTTAAAGTAAGTTTGAAAAAAATTCTGCCGGATGTTACCACAGTGCTCAGAATAACATAATAAATAATCAGTCCTGTGCCTGACAGTTCTCTAAAGTTCAATGTCGTCAGTACATAAAGAACAATTATTCCGACCGTAATTCCCGACAATGCGCTCAGCCCGATCTCTACTGCGCTTCTGAAATAGAACGATTTATACAGGTCCTTTATGTGGAAAACAGACAGCCAGAAAATGTAGAGAACAGGTGAAATGATCAAAAGCTCCGAATAAGAGTGATCTGTGTATGTGATGAAATAGTCGGTCTTGAATTTGATTATAAAAAGTATCAAGGTCGACAGGTTGACAGTTATGAAATCTGTCAGGACCATCAATTTTATTTCTTTTGAAATTTTCAATCGGAATACCTCAAGTTACCCTCAACTAAAAGGTCGACGCCGGATCTTTTATATTTAACATCCTCAATCGATACAGAATCAGACACCAGTTCGATCCCGGATCCGGAAAAGAACTTTACAGAGCTTCCGATCAGTTTAGGCGCAAGAAAAAGTACGATCTTGTCGGCAAGTCTGTTATTGATAAGATAGGAAAATATCGCTGCGCCGCCCTCTGCCAGTATTGATCTTATCCCGTATGAATGAAGCGTTCTGAATGCCTGTTCCAGATCAAGCTCCCCGTTATTTTCATCGACTTTAATTATACTTATACCTTTGTTTTTATACTTTGTTTCAGATGTCTCCGTTACTGTTTTCGAAGTGATTATAATTGTTCCCGAATCGTTACCGAAAATTTTTTTGTCGGGGCTGAGCGATAAATGTTCATCAGTTACTATCCTCACAGGGTTTCTTCCCCTGCAGTGTCTTACTGTGAGCAGCGGGTCGTCTTTTTCAACAGTGTTTCTGCCGACCAGCACAGCGTCATAAAAATTTCTCAATCTGTGTACCATTTTCCTGCTTTTTTCAGATGAGATCCATTTCGAATCGCCGTTGTCTGTAGCTAGAGATCCGTCCAGAGATGAAGCCGCTTTTAGAATAATAAGAGGCATACCCGTTCTGAGCGAATGAAAGAACGGCTCATTGATGCCAATGCATTCCTTTTCCAGAACGCCGCATTCGACTTCAACACCCGCTCTTCTCAGAACTTCAGTTCCTCTGCCGTTCGAGTGGGGAGAAGGATCAGTGGTACCTATATAGACTCTTCTGATCTTTTCTTTTATTATCAGGTCGGTGCACGGGGGCGTTTTCCCGAAATGCGAGCACGGTTCAAGCGTAACATACATGTCTGAACCGCAAGGATCTTCAACGCATGAACTGATCGCGTTCACCTCGGCATGAGGGCCTCCAAATTTCTTATGGCAGCCTTTTCCAATGATCTTGCCGTTCTTAACGATGATTGCTCCGACTATCGGGTTAGGGCTTGCGGTCCCTGCACCTTTCAAAGCCTCTCTGAGCGCCAGACCCATATATTTTTCTTTTTCGTCCGTAGAGCTTGTCCTCGCCTTACATACATTTAAAAATGCTAAATATAAAATAAATTATCACCTTAAGCAATCGTAATGTTGAGAGAAAAGAAAAGCGGGTGCTTGATTTTACTTGTTCTAAATCATATATTGAATACCTGAAAAAATAAAAAGGAGCCGGTATGAAAGATATTATAAAAGAATTGACCGCAGGGATAAAACTGAATACGGACTATATCAGCAGGATCAAGAAAGATAAGGAAACCGTAGATTATATGAATTCACTTGATTTTGACAGTATGCCCCAAGAAATTAAAGAAATGAATATTTCCATCCTGAACAGAGCTAAAAAAAGCATTGAAGAGAACATAGAGGATTTTGTTTTATTTGAAGAAGGAGCCGAATGCGGGGATTGTTTTAAATATGCTGATTCATATAAAGATTTCGGTAAGATAAAAGAAATTTACGGCGATATTGACAGCATAGATTCGATATTGGCATCAGAAAGCTTAACTGTTACCGGTAACATAAGGAAACTTCTGGAAGCGCAAAAAGAAGGGCTTTTAAGTGAAACTGAAAAACACAGAAATGATCTGATCGAACATATTGAGAAGAATATCAAAAGCAGCCTCTTCGGTAAAGAAGAAAAGGCGGATGAACCTGCTCCGGAGGTCGCTGTTGTAAAAAAGGCGCCTGAAAGAAGCTTTATCGTTAAAAAAACAAACAAAAGTTTTCAGGAAATAAAAGATATCATACAGGAATATATCCGCATAAATGAGCAGATATTCAATAAGATCATATTTGAAAGTAAACCTGCCACGCTTTCAATATCGGACAGGATCCTGGATATATATTTCAAACCCGGTTCAGGTTATGTCGTCAATTTTATATCTGAACCAGATACGAATTACGGGAAATTCTACAGGAACCTTCTAAAAGTTTTCAGTGAGATCAGAGATCATGTTTATGACAATTACGATATCGTTATAAGCCCCGAAGACGGCAAATCGATCAGTTATTTAAACAGTTTTTATCAGAACTATATTTTTGTCAGAGAGAAAATAGATACCGCGCTGACTCAGTTCAAGCTTCAGAACTCCCTGCTGAATGAGAATTTTTCCGTTAAGTACATGATCTTCGAAAAGATCTCGGCAAGATATCTTATATTTTACACAGGCAACAAAGATCTGTCGAAAGCCGTCGAGCAGTATTTTGTAAATCAGGCTAAGCTAGGAACTATGCAGTTCGAGATCGAGTTCGTTGAATATGACGGCGACATCAAAGATATTGTGATGAAAAGGCTGAACGGCATAAGAAACAGGATAGATCTGAACAGTGCCGACAATTATATGAGGGCAACATCCATTTCGAACGAAAGGAATGAAAAAACCCTTCTTTTCAATGTTACGGGTGTGAAGATACTGGTAGATCCTGAGACAGATTATCCCGGAAATGACATTGATATCGTTGTTATGACCAATGCAAGGGATTCCCATACCGATCAGATACCTAAAATTATGAGCCGTAATCCTTCGGCAAAGCTTTTTACTTCGGATATATCTTTTAAGATCGCCAGGATCAAGTGGATGAAAGAGCTTAACAATCCCAATCTTATACCGGGAAGCAGCGCGGGGGCGGATTATACAAGAAAAGATATTGAGGGTATTAATGAAAGGGTCATAAGGATCACTCCGATGGGTAAAGGCTACAATTATAAGAACCTTGTGAACATTAAATTCTTTTCTTCAGGGTCTATACCCGGCGCTTCAATTGTCGAAATAAGAGACGCAGGCCATAAAACGATCTACACAGGAGTATACACCAGAGAGGACACATCGCTTCTCAGAGGTTCTGATACTGATTTCTCAGAATACAATTACATCTATTATCCTTCAGGAAATGTTCATCCTTACCTACCGCTTCCTCTCGACATGATAATCGAAAAGCTCGATGCCGATAAGCAGGTGTTCGTTTTCACGGACTCTCTGGGTAATCTTCAGCACGCCGTAACAGAGCTATACTCAGCCGGGATCAAAAAGCCGATAGTCTCGGGAGATGCTTCTTTCGATATCATAAATAAAGAGCTGTCGAAAATAATCAATTTCGGATCAAGCTGGGGGGATAATTTTACTGACAGGGATCTTTATTCGAAAAGTATCGCAAGGGTTGAGCCTTTCACGGATGAATATGAGTTCTATAAGAAGTTCTCTTTGAACGAATCTCTCGTTTTCATCCTTCCCTTCGATAAAATGGAGCTTGAAATGGTTTTAAAGAACAAACTATATTCTGACAACCTCATATTCATCCCCGCGGATTATGAGAAAGAATTTAACG
>Ga0172377_10008253_pt1 | contig 10679 bp, 9 predicted proteins | sample Pumphouse3metaG_FD_119749 | JGI IMG/M metagenome (GOLD analysis project Ga0172377, IMG submission 119749) | Leachate microbial communities from a municipal landfill in Southern Ontario, Canada - Pumphouse #3 metaG | ecosystem: Engineered > Solid waste > Landfill > Unclassified | place: Canada... | reverse complement strand
TATAAACATAAAAATTTTGTAAATTACTCCTCCAAATGCTGGAATATTTGAAGATAATTGTCCAATAAAAAGAAATGAAAATCCAATAAGAATCATTAATACTGAAGCCACACATGCTACTATGGCTATAAATCTGCCCCATTTTGCAAATATTAAAAGGTGAGATTTTACATTTTCAGTAAAAACTAAATCATCTTGTTCTTCAATGATTGTGTTTTCGTGATAAATTGTTTCTTCCATGATTTTGTTTATTAATTATGATTGTAGGGCAAAGATATATATTTATTTTGTAATTTCGCAACTCAAATTAATATAAAATAAATAAATGCAATTTCTAAATCCATATTTTCTTTTTGGTTTATTTGCAATAGCAATTCCAATTATAATACATTTATTTAATTTTCGTAGGTTTAAAAAGGTCTATTTCACCAATGTTAGTTTTTTGAAAGAAATTCAAATAAGCACTAAGAAACAAAAAAACATTAGAAATAGAGTTTTGCTTTTTGTAAGGATTCTTGCAATTATATTTATAGTTCTTTTATTTTCTCAACCTTATTTTCCTAATGGAAAAAATAAACTTGTTGAAAATGGTTTAAATGCTGTTGTAGTTTGTGTCGATAATAGTTTTTCAATGCAAAATCAAGGTACTCAAGGGCGCCTTTTGGATGAAGCTAAGCAAAAGGCAAAAGAAATCATAAGTCAATATAATAATAATGACGAGTTTCTCCTTTTGACTATGGATATGGAAGGAAAACATCAACAATTTGTAAACAAAGAAAGATTTGTATCTCTATTGAACCAAGTGGAAATTAGTCCTAAATCCCAGCTTAATTCCAAACTAATAAATCGCTCCTTTGACCTTCTTAATACCAAACATGGATTTCATAAGCGTTGTTTTTTTATTTCAGATTTTCAAAGGCCTGCTTTCGATCCAGAGAATTTTTCTAAAGACAGCAGTATAAAATCTCTTTTAGTCCCATTGCATGCAAATAACATTAATAATATTTACGTAGATTCAATTTCATTTGATGACCCAATTTTTCAACTTGGTCAGAACGTTGATATAAATGTTAGGATAGTAAATATATCGGATAAAAAAGCTGAGAATGTTTCTGCTAAACTATACATTGACAATAAACAAATTGCTGTCTCAACTGTGGATATTGAGAAAAATCAATCTCAAAACCTAAAAATGAGTTTCACCCTCCAAAAGCATGGAATACAACACGGATATATTAAAATTCTTGACAACCCAATTGTTTTTGATGATAATTTCTTTTTTACAATTCACACAAATCCTAATATTGAGGTTTTGTCAATTAATTCTAATGGCTCAAATCCATATATCTCTCGTTTGTTTTCAAATAAGAATGAGATAACTTTAACCAATATGCAAGAGAAGTCAATAGATTTTAATGATTTTGGGAAGTATTCTCTAATTATTTTAAACGCTCTTACTGAGTTTTCAAGTGGTTTAGCCTCCGAATTAAGCAGATTTTGTGAAAATGGAGGCTCTGTTTTTATTATCCCTTCCCAAACAATGAATCTATCTTCATTTGAGTCTTCCATGAAAGCACTAAACCTCCCTTATTATTCTGAGTTAGTAATGAATGAGAATAAAGTATCTATCATTATTCAACAAAACAAACTCTATAAAGGAGTGTTTAGTTCACAGGTTGATAATATGGAGATGCCCTCAGTTAAAAAGTATTATAGATTATCTTGGTCAACAAAAACACCAAGAGAATCAATAATGAAATTTCAAAACCAGGAGGACTTCTTATTAGTTAGCCAGAAAGCGAATAGTAAAATATATATCTTAGCCACAAATTTAACGGAGGACTTTACTGACTTTGTTAGTCAGGCATTGTTTGTTCCAACAATGTGGAATATGGCTCTATTTAGCCAGTTTGTTTCTAAGCCATTTCATTTCCTAACCGATAGCAAGCCAATAGATATTTCAAAAATTAAAGATATTAATCAAGCAACTATTCTTAATGTTGTTTCATCTGACAATTCAATTTCATTTATTCCAGAACTAATTAAGGATAATCAAAAATTCAGCATAGACATTCATAACCAAACCAACAAGGCTGGGAATTATAATATTGTCGAAAAACAAAATATTTATGGGGGAATATCGCTCAATTATGGAAGAATGGAATCAAATCTTAACTTTTTGGAGCCAAAGGAAATTGATGAACAACTATCTAAGAGTATATTGAAACACTTTAGTGTTCTTCAAACCAAGCAACAATTAATAAGCAGTTATTTTAAAAAATCTCAAAACATTATTCCATTTACAACAATTTTATTATTTTTGCTTTTTATTTGTCTTGCAATAGAAACTTTTATGTTGGTTAAAAATAAATAGTAGGTATATGAGTACATGTTTTTCAAAGGAATTTTTTCAGTGTTTGAGCGATATTAGTCAAAACAACAATAGTCCTTGGTATCATCAAAACAAAGAAAGGATTAATTTTGCAAGAAAGGAAATGGAAAACTTTGCCAATATTTTAATTCCTGAGGTTAGAGGATTTGATGAAAACGTTGGGCTCTATGATGCCAAACAAACCATGTATAAACAGCATAGGGATATTAGATTTTCTAAGGATAAATCACCTCTCAAAACCTATATTTCATCAGTAATTTTTAACGGAAACTCCAAAGCTAATGTCTTGCCATGCTATTATTTGCATTTAGAAAAAGATTATTGCATGATTTCTGGTGGTGTTTATAGCCCTGAAAAAGATAATTTAAAAAAAATAAGAGACGAAATATTCTATAATATTGATGAGTTTAAATCTATAATAAACCATAAACATTTTAAGAAATACTTCGACACAATTAATTCGGAAGACAGGTTAAAAACAGCTCCAAAAGGTTTCCCAAAAGATTGGCCTGATATTGAAATATTAAAAAATAAGAATTTTACTCCATCACATTTTTGTTCAATAGAAAAAGCCCAAGACAAAGATTTTATTAATTATGTTATTGATGCATACAAATCGTTAGCAGATTTAAATAAGTTTTTCTTTAAAGCAATGAATTAATAAAAAAAATATGAAATATGAAAAGATTATTTATTTTAGTAGTAATGGTATTTTGCTCTTCAACTATTTTGTTTTCGCAAGATGATATTAAGAAGAATGCCGTTAACGCAGCTAATGATGCAGCCACAAAAGCCTCAAAAATTGTTAGTGACACCACAACAAAGCCTTCAAGATGGTATATTAAAAACAACCTGACATTAAATACAGAACAGAATATGTTTGACAACTGGGAAGCAGGTGGAGTTAGTTCATTTGCTTTTTCTGTTTTCTACAAGGGCTTCTACAACTACCACAAAAAGAAACTAAAATGGGATAACTCAGTTGAACTTGGATATGGAAAAATGCGTCAAGATAATAATGGAAAAGGGATTTTTGACGATGGGAATATATTCAGAAAAAATGAAGACAAGATTGAATTAAACTCAATTATAGGTTATAAAGCCTTTGATGGTTGGAATTATTCTGCTCTTGTCAACTTTAAATCACAATTTGATGATGGATTTAAAAATGATACAATTTTAGTATCTTCTTTTTTCGCTCCAGCCTATTTAACAACTTCAATAGGGTTAGAATATAAACCACGACCATATATTTCAGTGCTTATTTCTCCAATAACAGGCAGAACAACCTTTATTGCAAATAAAGGCTTAGCTAAAAAAGGGAATTATGGATTAACAGAAGATAAACAAATTGATTTTGCATTTGGTTCCTATATAAAAATATTCTTTGAAAAGGAAGTCTTTAAAAATGTTAATGTTTTATCGAAATTGGAATTTTTCAACGACTACAACAAAGCTCCTTTCCTTACAAACACTGATATAAATTTTGAAACCTATGTAACTATGAAAGTAAATAAATACTTGTCGGCTTTTGTTAATTTCCAAGTAGTATATAACTATGATTTTAGTGTGAATTTGCAATTTAAGGAAAGAGTTGGATTGTCAATTCCTTTAGATTTTTAATTAGTTTTTTATGAAAATTATCCAATCCCAATCTGCTGGGTTTCCTATTCCTACACTTGGTGTGTAGAGGAATAGTTTCACTGAAGCATTTGGATTAGAACTTAAGTATTCTCTTACTTTCACCAATCCTTGAACCGAACTCCATATTTGAGAGTAATCATATTCTTGTTCGTTTGGGTTAAATACATTCTCAAAGCCTCCTCTTGGATATACGTAATCTGATGTTAGGACATGATTAAATTGATTTGCAGCCAATATATTTTGTGGTATATGAATTTCTCCTGTTCCCATCCAAATTATTGAACCATCAAATATAATTTCATTTAATTCCTGATATAATAATCTTATGTTCCCAAAATCACCAGGGGAATCGTATTGGGTTGTTATTGTGAATGTAGATGTTGGGATTGTAAATAGTGTTTCTTTCCCTCCTTCAAAATTGTTTGTTAGGTAATCAACTTTAAGCATAAGGAGTTTGGAATTTGAATATTCATCTCTTGGATGGCAAGCAGAAAACGTGCAAAGTCCTAAAACTGCAATTATAATTATGACAACTGGAATTTGCTTGAGGTTTAAAATTATTGTTTTCATAAATTATTCTGATTATATTTATTAATTTTATTTTAGTTATCAATCATTTAAAGGACAAAGATACATAAAAAAATAAAAAAATCCAAATAATTCTACAATAATTTCATCTTGTAAATTATAATTTAGATAAAAAAATGCAGATGCTTTTTAGGGCTCCTGCATTTATATAATTATTAAATGAAATTTAGGCTCATTCTTTAGAAAATTCTTCGTAGAAATATGTTATTGTTTCTATTCCGTTAAAGAATTGTTCTAATGGGTAGTTTTCGTTTGGAGAATGTATTGCATCTGTTGATAGCCCAAAGCCCATAAGTATTGATTTGATTCCAAGTATCCTTTCAAAGCCTGCTACAATTGGAATTGAACCACCACTTCTTGTTGGAACTGGTTTCTTTCCATAAGTTCTTTCATAAGCTTTATCTGCTGCCTTATAGGCTGGCATATCAATTGGGGATACGTAGGCATATCCTCCGTGAAGTGGGGTTACTTCAACCTTAACACTTTCTGGGGCAAGACTTTCAAAATATTTTTTAAAACGTTCTGTTATAATATTATAATCTTGGTCGGGAACTAAACGAAATGAAATTTTGGCATGTGCTGTTGATGGGATTACTGTTTTCGCTCCTTCTCCCTGGTATCCTCCCCATATTCCACAAACATCTAATGACGGACGAATTCCTGTTCTTTCTATTGTTGTGTAGCCTTTTTCTCCATGCAATTCATCTATGTTTAATTCTTTTTTATATTGGGCTTCATTGTAAGGAGCTTCTGCCATTAATGCTCTTTCCTTATCGGAAACAAAAAGAACTTCATCATAAAAACCTGGAACTGTTATATGATTGTTTGAATCGGATAGTTTTGTAATCATTTCACAAAGAATATTGATTGGGTTTGCAACTGCTCCGCCATATAACCCTGAGTGTAAATCTCTATTTGGGCCAGTTACTTTGACTTCAACATATCCCAAGCCTCTTAGTCCTGTTGTTATTGAGGGGGTGGTGGGAGATATCATACCTGTATCCGAAACAAGTATTATATCTGCTTTAAGAAGTTCTTTATGTTCTTCACAGAAAGGATAGAGAGAAGGTGATCCAATTTCTTCTTCTCCTTCAAGCATAAACTTAACGTTGCATGGCAACTGATTGGTTTTAACCAAATATTCAAATGCTTTTGCGTGCATAAAGGATTGCCCCTTGTCGTCATCAGCTCCTCTTGCCCAAATTTTTCCATCTTTTATTATTGGTTCAAATGGTTTTGTATCCCAAAGCTCTAATGGATCAACTGGCATAACATCATAATGACCATATATCATTACAGTTTTTAGCTTAGGGTCAATTATCTTTTCTGCATAAACAACTGGGTTTCCTTGAGATTCCATTACCTCACACTTATCTGCACCTGCTTCGAGTATAAATTTCCTCCATTGGTTAGCACATAGTAGCATATCGGGTTTATTGGCTTCAATTGATGATATTGAAGGAATTCTTATTAATTCGAAAAGTTCATTTAAAAATCTTTCTTTGTTTTCTGCAATGTAGTTTTTGATAGTATTCATTTCTATTCTTAATTTTTGTTTTTATTCTGTTTCTTCTTCATAGTATTCAGGAACAATTAGGTCATCCTTTGAAAGTACTGGAAAATTTACATAATCTCTAATAATTAGGGAAGAAGGATATAGTGCCTTCAATTGTAGGTATGTTCCATATGCATTTAGTTTTGAAGTGTAATCACCACATTTTACGGTAAAATTTGGTTCTTCAAAAAAAACATAAGCTCTTAAGTCTGGGAAGTTATTAGATATTTCATCTCTTAATTCAAAGGCATTCTTCTTTGAGCCTGCTCCTGTAAAAACACCTACTTTAATTCGAAAACCAGGTGTTGTTCTGGCAATTTCATTGAAGGTTATATGTTGTTCTAATAGCGTTTGGAGTCTTCCGTCTGCAATAATTTCAACTTGAGCCTTTAATGGGAATGCTCCCATTAATAAAAATATTATTAATAGTGTAGGTCTTTTCATTATTTCTTGTTACTGTTTTTTATTTAGCTGCTCCGTGAAGCTGAACAACTGGGACAATTAGAACAGGAAAAGGAGAAAGGTTAATCATTTGTTGTGAATATGGACCTAAGAAAAGCATATTTGAAATAGTTTTTTCTTGTTCTGACATAACTACAATCAGGTCGGCATTGATACTTTTTGCATATTCAATTGTTGATGTGGTTATATTTTCGGCATCTAAATATTCGGTTGTGTATGGTAAATTATGTTTGGTTAAGAAAGTTTCAACACTATTTACATATCCTCTAACTTCATTTCTAACTGTTTTTACGTTTGTTGTTTGAACACCAAGAACACATATATGAGATTGAGGGAACATTTTTGCAAACTCTATTGTCCAAGGCACTTTTTGACGAGTATCTCTTGAAGAATCAATAGGGAGAACAATTTTCTCAAGATGTTTATCAAAATTAAATGTTTCTCTAATTATTAGAACGGGTGTATTGCATTCAACTACAATTTTGAAGGTATTTTGTCCTGCATATTTTTCATCAAATCCGCCTTTACCATGAGATCCAATAACAATTAGGTCTGGTTTTTCTGTTTTTGCTAATTTAGCTACTGCCTGATAAACCTTTCCTTCGCAAATAATATAAGATATCTTTTTACCATTAAGCTTTGGATTATATTCATCAGCAAGTTTATGTAGTTCTTTTTGGGCGTCTTCTTTTTGTATTTCTTTAGTTTCCACCCAAGCCATTAAAATATCTGCTCCTGTACGGTTTGCAATATCGACAGCAAGCCTCAGGGCTACCATTGAAGAGTTAGAAAAATCTATTCCAACAATAATTTGAGACATCATAATATTTAAGTATTAAATTTATAATCAAAATAATTGACTTCTTCAAATGAAAAATTATTACTTTTGCAAATATAATTTACCAAATAAATTTTTGGCAAATATAAGTATTATTATTATAAAATGCAAGCTATTTACTAAATATTTAATATGAATGAAAATTTAGACCCAAATTCTTCCAGGTTAAACAGCACTGAAAAAGATTTTGAAAGGGCTCTAAGACCATTACATTTTGACTCTTTTGTTGGACAGCCACAAATTATTGAGAATCTTAAAATTTTTGTTCAAGCAGCCAAAGAAAGAAAAGAAAGTTTGGATCATGTTCTTCTTCATGGACCTCCTGGATTAGGAAAAACCACGCTTTCTCATATTATTGCAAACGAACTTGGTGTAAATTTAAAGCTTACCTCGGGTCCTGTTCTTGATAAACCAGGAGAATTGGCAGGAATTCTTACTAACCTGGAGGAGAACGATGTTCTGTTTATTGATGAAATACACCGTTTAAGTCCAATTGTTGAGGAATATCTATACTCTGCAATGGAAGACTTCAAAATTGACATATTAATTGAGTCTGGACCAAATGCAAGAAGTGTTCAAATAGCTCTTAATCCTTTCACTCTAATTGGAGCAACAACTCGTTCAGGACTTTTAACTGCACCTTTAAGATCTCGATTTGGAATAAACTCTCGACTACAATATTATAATCATAACACTCTAAATCTTATTGTAAAAAGATCTGCAAAAATATTAAACACTCCTATTGAAGAAAATGCATCAATTGAAATTGCCAGAAGAAGTAGAGGAACTCCTCGAATTGCAAATTTACTTTTGAGAAGAGTTAGAGATTTTGCTCAAATTAAGGGAGATGGGACAATTACAATTGAAATTGCTCAAATGGCACTTTTGGCACTAAATGTTGATAAACATGGTTTAGATGAAATGGACAATAGAATTCTTTCTTCAATAATTGAAAAATTTAAGGGAGGACCAGTTGGAATTACAACCATAGCAACTGCAGTTGGAGAAGATGCAGGAACAATTGAAGAGGTTTACGAACCTTTCCTTATTCAAGAGGGTTTTCTAATGAGGACATCAAGAGGGAGAGAAGCAACTGAATTAGCATATAAGCATTTAGGGAAAATATATACCAACAAAAATGGTATGGGAGAATTGTTTGAATAAAAAATAACAAAATAAAATTAAAATTAAAAACAAATATAACATGGCTACACACAAAATTAGCGCAAAGAAATTAACACTCAAAAATGTTGAAAAGATATTAAATTCTAATATGAAATTAGAATTGTCGGAAGATGCAAAAGCAAGAATAAATAATTGCAGAGAATTTCTTGACAAAAAAATGGAAAACCAAAAAGAACCTATTTACGGAGTAACAACTGGATTTGGTTCTTTATGCAATATATCAATAAGCAAAGAAGAACTTTCTCAACTTCAAAAGAATTTAGTTATGTCTCATGCTTGTGGTATGGGAGATGAAGTTCCTGAGGAAATTGTTCGCCTGATGTTATTGAATAAAATTCAATCTCTTTCTTATGGAAATTCAGGAGCTCAATTAGTAACCATTGAACGTTTAATTTCTTTCTACAACGAAGGAGTATATCCTGTGGTTTATCAACAAGGATCACTTGGAGCATCTGGCGACTTAGCACCACTGGCTCATATGTGTCTTCCTCTTTTAGGATTGGGAGAAGTTTCTTATGAAGGAGAATGTTATAGTGCAGAAGAAATAAATAAGAAATTTGGATGGGAACCAATTGAACTAAAATCAAAAGAAGGTTTAGCCCTACTTAATGGAACACAATTTATGAGTGCTTATGCTGTTTGGAGTATTTTGAAAACTCAAAAACTTTCTTTCCTTGCTGACCTTATTATGTGTGTTTCATTGGAAGCATTTGATGGAAGAATTGAACCTTTCTTTGACCCAATTCATCAAGTAAGACCTCATAAAGGACAAATTGAAACAGCTCAAAATATTAGAGAAATTCTTGAAGGGAGTGAAATCATTAAACAAAAGAAACAACACGTACAAGACCCATATTCATTCCGTTGTGTTCCTCAGGTTCATGGAGCATCAAAAGATGCTATTGGCTGGGTAGCAAGCGTAATTACAACTGAAATTAATTCCGTAACAGATAACCCAACTGTTTTCCCTGAACTTGATGAAGTTATTTCAGCAGGTAACTTCCATGGACAACCTCTCGCAATTAACCTTGACTTTTTAGCTATTGCTGTTGCTGAGCTTGGTTCAATTTCAGAAAGAAGAACTTATCAACTAATTGCTGGAAAGAGAGATCTTCCTTCATTCTTGGTTGCAAATCCGGGATTGAATTCAGGTTTTATGATTCCTCAATACACACAAGCATCAATTGTTTCTCAATCAAAACAACTTTGCACACCAGCGTCAGTTGATACAATTGACTCTTCACAAGGACAAGAAGACCATGTTTCATTTGGTTCAAATGCTGCAACAAAACTTTATAGAGTTGTAAACAACACTGAAAGAATACTTGCAATTGAACTTTTCAATGCTTCACAAGCTCTTGATTTTAGAAAACAACAAACAGGATTGAAATCTTCACCAGCAATTGAATCATTTGTTGAAGAATACCGCAAGGAAGTAAACTTTATAAAAGAAGACGAAATAATGTTCACTCTAATGCAAAAGAGCGTTGATTTCCTTGAAAACATTGAAATTGTTGAAGAATAAATAACTGCTGAATGTCCTTTCTTCCAATAACAAAAAAAGAAATTGAAAGTCTTGGCTGGGATTATGTAGATGTAATTATCGTTAGTGGCGATGCTTATGTTGATCATCCCAGCTTTGGACATGCTGTAATTGGAAGAGTGCTTGAAAAAAATGGTTTTCGTGTTGCCATTATCCCTCAACCCAATTGGAGAGATGACCTAAGAGATTTTAAGAAACTTGGACAACCTCGTTTGTTTTTTGGTGTAAGTGCAGGAGTTATGGATTCTATGGTAAACCACTACACTGCTTTAAAAAGGAAAAGAAGTGATGACGCATACACTCCTGGTGGAGAAGCTGGTTATAGGCCTGATTATGCAACTATTGTTTACTCAAATATTCTTAAAGGACTATATCCCAATACACCGATTATTCTTGGAGGAATTGAAGCCTCAATGAGAAGAAATGCTCATTATGATTATTGGTCAGATAGTTTAAAACCTTCCATACTTTT
>Ga0172377_10008251_pt1 | contig 10680 bp, 10 predicted proteins | sample Pumphouse3metaG_FD_119749 | JGI IMG/M metagenome (GOLD analysis project Ga0172377, IMG submission 119749) | Leachate microbial communities from a municipal landfill in Southern Ontario, Canada - Pumphouse #3 metaG | ecosystem: Engineered > Solid waste > Landfill > Unclassified | place: Canada... | reverse complement strand
GCTGTCCACCATTTTTTTAAAATCTTATTTATGTATTCTTTCATCTTCTTTTAATCGAAAACTTATTGTTAAATAAGTTTCTTTTATTCTGCAAAACGTATATTTGTCATTGTTTTTTCACAAAAATGACATTGGATTTTTAGTGGATCCTTTTCCTTAACTATAAATTTTGAATCTATTGCTTCCTTATTGGTTATACAGTTAGGATTTATGCATTTAAGAATTTTTTCTATCTTATCTGGAATTTCAACTGATTTCTTTTCAACAACTTCATAGTTTTTAATAACTATTAGAGTGGCATTTGGTGCTACAAGGGCTATTTTGTTAAGATCGTGTTGTTCAAAATATTTATTTCTAACTTTTATTATACCTTTCTTTGAGTATTTCTTACTATCAAGATTGATCCCGATTAGAACTTCGTCTTCATAATCGTTCAATCCTAATATGTTTAATACCATAAGAACTGTATTTACTGGGATATGGTCTATTACTGTTCCGTTTTCAATTGCGGAAACTATTAATTCTTTCTTATTTTCTGTTGTCATGTTATTTGGTTTTATTATTTTACTCCTAATATTGCTGCCATTAGAGCCTGACGTACATATACGCCGTTTCGTGCTTGTTGGAAATAGTAGGCATTAGGTGTTTTATCAACATCTGCTGCAATTTCATTTACTCTTGGAAGTGGGTGAAGAATTCGCATTGTGTCTTTACATCCTTTAAGCATTGCAGCATCTAAAATGTATGAATCCTTAACTTTTTCATATTCTAATGGGTCGGAAAATCTTTCTCTTTGAATACGTGTCATATAAATAATGTCGGAGAATGGGATAACCTCATTAAGGTCTGTGTATTGGTGATAGTTAAGATTAGCTTCTTTAATGTACATTTTTACAGATGATGGCATCTTAAGTTCGTTTGGTGAAACGAAGTGGAAGGTTGCATTAAAATTACACATTGCTTGAACAAGTGAGTGAACGGTTCTTCCATATTTTAGGTCTCCTACCATTGTTATATTCAGGTTTTCAAGCGTGCCTTGAGTTTTTAGAATAGAATAGAGGTCTAACATACATTGAGTTGGGTGTTGGTTGGCTCCATCACCTGCGTTTATTAATGGTACTGAGGAAACTTCGGCAGCATAGCGTGCAGCTCCTTCAATTGAATGACGCATTACAATTATGTCGGAATATGATGAAAGCATTTTTATGGTATCATGAAGGCTTTCACCTTTTGATTGTGACGTTGAAGCAGGATTTGAGAATCCAATTACTTTTGCTCCTAACATTGAGGCTGCACTTTCAAAACTTAACCGTGTTCTGGTTGAGGGTTCAAAAAAAATGGACGCAACAACCTTGTCTTTAAGAATTTCTTGTTTTGGATTTTTTTCAAATTCTTCAGCAATTCTAAGTATTTCCAAATATTCTTCTTTGTTGTAATCAGAAATAGAAATTAAATTCTTGTTCTTTAAATTTGCCATAATTATTTATTTGTTTATTGTTTATCTTTCTTTTTAATCATTCCTTAAAGCCTTTAAGGTCTTTAAAGTCATTAATTATCATAACTATCAACCAAAAAAAAAGCGACTATCAATAGTCGCTTAATTTAAAAACCAAAATTTTTAATATCATAATAGATATTATTCAAAGTGTTATTTATATCTTGTTTTTGGAACATTTCCTTCTAATTTATTTTTGCAAAAATACTGCTTTCTTTTTTAATAGCGGTTGTTTTAATAGCTTTTTTTAGACTTTTTTCAACAAGGTTATTAACATTTATCTTAGATGTTGTTTTGCAAGTTTATGATTTGGCTGGATTTCTAAAACTTTTTTGAAGTCTTGTTTTGCTTTTTGGGGGTCATTTAATTTTTCATAGGTAATTCCTCTGTTAAAATATGCCTCCAAAAAGTTTGTGTCGGCTTGAATTGCTTTTGTAAATAGAGTTAGAGCATCTTGATAGGACTTTTTTTCAACTAAATTTATGTAACCAACATTATGAAGTGCATCTGCATGATTGGGCTCAACGGTTAGAATATTTTGATATGTTTCTAATGCTTTTTGAATCATTGAGTGATCTTGATAGAAAAGCCCTAAGGCATACATTGCATTTAGATTTTTGGGATTGATATTTATTGTACTGTTCAAATAGTCTATTGCCAAGCGATCCCCTTTTAGTGCATAGAGAAGTCCTAATTCTTCAAATGGTTGTTCGTAGTCAGGTTTTAATTCTATAGCTTTTTTGTAGGATTGAACAGCATGTATTGTATCTCCTTTTTCTTTTAGAGCCCAACCCCTCAAATAATAGGCTGTAGGGTTAATTTTATCTAATTTCAAAACCTCGTTAACATTAAACATAGTTTTATCGTAATCTTTTAATAAAAGGGCCAATTCCGCTGATTTAAGATAGGCTTCTGTGGATTTGTTATCATATTTTAAGGCTTCTTGAAGTGCGGAAAAAGAAAGAGTTGTTTCGCCTGAGGCAAAAAGAATATCTGCTTTGCGAACATAGTATTTTACATTTTTTTTATCAAAATCTATTGCAGTTTGTATATCCATAAGACTTTCTTTTAATTTTCCTTTATCTAAAAGAACCTTTGAACGAGCATAATAGAGGTCAGGATTTTTAGGCTCTTTTCTAATCTTAACATCCAAAAGAGCTAATTCATCTTTTTTTGCTTTGGTTTCATCTTTTTTTGGACTATTGCATGAAAATGCAAAAAATAGAATTGGAATACATATTAGTTTTATATACTTCATATTTGAATTTGTTTTTAAAAATTGATTGTGCAAAGGTAAGAAAATTAAATAAACTTAGTTTTGTTAGAAAAAAAATATTAAAAAAATTTGGTATTGTAAAATTTATGTTTATCTTTGCCACGTAATTAAAATAATAAACCAATATTTATTGCTTATAGAATAGGAAAAATACTTTTTTTTAAACATTCAAATTTTAAAATAAAAAAAGGAGGTTTCCTATGTTATATGATAAAACAAGCGATAACGAATTGGTTGCGGCTTACATGAATGGTGATAAGCAAGCTTTCGAAATTTTATTATCTCGCCATAAAAATAAAGTTTACAATTATATTCTTTCATTAGTTAAGGACAAAGCTTTAGCTGACGATATTTTTCAAGACACACATATTAAAATTGTCAATACTCTAAGAAGTGGAACTTATAGGGATGAGGGCAAATATATACAATGGGTTATGAGGATTGCTCATAATTTAGTTATTGACCATTTCCGTAAAAGTCAACGTTTTCCAACTGTGAGAACTGATGAAAATTTTGATATATTTGACATTATTGGTAATAGCGAAGAATCAATTGAAAATAAAATAATTAAGGCTCAAATTAATTCAGATGTAAAGAAACTTATTCGTCAATTACCAGACGAGCAAAGAAGAGTTTTAGTAATGCGTCATTATGCAAATATGAGTTTTAAAGATATTGCAGATAAAACAGGAGTAAGCATAAATACTGCTTTGGGAAGAATGCGATATGCCTTAATTAATTTACGTCGTATGGCCGATGAAAAAACTATGATTTTACATATGTAAGATTAACAGTTAAAAATTCAACTAATACAATAAAATATTTGTTAGGTCGTTTTTGAATAAAATCGTTCTAACAAATATTTTTTTTATGAATAAAGATTACAATTTTATTGATTTATTAAGCCATTGGGAAGAAGACCTTATATCAAATGACATTATTGAAGACTTAGAGATGGTTAAGCCAAGCAATAGATTAATTTCAAAAATTTTATCTTACGCCAACATCACACTTGAATTTTCTACTACCTTAAACTCTAACATTGAATTGTGTTTGAATTAATTGCAGGACCTTGTTCGGCAGAATCCAAAGATCAGGTTTTAAGGATTGCACACGAGATTGAATTAATTGAAGGTGTAAAATGGTTTAGAGCAGGAATATGGAAACCCAGAACAATGCCCAATCAATTTGAAGGTGTTGGAGTTAAGGGTTTACGTTGGCTCTCTGAGGTAAAAAAAACAACTTCTTTGAAAACAATCACAGAAGTCGCAACGCCCTTACACGTTGAAAAATGCTTAGAAAATGATATTGATGCCATTTGGATTGGTGCCAGAACAACAACAAATCCTTTCTATGTTCAAGAACTTTCTCAGAGTTTAAAAGGTGTAGATATACCTATATTTATTAAAAACCCTCTCAATCCTGATATTAAACTTTGGGTTGGAGCCATTGAAAGAATTATGGCTTCTGGATCTAATTCTATTTATGGAATTCATAGGGGTTTTTCATTTGCCGATAATGGAATTTATAGACAAACACCATATTGGAAAATGCCTATTGAATTAAAGAGGTTGTTACCTGATATTCCAATTATATGTGATCCAAGTCATATTGCTGGAAAAACTTCTTTGATTAAGGATATTTCTCAAATGGCATTGAATATTGGACTTAATGGATTAATGATTGAGGTTCATAATAATCCTAAAGAAGCACTTACAGATAGCAAGCAACAAATTACACCTAATGCTTTAAAAAAACTATTGAAAGTATTAGAAACTCCTCAAAATAGTTTTGAAGATTCGAATCCTATTTTAACACTTAGAGAAGAAATTGACAGCTTGGATTTTGAGTTAATAAATATTTTAAAGCAAAGGATGAATTTAGTTATTGAAGTTGCTGAAATTAAAAAAGAAAGAAATATTCCAATCCTTCAAATAAAACGTTTAGATCAGATGATTAAAAAAAGGTTGGAAAAAACAAAGGGAAGTATTTTGGACAAAGATTTTATAAAAGAAACCTTTGAATCAATTCATCAAGAATCCATTCGAATACAAAACGAAATCTTTAAGAAAAAATAACTTCAACTTAGCCTATTAGGCTCTAATTAGAATGATTTCAACCAAGTTTTAATATTATTTATTACTATTTCAATTCTTAATTCAAAGGCTTCTTTAGTTGCATATGCTATATGAGGAGTTAGAATACAGTTTGGAGAATTTATAAGAGGATGATTTTGGGAAATTGGAGGTTCTGTTTCAAACACATCAATCCCTGCTCCTGCCAAAAGACCTTGTTGAAGACTTTCTGATAATGCATCCATATCAACTACATTTCCTCTTGAAGTATTTATTAGAATTGCATCTTTCTTACAAAGTGAAAGCAAATCCTTATTAATTAGATGATATGTTTCTTCATTTAGTGGAACGTGAAGTGATATAATGTCAGATTGCTTCATTAAATCCTTAAGTTTAACATATCTAATATTATGTTTTTTCACTTCTTGACTTTCTGTTCTGCTCCATGCAATAATATCACAACCCATTGCTTTCAATAAAATTGCTGTTTCAAATCCAATTGCTCCTGTTCCAACAATACCAACTGTTTTTCCTCTTAATTGGCGTCCTAAAAAATTATTCCTGGTTCCCTCATTTCTGGTTTGTTGGTCTAAAACAGTTATATGGCGATAAACATCTATTATTAATCCAATAGTTAGCTCTGCAACTCCTATTGTTGCATATCCAGATGCATTATAAACTTTAATATTATTTTCCTTGCAATATTCTAAATCAATATGGTCAAGTCCTGTAAACGCAATTGAAAGCATTTTTAATTCAGGAGAAGACTTTAAAACCTTAGAACTTAATTTTATGTTAGAAATAATAACAACATCCGCCCCGTCAATTCTTTCAATCAGGTTATTTTCATCTTCTTTTCTGTCTAAGAAATAATAAAAATCATGTCCTAACTCCAAAAATTCATTTCTAATAGATTCAAATCTTTCTAAGCTAATTCCAAGAGACTCTACACATACTATTTTCATATCAATACTTTTTTCAATTGCAAAATTATAAAATACTTATTGAGTAGTACTACTTCTGAGTTATTATTTATTAAATTGATTATGTATGATGATTTATAAATGAGTTTGTAATAATAAGATAAGAAATTGATAATAAATAATTAATAGATTATTTGTGAAAAAACATTATTTTTTATTTCTTGTTTTGTACTAAGAGTTCAAAAAAAATTTGTAATATTGCAAAGTCAAGTTTATGATTAATAATTAAAAAAAGAAAAAATTATGAAGGTAAAACACTTATTATTAGGAATTGCATTAGTTGCTTTAGTTGCAGCATGTGGTAAAAAAGAAGCTCCAGTTGAAACTCCAACTGAAACTGCAATAGAAACTCCAGCTGAAGAAGTTGTTGAAGCTCCAGTTGAAGCTGCTGCTCCTGCTGCAGTTGCTACAACTCCAAAAGCTAAACCAGCTCCAAAAGCACAAGAACCAAAAGTTGATCCTTGCGAAAAAATTGTATCTGATTATGAAAGTTATTCATTAAGACTTTCTAATGCATTCAAAAGCAAAGGAACTGGTGCTGCTGCAGTTAAAGAATATGCTGCTTTAAAGAAAGAATCTCAAGCAAGAGATGCTGCCGTTAAAGAATGTTCTGAAAATCCTACTTACAGTAAAAGAATTAGCCAAGCAATGGTTGCAATAAAGAAAGTTTTATAATTAGACTTTTTTTATTCTGAAAAAGCTGCCAAGTTATTTGGCAGCTTTTTTTGTTATTTAGAATTTATTACTTTTTGCTATCTTTGCATATTATATTATGCAAAATCTTTTGTTCTATGAAAATTAAATCTATATATATTTATATATCTTTCTGTATTTTATTTACATCTTGTGTTTCGGCACAAATTGATATTCCTTCATCAAACCTTTCTCAAAAAGATTCTTTCATTAATAATAAGCTTAATTCAATGAGCTTAAGAGATAAAATAGGTCAATTAATTATTATTGCTTCCGACTCAAAAAATAATACGCCGTACATTAACACTATTTCAAAATCAATTGATAGTCTAAATATTGGAGGTGTATGTTTCTTTAAGGGTGAAGGCAACACAATGATAGAACTTAATAACATTTATACTAAGGTTGCTAAAATTCCACTTTTATTTAGTATTGATGGAGAATGGGGCTTAGGAATGAGAATGACTGACGGTTATTCTTTCCCTTCCCAAATAACAATTGGAGCAACAGATAATGATTCCCTTGTTTACGAAATGGGTAAGAACATCGCTCTTCAAGCAAAATCTATGGGCATTCATATTAATTTTGCACCAACTATCGACATTAATTTAAATCCCAAAAATCCTGTAATTGGATTTCGTTCTTTTGGTGAAGATAAGGAAAGAGTTGCCAAACTTGGCTGGGCATATTTGAAAGGGATGCAAGATAATGGAATTTTGGGGTCTTTAAAACATTTTCCTGGTCATGGAGACACTGAAACCGATTCTCACTACGATTTACCAATAATTAATCACACAAAAGGATATATAGATTCTATTGATTCATACCCTTTCCGCTATTCAATTGAAAAAGGTGCCTCAATGATTATGATAGGTCATTTAAATATCCCAAGTTTAATTCCAGAAAAAAAACTACCTTCTTCACTCAGCATAGAAATTATTACTGATTATTTGAAGAAAGAAATTGGATTTAAGGGAATTGTTATTACAGATGCTTTAAATATGAAAGGGGTTACTAATAATTATGTTGATGGTGAGGCAGAAGTTAGAGCATTAATTGCTGGTGTGGATATTCTATTAATGCCAAAAAATGAGTTTAAGGCAGTGAAGGCAATTCTTAATGCTGTGGAAGAGAAAAGGATTAGCAAAAAAGAAATAGAAGATAAATGCAGAAAGGTTTTAGAGCTTAAATATGATTTAGGACTTTTTTCTGAAAAGGAAAAGAAATTATCGCTTCCTAATAAAGAATTGATAAGTCAAGCTGAAAAAATATCTGAAAAAATATCTGAAAAAATAATTACTCTTGTAAAAAACTCTGATAATATACTCCCTATTGTGGATAAAACAACAGCTAAAATTGCTATCGTTCAACTTGGAGACCAAGATATTGATACTTTTGTTTCAACAATTAACAAATACAATCCTGCTAAAACATATAAAATAAAAAATGAAGATTCTATTCAAACAATTTCTTCAGAACTTATGCAATTTGATTATATTATAGCTGTAGTTTGTGGGGATATTTCAAAGAAAGAAAAGGATGGTTATGGAGTTAGCAAAAAAAATATTGAAGATTTAGCTTTCTTACAAAATGATTTTAATGTTGTTCTTGCATTGTTTGCAAACCCATATTCTTTAAAACTGTTTGATAGTTTGACATGCATTAATTCCATTTTATTAGGTTATCAAAATATGCCATATCAACAGAAAGCATTAGCCAAGAGCATTTTTGGATTAAATGATGTTGAGGGTAAGCTTCCTGTTTCAAGTTCAGATAATTTTATAGTTAATCATGGACTGAAGTATAATGAAGATATGATGTATTGGGTTGAATATGCTGAAAACGGAATGAATTCTTTATATCTAAAAAAAATAGACAGTATTGCAAATGAAGGTATTCGCCTTGGAGCATATCCTGGATGCCAAATTGTTGTTTTAGATGGAAATAGAATAGCTTATTCAAAATCATATGGATATTTAACTTATGACTCAATTTTTCAGGTTAATGATAATACAATGTACGATATTGCATCAGTAACTAAAGTTCTGTCAACAACTCTTGCAATGATGAAACTATATGAAGAAGATAAATATGATTTAGATGATAAACTTTCAAAATATCTCTCATATCTAAAGTTAACAAACAAAAGAAAAATAACAATTAAACAAGCTCTTTCTCATAATGCTCATCTTAAGGCATGGATACCTTTTTATAAAGAGAGTATGAAAGACAATATTCCAAACCCTTTGTATTATTCCAAAAGTCCTTCAACATTAAAAGATTATTATATTGTAAGTGATAGTCTGTATGTTAAGAGGGATTATAAAAATGATATAATTAAAAAAATTGCATATAGCAGCATCAATAAAAAACAAGGATACGTGTATTCTGACTTAGGATTTATTCTTTTGGGTGAATTGATTGAGAATATTACTAAAATGAGATTGGATGAATATGTTAATCAAAATTTTTATAGCCCAATGGGACTCACCAATACAACTTTCAATCCCAAAGAAAGGTTTTCGGTAAATAATATAGCACCAACAGAAAATGATAAATACTTCAGAAACACAATAATTAGAGGATATGTTCATGATCAAACAGCTGCAATTATTGGAGGAGTTGCAGGACATGCAGGATTGTTTAGTAATGCCACAGACATTGCCAAACTTTGCCAAATGTTAATGAACGGAGGCGAATTGGATGGGAAAAAATATTTAAAGAATCATACCATTGAAACGTTTAACAAAAAATATTTCAAAAACAACCGCAGAGGGTTAGGTTTTGACAAACCAGTAATAAACCCGAAAAACAATAACTCTCCATGTTCTAAATATGCCTCAGAAGAAAGTTATGGACATACAGGTTTCACAGGAACATATTTTTGGATAGATCCAGAAGAAAAAATTGCAGTTATTTTTCTTTCAAACAGAGTATATCCTTCGGCTGATAACAATAAATTATCTAAGTTAAACATAAGAACCAGCATTCACGATGTTGTTTATGAAGCCTTAAGAAATAACAAAAAGTCAATATCTGTTGAGGATGAAAAGCACTAAATCACTTATAATTGAATACGCCGATAAATACAACATAAAAGAATTTATTGATTCCGACCCAATTCAATTTCCAAGTCAATATAAAAATAAAAAAGATATTGAGATTTCAGCTTTTATTAGTTCCTGGTTAGCTTATGGAAATAGAAAAGCCATACTGAAAACCTTAGAAGACTTGCATAAGGAATTTATTAACAAAGACTATTCGTCTCCTTATTTCTATATAAAAGAAAGAGGGTTTGAAAAATATAAAGACAGTTCAAAATCACTATACAGATTCTATAAATACAACGACTTCTATAATTTATGCCAAGTTCTTTATAATATTTATATTGAACAAGAAAACAATAGCTTGGAAGATAAAATCATAAAAGAATTAAAAAATGACAATAGCTCAGAAACAAATTGTCTTGAAGTTATAGATATAATAATTCATATTTTCAAAGAAGTTGAGGGAATTCCAATAAATAATAAATCGGCATGCAAAAGGCTTTGCATGTTGATGCGGTGGTTAGTTAGAAATGATAATATTGTAGATTTAGGCATCTGGACTATTCTTAAACCCCAAGACCTTATAATTCCTGTTGACACCCACGTTCACCAGCAAGCCCTTAAACTTGGATTAACAAAATCAAAACAAGCGAATATGAAAACAGCTCTTGAAATAACCTCTAACCTTAAAGCAATCTTTCCCTTAGACCCTACCCTTGCCGACTTTTCCCTTTTTGGATATGGGGTAAATAATAAAAAATAAAGATTTTTGTTCTTTGTTTTATTGTTTAAGGAGCTTAAAGTCTTTAAGGTCATTAAGGTCTTAAAAACATATTATACTAACTCCTTATTCTAATTTACTGATACGAAGTTTTGATTTTTTCTTTTCAACAAAAGCCACAAAGTCGATGATGCAGGATTTAAAGATTCTTACTAAGTCAAGTGGCACTACGGGAAATAATCCTTAATAAAAACTCCTCAAATCAAACAAAAAACTCCCTAAACCCAATATCAAACTTTTTTTCCTTGATTTAAATGTCAACATCATGCCATGATATGAACAGTATCATGCCATGATATGACAAACATCATGCCATGAAATGGGCAACAT
>Ga0172377_10008249_pt1 | contig 10681 bp, 8 predicted proteins | sample Pumphouse3metaG_FD_119749 | JGI IMG/M metagenome (GOLD analysis project Ga0172377, IMG submission 119749) | Leachate microbial communities from a municipal landfill in Southern Ontario, Canada - Pumphouse #3 metaG | ecosystem: Engineered > Solid waste > Landfill > Unclassified | place: Canada... | reverse complement strand
AGCGGGGAATATTTATTTTTTAGAATGAAATAAAAACTTAACAATAATATTATAATAGAAATTCCTGGTGCTCTGATTAAAGAAAGGCGGAAAAGAAAAGCGGGGATTAAAAATCCTGTCATCGTCCAAATTAAAGACCCTTTTATTTTCATTCGTCGGCAAAACCAATAAAGGATTAAAAATGTCAGGCTGGCTAAAAATGCGGTGGCCAATTTAGCTTTAATTAAAAAATCTGTTTCCAGGGAAAAAATATCCATATTTTGAGGAGAGGGTAAACTTAAGAAGGGAACGAGAAATAAGTGGTAAAGAAAATGATGGTCAACAAAAAGGTCTTTATAAGTGGTGAATTGAGTCCAGGGGAAATTTTTTATCACTCCTTGCTCTTTCAACAATAAAGCCATTTTAGTATGGAAAAAGCCGTCTGGACATAAGATGCCCGGAGGAACAAGCAAATAAAGAAAAACAATAAAGCTAAAAGAAAAAATAAAAAAATATTTTAACCAATCCCAATTTTTTAAATTATATGTTAAAAAATTATTCATTTAAATGTTTTTTAAATTTTTTTATTTGTCTAACCGGCGAAGGGTCAACTTCATTAAGCAGGGCAAGATAAAAACTAATCCAGTCCCCCAGCAAAATCAAAGAAAATGTTTGAGTTAGGGCGTCTTGTCCAAAGAACGGCACTTTTTCCCAACAAAATTTTTCTTTTAAAAAATTTTCAAGTATTTTTGAAGATTTTTTATTTAAATAATTTTTTTTGATGTCATTGAAAATTAAAAAAATAAATTCATTGTTTAATCTTTTTGGAAATACGCTTTCAATGAAATTATGGAATATTTCTGGCTTGGCCTCAAAAAATAAGAAAGATTTTGCATTTTCAGCCATTTGTGTTTTCCATCGATAGGCCACACTGACTAATTCAGGCGGAGCGATAATGATGGGCAAACGATCAAACATTGCGTAGGCCAAATATTTGGCAAGATTTTTTTCCGTTAACGTTTGAGGGTTCAAATTTTGACAAAAATTTTGCAATTTTTTATTTATTTTTAAAGAATTTTTTTTAATCAATCCAATTTTTTCAAAAATAACCAACAAGGGCATTAAGAGATAAGCCAAGCCGGCTCGAGGTGGAGCGGGATAGGCAAAATTAAACATGGGGAAATTATTTTGTTTCCCAAAAATTTTTAATTTCCCGCCTTGAGTAATAATAAAAATTTTACTTTTTCTTTGTTTAGCCTCTTGGCCACAAAGGAGAACCTCTTGAGTGTTCCCGGAATAACTTATTAAAACAACCAAAGAATCTTTGTCTGTTGAATTGGGCAAATTTTCACTACGATTAATAATAATTGGTTTTTTTAGTTGATCAGACAGGCCCTTACTTAATTCTCCGCTAATTGCCGAACCTCCCAGAGCGCAAATAATCACGTTTTTGACGTTTTTATATTCTTTTGACAGGCTGATTTTTTGCGCTTCTTTATAAGCTTGTTGGCATTTTTGAGGGAATTCAGCAATAAATCCGGCCATGTTTGATTTGTCTAACTTTTTAATTTTTGATAAATTATCAAGAATCATCATGTTATTAAATTTAACACAAAGATTTATGATTGTCTATTGTTTAAAACAATTAATTTTGATATAATATGGTTGTTAATTTATAAACAGTATGAGCGGACACTCAAAATGGGCAAAACTTAAGCATTTTAAAGGAGCGCTGGACGCAAAGAAAAGCGCCATTTTTACTAAATTGGGACATGCCATTACTATTGCGGCCAGACAAGGAGGTAAGGACATGGAAACTAATTTTAAATTGCGCCTGGCAATTGAGAGGGCAAAAAAGGCCAATTTGCCAAAAGACAACATTGAACGAGCGATTAAAAGAGGAACTGGCGAGTTGGCTGGCGAGCAAATAGAAGAAGTTATTTATGAGGCCTTTGGACCAAACGGGACCACTATTTTAATAGAAGCTCTAACTGACAATAAAAACAGGACAGTTTCCAGTCTAAGAAGGATTTTTAATAAATATGGCGGAAATTTAGGGGGGCAAAATTCAGTTCTTTGGATGTTTGAGAAAAAGGGGGTCATTAGGATTCTTAAGGAAGAAATAAAAGGAAGCCCGGAAGACTTAGAATTGAAGATGATTGATTTTGGCGCCGAAGATATTAAAAACGAGGAAGAAGGATTGGTTATTTATATAAAATTGGAAGACCTTGAGCGGATAAAAAAACATATAGAAGATAACGCCATTAGCATAGAATCGGCAGAAATAGAATGGTTTGCCAAAGACCCAATAAAAGTAGACGAATCAACTCAATCTAAAATAGACAATATTTTTATTGAATTAGATGAAGACCAAGACATTAATAGTTATTATACTAATATAGAATAGTCTTATTAAAACACAAGAACAAGAGAATAAAAAACTATTAATGAATTAAAAAATGGATTAGAATAAGAGTTGTTTGTTTTAATGTTTTAATATTTTTATGTTTTTATGATTATTTTAGGTATTGACCCCGGCATTGCTATTGTTGGCTATGCAATTCTTGTTTTTAAGAAAAATAAATTTTTTGTTTCCGATTATGGATGCGTCAGAACTTCTTCTCAGAAAATTTTTAGCCAAAGAATTTTACAAATATATCAAGAAATAGATTTGTTGATTAAAAAATATAAACCAAACATCATAGCGATTGAAACCATTTTTTTCGCCAAAAACGCCAAAACAGCCATGAAAGTCAGCGAAAGCAGGGGAATTGCCGCGCTCTTGGCGGCGCAAAACGATATAACAATTAAAGAATATACCCCGCTTCAAGTAAAACAGGCCTTAACAGGTTATGGTCGAGCTTCAAAAGAACAGATACAAAAAATGGTAAAATCAATTTTATGCCTTGAAAAAATACCCCAGCCAGACGATGTTGCCGATGCTTTGGCAATTGCCATTACTTGTGCTCAAACAAAAAATTTTAATTTATGAGAGCTTTAAAAATTGTCCATGTTAGTTCAGAAATTTCTCCTTATTCAAAAAGCGGCGGGCTAGCCGATGTTACCCGTTCTTTGCCCCGAGCTTTAAAGCGGTTGGGACATCAAGTAATGGCGATTACTCCTTATTACGGCTTTATAAAAGAGGACAAATGGACAGTAGAAAATTTAAACATTCATTTATCCTTGAATTTCGACGGTCAAGAATATAAATTTGGTTTTAAAAAGGCCATTTGTCCGGACAAATACCCGGTATTTTTTATTTGTCAACAAAGGCTATTTAGGTCTCGCCACAAAAGAGGGTCGGAAATGTATAATTATCCAGATAATGGTTTAAGATTTTTACTTTTTAATTTAGCAGCCATAGAATTGATTAAAAATTTAAAATTTGAACCGCAAGTGATTCATTGCCATGACTGGCATACCGGTTTAATCCCAAATTATTTAAAAATAAAATATAAAAAGGAAGAAAAATTCAAAAATGTCGCCACTTTATTTACCATTCATAATTTACTTTTTCAAGGACCAAAGGATTGGTGGAAAATTCCTATCAATAAAAAAGATAACGGAAGAAATTTGCCATCGGAAAATCTCAAGAAAACAGAATGGATTAATTTTGTAAAAAGAGCGGTTTTAAATGCGGATATTATCAATACTGTCAGTTTGCGGTATGCCCAGGAGATAATGACCGAAGAATATGGTTGCCAAATGGAGAAGCATTTTAAAAAACGAGAAAAAGATATTTATGGTATAATTAACGGCATAGATTATGCCATTTTTAATCCTCAATTTGACCCGAATATTTATGTTCATTATGATATAAATGTTTTGGAAAAAAAAATAGAAAATAAACTTATTTTTCAAAAAAAATATAATTTGGAAGTGAATGCCAAAATTCCTATAATTGGTTTGGCAAATAGACTAACAGAGCAAAAAGGGTTTGAACTGATAATCAATCTCTTGGACCATCTTTTAAAAAAAGATTTACAGATTGTTGTGGTTGGTAGCGGTGGCGGCAAATACAGGGAAATTTTAAGGAAGAGTCAAAAGACATTCCCTAAAAAATTATTATTTATTTCTCCTTTTAGAGAAGACATTGCCCGTAAAATATATGCGGCTTCAGATATTTATTTAATGCCTTCCCGTTTTGAGCCGTGCGGCATTTCTCAGTTAATCAGTTTGCGTTATGGCTCTATTCCTATTGTTCACGCCGTGGGCGGTCTTTTAGACACGGTTAGCGATTATAATTCGGCCACGGGGCGAGGGAATGGTTTTGTTTTTCGTTCTTATAATTCTTATGATTTGTTATTTGCCATTGCTCGAGCTTTAGAAAACCATAAAAGAGAGGCCGCTTGGCGGAACTTGGTTCGTCGAAGTATGAAAGAGTCTTATTCTTGGACATTGCCGGCCAAAAAATACGTGGTTTTATATAGAAAAGCGATTAAGAAGATGAGAACTAAAAACGAAAAAGCAAAAACAATAAAAGAAAAGTAAAAATAATTTTTTACCTTTTATTTTAAAATTTTAATTTAGCGAAACATTTATGTATTGGGCCAATCTTTTGCACATTTATCAACCGCCAGGACAAAAAAAGAAAATCATTGATGAGGTTGTTTTTGAATCTTATAATAGAATTCTAAATATTTTAGAATCTTGTCAAAAAATAAAAATAAGTTTGAATATCTGTGCGTCTTTAACCGAACAATTGAGTGCTTCTGGCCATCAGGACATTATAATCAGAATCAAAAAATTGGCAGAAAATGGACAAATAGAATTAACGGGGTCTGCCGCTTATCATCCAATTTTGCCATTTTTACCCAAGAAAGAAATAATTAGACAAATTGATTTGAACGAAAAAATAAACAAAAAATATTTTGGCGCTGTTTGGCGACCACAAGGATTTTTCCTTCCAGAAATGGCTTATAGTAAAAGGGTGGCAAAAGTTATCAGGCAAAAAGGATATCAATGGATTGCTTTAGACGAGATAGCCTATCAAGGAAATTTTGGCAAAGTAAGTTTTGATAAAATTTATAAATTAAAAATATTTTTCAACAAAGAAATTAAAATTGTTTTCCGAAATCGCGGACTGAGTGCGACGTTTTTTGGTGATTGGCTTGATTCAGTTGACAAATTTTTTTCAGCAGCCGGAAGAAACGGCAGAAAAAATAAGTTTTTAATAACGGCTTTTGATGGAGAAAATCTTGGACATCATCAAAATTATTTAATTGATATTTGGAAAGAAATAGCCCTTGATTCCCGAATTGTTATGATTAATTATTCCCAGTATCTGGGATTATTGAAAACGGGCCAGACGGAGAAAGTAAGTCCTTTAAAATCCAGTTGGGCAACGGAATTAATGGATATTAAAAATAACAATTTTTATCCTTTATGGTCAGACCCTAAAAATCAAATTCACAAAAATTTTAAACAACTTACAAAATTGATTTTAAAATTGGTTTATCAATCTGTTAAAGATAATAATTATGTGGAGGCCAGAGAAACTTTAGATAAAGCCCTGTTTTCTGACCCTTGTTGGTGGGCATCAAATCGACCATGGTGGGGTCCAAGTATGATTTTTCTTGGCGCGGAATATTTTTCAAAAATATTCAAACTTTTGGAGAAAAATTTAAAATCAGATAAAAAGAAGAAAATAAAATTTTTATTAAAAGAGATTTTAAAGGCGACAGAAATCAAAAAAACAATAAAATGAATAATTTTATGCATTGGGCCAATTTTTTGCATTTTTATCAACCATATAATCAACAAAAGGATATTTTAGAGAGGATTGTTGAGGAAAGTTATAGAAAAATTTTAAAAGGATTGCTTTTAAACAAGAAGGCAAAACTAACAATTAACATAAACGCTGGTTTAACCGAAACCTTGTTCAAAAACGGATATCAAGATGTTATCAAACAAATAGAGATGCTGGCAAAAAGAGGACAGGTTCAATTTACGGGCGGAGTAAAATATCATCCCTTTCTTCCTCTTTTACCAAAGGAGGAAATTAAAAGACAAATAGAATTAAATAACAGAACCAATAAAAAATATTTTGGCGATGCCTGGCAACCGCAAGGATTTTTTTCTCCCGAGCTCGCTTACAGCAAAAGGGTGGCGCAAACGGCAAAAGAGGCGGGGTTTGGCTGGATAATCGCTGAAGAATTGGCCGCCCCAACAAAGCCTGATTTTAAAAAAATATATTCAATCAAAGATTTAAATGATTTTAAAATAATTTTCAGAGACAAAAGAATAAGCGTTTTGATTCTTTCGGCCATTGTTCGCCATTTTGAATCTTTTATACAAGAAGCGGGAAAGGAAGAAATTAAGAAAGACCGTTATTTATTGACTGTAATGGACGCGGAAACATTTGGTCATCATCGGCCGGGATTAGAAGAATTTCTTTTTAGTATATATAAAAACAAAAAAATACCGCAAGTTTTTGTTTCTGACTTGATTGAAAAATTTGGCGTTTCTGAAATTATTGAGCCAAGGGACAGCACTTGGTCTTCTGAAGAACAGGACTTCTGGCTGGACAAAAAAAAGGAACATTCATTTACTCTTTGGTCGCATCCCCAAAATCCCATTCACCAATTTCAATGGAAATTCACTTATTTTGTTTTTGGCTTAATTAACAAAATTGACCATCAAATATCGGGATATGAAAAAATAAGAGACAAAATGGACAAGGCCATACAATCTGATCAGTATTGGTGGGCCTCGGCCAAACCGTGGTGGTCATTAGAAATGATAGAACAAGGAGCTCACGCCCTGAAACAGGTTGTTTTTTCTATACCGAACGTTTCTTTAAAAATAAGAGAACAGGCGGAAAATTATTATCAACAAATAATTGGTATTGCTTTTGATTGGCAACGGAGCGGAAAAATCAGGCGGGCTTATCGTCGGGCTATGAAAACATGGAAGTCCGTTCCTTATAAAAAAAGAGTATTGGCCGGCCAATTTAATTCCATGATATTGGAATTTGAAGACGAGATGAAGAAAGCAGTCGTTAGTCAAGAATTTGAAAAAGCCATTAAATGGCGCGACGCGATTTATAAATTAAAAAGCGGTATGGATGTCCATGATGTTTTACATGTAGTTGACGACCTGCGTCAGGTTCGTCAATTGCCCTCACTTAAAGATTATTGGGAACACGCGCCGGAAGAATTTTCTTTTTTTGCTCAGAAACATTTTATTGACTGGCAAAAAAATAATTTTATTAAAAAACAACCGAAACAGCTTTTTGAAGAAATAAAAAAAACATTGAAAAATCAAAACCAAAGCGAACGACCCCTGGGTTTTTCTTGGGACAAAGATGACAATTTTTATTTCTGCGAAATTCCCTCAAAAGAAATAGAGTATTGTTTAGGAGAACACGGTTGGGATGAAATGAGTTTGATGAAGTTTTCCCGGACGGAGATTTATCATCAACCAGGACAGTGTTTTTATCATCATCGTCGGGGAAAAGTAAAGATAATCGTTAAAAATCAAAGCCTGGTTTTTAAAATTTTAAGATTATTGGAAAAAGACATCTTTCACCAGTCGGCAGACTTATCTGTTCTGGTGGAGAGCAAAGATTGGCGACAGGTGTTTTTTAAAAAAAATAATCGTGGCGAAAAAACAACCATCATTTCTTATAAAAAGAGTAAACCCGGTTTTAAATTTAAAATATCAAGACAGAGGAAAAAATAAGAAAAAGTAGCGATACAAATTAATGCGAATTAACCATACAAATGCTGCGAATTCGTAGTCTTTATATGTATTTATAGAATTGGCATTGCCCTTAGAGAAGCCCTTTATTTGGGCAAGATTAAAAAGTTTATTTCCCTTATTTAGTTTTGACGCTTTATTAAAAGACTAAATGAGAGGCAAGGCATTTATGATTTTTATCAAAATTCCTAAAACAGGAAACATTAAAAAGGTCCTGGATTATAGGTATATGCTTTTGTTTTTTGAAAAAAGAAAAAATTTTTTTTTAAACAAAAAAGAAGAATTAAAGGACATAAAAATTGATTTGGTTAGAAATTTTCGAGGAAAATTCAGAAACATGACCCTTAAATATACATTATTTACTGATTTTGGAGAAAAAATAATCAGAGCCAGGACCCATAAATTTCAGGATTCGCCTCGGCGAGACGGAAACGTTCTTAAATTTTTAAACAAAAATAGGCTCGGAGACAACATTCCTTTATTTATTTATTATTATCAGCCCTTAAACATTTTATTTTATTTAGAAACGCCGGGGATTTCTTCAGAAACGCTTTTATCTCAGAAAAAAATAAAGCCACTTTTAAAAATAATTTCTTTAGCTGCGATTTTTTTAAAAAAAATTCATCATCTTAAAAAAGGACTTTCATTTTTGCCAATTAAAGACATTAAACAAGAAAAAAAAGAACGGAGGCATTGGTTTTTTTTGGTCAGAAAATGCGCGCCGGAAATTTATTCCGAATTTTATCTTCTCTTAAAAGAATTATGGGATTTGAGAAAAAAACACGAAGAATTTTTTTTAACACCATCAAATTTTAGTTTAGTTCACTCAGACTTTCATTGGGGGAACATTGTTTGTCATCAAGACAACTTTTTTTTCATAGATTTTTGTTATGCTTTTAGGGGAGACCCCTTGGAAGATGTGGGCGGATTTTTGGCTCAAAATGACTCAATGTTTCGTTATTATGCCCCCTATTCTTCGGATGGGATAAAAATTAGAAAAAAATTTTTAAGATCATATTTTGGCGGCCATATAAATAAAAATCAGCAATACCGCTTGCTTTATTTTGAAGCCCAGAAGATACTGGAAATGGCGGCTGTTTTAAGTTTTGTGGAAACCAACGAGGAATATAAAAAAAGGGGGATGGCCACTTTATTGTCAGAGGCCAGAAAAAAAATTTTAGAACTAAAATCAAAATGATAAAAACGGACTTACATTTTCATTCATATTATTCCGATGGAATTTACTCTCCTAAGGAATTGGTCAAAAAATTAAAGGAAAAGAAATTTCAAAAAGTTGCCCTAACAGACCATAACACGATTGACGGCGTAGATGAATTTTTAATTTTAACAAAAAAGGCGGGGCTAAAAGCCATTGCCGGGGTGGAGATTTACACCGATTATCAGGGCAGAGCTTTTCATCTTTTGGGCTATGATTTCAATTTAAGTGATAAAAATTTGAGCTTTTCTCTAAAAGAACTCCAGAGGCAACGGATTCCCCGGATTAAAAAAGCGATTAAAATTCTTCAGATGGACGGATGGAAATTAAATGAAAAAGAGGTTTTTAACACTATTTCTTCATATCCGGGATTGATTCATTTGGCCGGGCCTTTTCAAAAAAATCCTCAAAATTGGAAGAGGATAAAAAAAGATTTTAATTGGTTTCCCGGTAAAATTATTCCCATTACCGAAATTATCGCTAAATATTTTGTGGGAAAAGATGGACATTTAATTTGTTCGGAAACAACACTCCCCTTTATCCAAGCGATTAAATTAATTAAAAAAGCCGGCGGCTGGACGGTTTTGGCTCATCCTGGACAGCATCTTTCTTGGCGAGACGATGGCCTGATTGTTGAGTTTAAAAAAATGGGACTTGACGGACTAGAGGCAATTTCCTCACATCATTCTTGGAGTGAGATGGAACACTGGCAAAAAGTTGCCAAAGAAAATGACCTGGAAATCACCATTGGTTCTGATTTTCACGGAGATGTTCCCAAAGAATGGGGCTTTAAAGTTAGAAGTCAGTGGGAGTATTAGGAGAACAATTTATTTCAATTTAACATAATTTAAAATGGGCGACCACAGATGGTCGCCCATTATTATATATTTTTTATAATTATTTTAAATGACATTATTTTATTTGTTTTTTGGATAAATATAACCAAGAATTTTCCAACCGCCCTGCCATTGATTAGTGATATTTTTAAAAGAGCGAGTTGATTGCTCTAAACGTTTTAAACCGTTCATTTCGGAAATAGTGACAGTATTTTCGTCAAAATCTTCCACATAAGCCACATGTCCATAATAACCGCAAATCCAGCTGGTGCAGGTTAGGGCCATAATTGCCCCTTGTTTTGGCTGGTTTCCGGTTTCATAGCCGTCTTTTTGCGCGTTTTTAAACCAATATCGAGCATGGCTCCAAGATGGCACGCATTGACCTTGTTCGCTGGCCCACTTAAAGGCAGCCCAATCAGTGCACTGTCGGGAAACAAATAAATGGCAATCAGTATTTTTTCTCCAGTCCCAATAATTAGAATAATTTTGTTGTACTAATTGAGGACTTGGAGATACATATTTTGGTTTAGTCGGGGCAGGCGGCGGAGTGCCGTCAGGAACAATTAAAATCATACCCGGCTGAACCGCCAATTCTTCGCTTAAATTATTAATTTCTATGATTTTTTCAACCGAGGATTTATATTTGCTGGCAATAGAAGAAATATTTTCTCCCCTTTTTACTGTATGAGTTAATCCGTTTACCGGTAGAATTTTTAATTCATTTCCGGGTTTGATTACTGACCAGTAGTTTAAATTATTGGCCCAAAAAATAGTGTTCCAATTAAGACCAAATGTTTCAGCAATAGTGCTGATCGTGTCTCCCGGCTGAACAATATATGTTTCTATTTCGGTGCGAGTTTGGCGATAAATGTCTTTTTCATTAATTTCCGTTTCCGGCGCCACCAAGACGCTCCCCCCGAAAATTAAGGCGATTTCCGACTCCTCGCTT
>Ga0172377_10008246_pt1 | contig 10682 bp, 8 predicted proteins | sample Pumphouse3metaG_FD_119749 | JGI IMG/M metagenome (GOLD analysis project Ga0172377, IMG submission 119749) | Leachate microbial communities from a municipal landfill in Southern Ontario, Canada - Pumphouse #3 metaG | ecosystem: Engineered > Solid waste > Landfill > Unclassified | place: Canada... | reverse complement strand
GAGCGTATTGATCCCTACCCCTGCCACTGCAGATGCGGTGGAACGTTGTCCCAGCAACGTTCGTTGCATGAGCAGTGAAACCGATGAGCTGCTGAATGGGTCGGGAATGATCCGAGTATCTACCTGAACATCAAATTCCCATACATCCGTTAAACCGGTAGAAAGTCCCCACGCAAGCTTCATTCGACTTGGATCAAGATCTTTCTCATATAAGTGGGCATTGGTTCCCAAGGTAATTCCCAGGTCAAAATACCCAGCGAAAAGAGGAGAAACAACAATCAAGACGATGATACTGGTCAATAACAATTTTTTTTGCATGATACCCTACTTGAAAAAATACGTGTAACGGACAAGGTTGATCCCCCAACTGTCCACTACGCCCTTATCCATATTGAAGGCGATAAAGGGGGAAAGCACTTCATACCAGAAGTCCTTTTGGCTCAATTTCAACAGACTTGCTTCCACGGTGAAGGTAGAGGCCTCCCTTGCAGGATCAAACTGGTAGAAAACCCCAAGAGCAGGAGTATAGGCGACCACATTGTGAGCAATGAAATTGAATGGATGATTCGTGGTCCTGACAAGATCTACATGCAAGCCTACCTGCAGGTATGGAATGACCCACTCCTTATCCTGATCGGTTCCTAAGGCTACCTTGCCCACCAAGGAAGGATTCCCGTACTCCAGCAACCAAGGTCGGTAAGCCAGTGAGATTTCCATCCCACTGGACAATCGCTCTTCTCCATCTGAGATCTCTTCACCATAGTACCCAAACCCGTACCCGAACGATCGGGCCATTACAGGAGTTGATAAAAGAAGTATCAGCAGTATGAGTATCATTGTTGGCTTCTTCATCATCAACCTCCAAAGAATGCGGTTATAAAGCGGGGCCAGTTCATGAGGGTATGCCACCCCTCGGCCATCTCTTCGGTAATGGGAACAGTTCCCTCATACAGTTCTTCAAAATGAAGTTTCAACTGTTGGGCCAATTCCGGGCTGTCAATCACCAGGGAATTCTCATAAGCGAGATTCATCGAACGGTAATTGATATTCGTTGATCCAATCAAGACATAGCGCTCATCTACAATGAGCAACTTCTCATGCAATAACCGTTGGGTTTCCGCTCTCTCTTCCTCGATACGGAGATCAATCCCCATATCAAGAAGATCCTTTGTCATGTACTCAATACCCTTACGGTTGGTAACCCGCCGGTCAAAGGGTATGATCATCTGGATCTCTACACCCCGCTCTTGTGCCATTCTAAAAGCCGTGATCATCTCCTCATCCATGAAGGGAAGAAACGGCAGCACTTGTACTGAGTGGTCCGCCTCACTAAGCAGTGAGCCGATGAGCTTGCTGATCTGTGCGCTTTTCGGTTCCTGGTTCACATACCAACCCTGGTATGTCTCCTTTCCTTCAAGCGAGGTTTCATCAACGGTAAAGTCATCCCTATCTATCTCATCCCAGGTCTGTTCATTCCACCAAGGAACGAAATAGTCAAGAATAAGGCTGCTGAGTTCAGGAGAGATGAATTCATACATGCTATCCCGTTGCAGTTGCTCGTTTTCAGCACCAATGGAGATATAGTTGAGGTTCATCCCCCCAAGCGCGACATGCTTCCCATCTACGATGAGGAATTTTCGGTGGTCACGGTAAAGGAGGTTTAAGCCGCTCACCAACCGTGCACCACTGATGGAATTGAACTCCAGGAGGTGCACCCCGCTTTCACGGAGGAATTTGAGCGGGATCAAATGAAAGCGTGTCTCTGTCATGTCAAAAGGACCTGTCCCGTCTACCACAAAGTATACGCGGACTCCACTCTCTGCTTTCCTGGCAAGTGCACTGTACAGCTCTTCCAGTTCCTCGGAACTGGAGGCAAGGAATGCACTGGTGATAAGATAATCCTCCGCACCCTCTACCAACTCAATAAGCCGGTCTCTCCATGCCCTTCCATCATAGTATACGTCAGGATAGGAAACCTGCACGGAAGGAATCTGAAACGAAGAGAGTTTTTCCTCGAAAGGAACCGAATCAGAGAGCACCTCTTCAGATATCATATGCTGGGTGCTTGAGCAACCTGTTCCGAGAAGTATCAGACTGATGATTATGCATACCAAACGAACCTGACGCATCATGACCTCATCGTGGGGAATATGAAGGGATGTGGCAGCAAATCCTCGAATCGGTATGCTACATGACTACCTTTTCTGCCTTCAGCGTATGCTACATCCACCAAGTGAACATCGGTATCCTTTTTGCTGAACTCTGCAAGCACCTGGAGGCATTGGGCACATGGGGGGGCTGGAGGAGCATCCTCACTCACCACCACCAGAAGAGAGATCCCTATGGTTCCTTCATTTGTTATGGCATTGAGGATCGCATTACGTTCCGCACAGATGGTTGCTCCATAACTGGAATTTTCCACGTTGCACCCACTATATACCCGGCCGGTGGCACTACTGACCACTGCCGCTCCAACCTTGTATTTTGAATAGGGGGTGTAAGCATTCTTCCTGGCTTCATATGCCTGCTCAATTGCCAAATCCAAGAGGGCTTTCCCTCCCCTCAAGGGAGAAGATGCTTCCAGGATCTTGTTTGCGCCATACACCACACGGTCGTCCTTTCCCTTGCTGGAAGAGAGAATCATCTCCAGTTCTTCAATACTGTTGAAATCCTCAAATGCATCCAGGCTTGAAAACACATAATCTGCCCCGGCATCAACAAGTTCGGATACAGGGAAGGTGGTAGCTACTGCACAGACGGAACATCCGGCTTGCTTACCCGCAATAATACCATTCAAGGCATCCTCAATCACCAAGCATTCCTGCGGGGGAAGCCCCATGGAAAGAGACGCCAACTGATAGATATCTGGATTTGGTTTGTTTCTCTTGATGCTTTCACCGGTTACCATGCAATCAAAATCGGATTCTGCAAGCCCTATTGCACGAAGATTGATCTCTGCCTTTGTACGTGCAGCGCTTGTAGCTAGAGCTAGCTTTAGCCCTGCCTTACGGGCATTGGAAATAAAACGATGAACCCCCTCAAGCGGTCCACGGTCCATGGCGTATGTTGCATAGAGAGAAAACAAGGTCTCTCTGGCTTCATCAAAGTCTATCGAAACACCATATTTCTCAGCTACACCACAGAGAAAACGCTTATCTCCTGCGCCAATGAATGGAGTGAAGTCCTCGCTTTGGACTGTTACTCCTATGCGTTCAAAATAGGTCATTGCAGCGTGGAGGATGACAGGCTCGGAATCGATGAGAACCCCATCCATGTCAAACAGTATGCCTTCAATCATGGAAACTCCTTGCTGATAGTCTAGTGAAAATAGCCATCTGTGACAATAAGTGTACTAGCGAAAGACAGCATCCCTTGCAGGATGCCGTCACTAAAACCAACCTCTCAAACTCAGTGCATAATGGTCTTGCCTCGACCGACATCATCCTGGAAAACAAACTCTCCATGACCTGCACGTCCAAGATAGATATTGTCTCCCATGATCAAACGCCCACGAAGATACGTCATGATCGGCTTTCCAATTACCTGCACTCCCTCATACGGGGTATAGCCACTGGCAGAATGGGTATTCTCCTTGCTGATCGTCCAAGCCATATCAGGGTCGAAGATGACAAGATCTGCATCACTTCCTACTCGGATGGAACCTTTCTGGGGATAGATCCCAAATGCCTTCGCAGGTGCAGTACTGAGCAGATTCACCACTTGCTGGAGGCCAATCCTCCCACTGTTTGCTGCAAAGGAGTACACAAGGCTTAGAAGTTCCTCAGTACCGGGGATCCCTGGAAGTATGGTTCTCACATCATCGCTGGAGAGTTTCTGTTCACGGGTAAAGGAACAGTGATCAGTTGCAATGATCTGCACTTCCCCATTAAGCACTGCTTCCTGCAATGCCTCGTTATCTTCCTTGCTCCTCAAGGGAGGTGTCATTACATACAGTGGGCCATCCTCCCCTTCAAGCTTTTGCTTATCCAGGAACAGGTAGTGGGGTGTTGTCTCAAGAATTACCCTGAGGCCCTTTGCCCGTAGCTCCCTCACCTTCTGCAGTCCAGCCTTGCTCGAAAGATGGACTACGTATAGTGGCATATCGAGCTCCAAGGCTATCTTACCTACTGTCTCAATACCTCTCGCCTCTGCTTCACTTGGGCGGAGTACGGCATGAGAAGGAGGAGTATAAGGACCGGTATAGCTGCTATTGACCTTCTGGATGGTTGCATCATCCTCACAGTGGACACTGACCAGGAGGTCATGCTTCTTGCATAAAGCGAAGATCTTGCGCAGCTCTTCCTGATTGTCGACCAGATAACCTACGTCCTTGTAGGTGGTGAACATCTTGATAACCTTCACCCCGGCTTTCTTGAGCTCCACCAGCTCCTCTTCCAAGGTCTCTCTGTACGCGTACAGGCCTTGATGCAAAGAGAAATCTACTGCCATCTCCTTACCCATGGCTGTACTTCTCGCTTTGGTACAGGCGGCAAGATTTCCCTTCTTGTCATCATCGGCAAAATCAATCACCGTGGTGACCCCTCCAAAGGCTGCACAACGGCTGCCTTCCTCAAAGGAGTCAGCAGTCACCGTTCCCCTGCTTACCAAGTGATAATGTGTATGGGCATCAATGATACCCGGCAATATACACATATCCTCAGCCTGTACAATCTCTGTTCCCTCAGGCAAGGTGTCTGGATCGATTTTTGCTGCGATATGCACAATCTTCGAATCCTCGATCAAGATGTCAGCATGCCTGGTCCATTCCGTATCAACGAGCAATCCGTCTTGTATTAATATTCTATTCATACCTTAAGGATACCTCAGGATTGGAAAGACTGCAAAGCAAAAAGCGTGAGTCATGCTTAGTAACGGAGATTTGGTTCCTTGATCGCCTTAACCTCATCCAAGCGGCCTACAGGGGTGGAATAGGGAGCACCTTTCACATACTCAGGATCCTCCTTTGCCTGTGCAAGGATGGAACGGAAGACAAGGATGAAAGCTTCCAGCGTCTCAAGGCTCTCGCTCTCGGTAGGTTCAATCATGAGTGCTTCACTTACCAAGGAGGGAAAGTACATGGTCGGCGGATGGTACCCCTTGTCAATGAGAGCCTTGGCAACATCCTGGGCCCTGATTCCGTACTTCTGCCTGTACTCCTCGAGACTGATGACGAACTCATGCATGCATTGGGTGCCATAGGGTATCTCACACACATCGGCCAACCGCTTTGCCACATAGTTTGCATTCAGCACGGCATGGGCACTTGCTGAGCGCAAGCCCTCACTTCCCATTCTCAGGATATAAACATATGCCCTGAGCAGTACCAGGAAGTTACCCCAGAACATACTGACTTTCCCAATGGAGTCTTCACTCTCCCAATCAAGGACATACCCACTGTCGGTTAGCTGGATATCGGGCTTTGGAAGGAATGGCCTCAGTGCATCATTCACCATCACCGGCCCGCTACCTGGACCTCCTCCCCCATGTGGGGTGGCGAAGGTCTTATGCAGATTTAGATGTACTACATCAAATCCCATCTCACCCGGGGTAGCCATACCCAATATGGCATTCATATTGGCCCCGTCGTAGTACATCATTGCCCCATGAGCATGAACCATCTTGCTGATGATGAGAATATCCTGCTCAAAAATACCCAGGGTATTGGGGTTGGTCATCATCACGGCAGCAACAGAATCATCAAGCTTTGCCTCAAGATCATCCAGATCCACTTGGCCTTTCTCATTGGCTTCAATGGATAGCACTTCAAATCCATTCACCATTGCACTGGCAGGATTGGTACCATGGGCGCTTGAAGGGATGAGTATCTTGGTACGGCCGGTCTCACCGCGCTTCTCAAAGTAGGCCTTGACCATTTTCAAGCCAGTATATTCACCATGAGCCCCAGCCAAGGGTTGCAGCGTCCCCCATTTCATCCCGGTAATGGAGGAAAGGTCCTCCAGAAGGTTGAACATGATCGAAAGGCTGCCTTGCGTTGTCGAGACATCCTGCAGGGGATGGATTTTGGTAAATGCATCCATTTTTGCAATATGCTCGCTGAGCTTGGGATTATATTTCATCGTACAGGAACCAAGTGGATACATTCCGTTGTCCACCCCATGTGCCATGGTGGAGAGCCGGGTAAAATGCCTCACCACATCCAGTTCAGATACTTCAGGCAGACGGGCAAGTTGTTCTCGCTGGATAGATTTAGGGAGAGGAGGAAGCGCCTGGGAAAAACCCTTGGGCAGATCCAGTGGAGGATAACAGTATGCTTTTCTTCCTTGTTTTGATTGATCAATCAATAGCGGCTCTCTCATTTCATCACCCTCCTTGCTGCGGCCAGATACAGCTCCAGCTCCTCACGACTACGCTTTTCTGTTACTGCTACAAGAAGAACCAACTCATCCTTGACCTGTCGGGTCAACGTTGAGAGTCTTACCCCTGCGAAAATTCCTTCATTGCGAAGCTCCTGCATGAACTTTCTTAGGCGCTTGGGATCAGAGAAAACCAAGGGAAATTCGCACCAGAAGGGCTTGTCCCATACCAGGGTCATCCCTGGAAGCTGGGCCAGATGGTATGCCAGGTAATGTGCCTTTGCATAGCTTTGGTTTGCTGCTTCGACCATACCGTCCCATCCAAGACTGGAGAGGTGGATGGTTGTCATAAGTGCCGCAAGCGCATGATTGGAACATATATTGCTCGTCGCCCGCTCCCGCTTGATATGTTGCTCTCTTGCCTGGAACGTCAGGGTGAATCCTTTCCTTCCTTTTGCATCTTCGCTCATACCAACCAAGCGACCGGGAAGTTTTCTCAAAAGCGCTTCCTTTACCGCCATATACCCACAACTCGGTCCACCATAGGCAAGGGGAAGCCCCAAGGACTGCGTGTCACCGATGGCAACATCAGCACCCCATTCGCCAGGAGATTTCTGCATGGCAAGAGACAGCGGATCGTTGGAGATAGCCAGAAGAGCTTTTTGCTCATGAAGTATTTCTGCCACACCCTCATACGATTCCAATAGGCCATAGCGGTTGGGACTCTGGACAATCAAACCAGCACAGTCAGCATCCAAGAGAGAAGGAAGCAAAGAGAGGTCTACCACCCCATCCTTTTCAGCAACCAATCTCAGCGTTCTTCCCGTCCCTTTTGCCCAGGTTTGCAAGACCTGCAAGGTAAATGGATGGATGGTAGAGGAGACCAACACCACCGATGCATGCCTCTTTGCACTCACCATCAACGAAGCAGCCTCAGTTGCGGCATTTGCTCCATCATAGAGTGAGGCATTTGCCACATCCATTGAGGTAATCTCACAAACCATGCTCTGGAACTCATAGATTGCCTGGAGCAAGCCCTGGCTCATCTCTGCCTGGTATGGCGTGTAGGCAGTCACGAATGAGGGCAAACTGGAAAGCGCCTCAACCGTGGAGGGAACAATGTGGTCATAACAACCACACCCCAAGAACGGTATACCGCGTACATTGCGTTGTGCAATGGAATCAATCATTCGCTGCACCTCGTCTTCGGTCCTTCCCTGACTGATCGGGACTGAATCAGAGAGTAGGATATCCTCTGACAAACCAGAAAAAAGCTCCTCCATTGAAGAAAGGCCGATAGCTTCCAGCATGATCTTTCGGTCTTCATCAGTATGGGGAATATAGGGATAAATCATCTATGCCTCCAGGACATGGGCAAACAAAGGCCGCCAGAATCTGGCGGCTCATTGTTGTGTTCTCTCTATAGAGTCTCTAGATATGATTGGTATGCCTCTGCATCCAACAATTCACCATAATCATCCTCTGAGAATGAGGTAAGAATATAGAGATGATGAGTATAACAATCCTCATTGATCAATTCAGGAGAACCATCAAGGTCCTCATTCGCCTCTTTCACCACACCCTCAATTGGGTTGATAATGGCCGAAGCTGCCTTGACACTCTCGACGGTGGAGATCTCTTCTCCCTTGCGATATCGCTCACCAAGGGGAGGAAGCTCAACAAAGACAATCTCACCCAGTTCTTGTTGTGCATGGTCTGTAATACCTACATAGGCCAAGTCACCCTCGATACGAACCCATTCATGATCCTTGCTGTAGCGCAGATTCTCTATAACCTTACTCATTGCTTGCCTCCACCATCGTCAATGCTACCATCACCGCTCGTTATTGTCGAGTGGAAAATATTTCTCCAAAAAGGGAAGATCCAACTCGGGATAGAGTTTGAACTTCTCCAGCAAGGCCAGGACACGGTCCTGGGCTTCTCTCTTTGCCCCTTCCTCGGTCACTGCTTTTGCCTTGCTGGGTTGACCGGCATTTGCACCCTTGGTAAGGATCAGCGGTTTGGTGTGGTTAAGCACCAATGCAATGATGGAAGCAATTTCTTTCATTTCTGGCTCGCCCATCTTGAGTGTCGTTACAGCGGGGGTTCCAATACGCAACCCACTCGTGTACCAAGGACCGTTGGGGTCGAAGGGAAGAGCATTCCTGTTCAGGGTAACTCCACACTCCCTGAGGGCTGTCTCAGCTTGCCTTCCGTTCAGGTCAAAGGGTCTGACATCAAGAAGCATTAGGTGGTTGTCCGTACCCCCTGTTGCAACAGGAATACCTTCATCAAGGCATGCTTTTGCCAAGACCTCGGAGTTCTTCACGATACTCTGTGCATAGGCCTTGAAGGAAGGATCGAGTGCTTCCTTGAATGCGATGGCTTTTGCGGCCATGACATGAGGAAGTGGTCCACCGAGTACCAAAGGGCAACCCTTGTCGACACTCTCTGAGAACTCTTTCTTGCAAAGAACCATTCCACCTCGTGGTCCACGTAGAGTCTTATGGGTCGTGGTGGTCACCACATCAGCCCACAGTACAGGGTCATAATTACCGGTGAAGACTTTTCCTGCAACCAAGCCGGCAAAGTGAGCCATATCCACCATGAATACTGCACCAACGCTATGGGCAATTTCACTCATCCGCTTGAAGTCGATCTTTCTGGGATAGGCACTATATCCTGCCAACAGAATCAACGGCTTGATCTCCTGTGCCATCTTCTCGATTGCATCATAGTCAAGCAGCCCACTCTTCTCATCAACTGTATAGGTATAGGCATCAAACATCTGGGCTGAAATATTCTGGCGGTACCCATGGGTGAGGTGTCCTCCAGAGTAATAATCAAGACCCAATAGTCGTTGGTTACCCAGTTTCTCACGAACCTCATCCCATTGCTCTCGATTAAGATTACTGGGATTGGGAATGCCGAGCTCCTCCAAAGCAGGAACCTGGATACGGGTATTGAGAATTGCCCAATATGCAACCAAGTTAGCATCGGCCCCACTATGAGGTTGAACATAGGCATGCTCTGCCCCAAAAAGCTTACAAGCATACTCGCTTGCTGCTGCTTCTATGGCGTCAACGTTATCACAACCAGCATAGAAGCGGTGGTAGGCAAACCCTTCACTGTACTTGTCGGTGAGCAAATTGCCCATTGCAAGCTGGGAAGCGATTGAGGAGAAATTTTCACTTGCAATCAACTTCAAGTGGGTGCGCTGATCTTTCAGCTCATTGACGATGCGACCTGCAATACCCTGGTCGACCTGTGCAATCTGGTCAAGGGCTGCAGTATAGGCCACCATAGGGCCATTCATCTCTTTGGCTTCTGCCAAATACGCTTGCAATGCTGTTCCACTGGACATGTGTTATACCTCTTTGCGTGCTATGTTACTTCGTATCTTGCCCTTGTGGGGCAACTCTGTCAACGTGCTAGGCAATTTTGGGTTGCATTTTCCCGTATCATACTTCAGAATGTGACGGTTGTCTTCTACAATGAGCAACTCGATACAATGGAGAAAGAGAGAAATCATATGAGTGTAGGCGCTACAAAAACACGTGAAGCATTGGCTAGCAGACTGGGCTTCATTCTTCTATCAGCAGGATGTGCTATAGGTCTTGGGAACGTTTGGCGATTTCCCTATATTGCAGGTCGGTATGGTGGGGCAGCATTTGTGCTGATCTACGTCTTGTTCCTGTTCATTCTTGGCCTTCCTGTCATGGTTATGGAGCTTTCCATCGGAAGAGCGAGTCAAACCAATATTGGACGCACATTCGAAACATTGACCCCCAAGAAAAAACCTTGGCATGTCTATGGCAAGCTTGCCATCATCGGAAACTATGTGTTGATGATGTTCTATACCACCATAACCGGTTGGCTCCTCTCCTATTTTGTACATACCATCAAAGGTGACTTCACTGGATTGAATGCAGACCAAGTGGGAGGGTTCTTCTCCAACATGCTGGGAAAACCAGGGAGCATGACGTTTTGGATGATCCTTGCAGTTATCCTGGGTCTCCTTCCTGTAGCCAAGGGATTGCAGAGTGGGGTTGAAAAAATCACCAAGAAGATGATGATAGGCCTACTCCTGCTGATGTTGGTACTCGCATTCAACAGCATGCTCCTTGACGGGGCTGGAGAAGGGTTGAAGTTCTACTTGGTACCAGACTTTTCCAAGATGGTGGAAAGCGGCCTCTCAGAAACAATATATGCAGCTATGGGCCAGGCGTTTTTCACCTTAAGCCTCGGTATTGGTTCCATCTCAATTTTTGGCTCTTACATCGGCAAGGAACACCGTCTTACCGGCGAGGCTGTACGCATCATCGGCCTGGATACCTTTGTAGCACTTGCCAGCGGACTCATTATATT
>Ga0172377_10008243_pt1 | contig 10686 bp, 8 predicted proteins | sample Pumphouse3metaG_FD_119749 | JGI IMG/M metagenome (GOLD analysis project Ga0172377, IMG submission 119749) | Leachate microbial communities from a municipal landfill in Southern Ontario, Canada - Pumphouse #3 metaG | ecosystem: Engineered > Solid waste > Landfill > Unclassified | place: Canada... | reverse complement strand
TAAGGGTTTTCAGCTAAATCAATCATTTGTGCGTGACATCAATACTACGCACTCAACGTGGCTTGAGTTGATAGCATTGATTCCAGGAGTTAATTTTTGACTCCGACGTATGGGGGAATATATCGACCGTTTTTTTTGCTGATTTTTGAGAAAGTGTTGAGTGGGGGAACAGGGCGAATAAAATCAATAGGATTCATATTATGGAATTTAACTAGCGTTTTCTATATAAATACACAAAACTTAGCCAGTAATCGAGCGCGAGGTGGAATCTGAAGGAAGTCGGCGGCAAAACTCCGGTCTGAGGTACACGAACTACATTCGAGGCTTAGCCCTGTGGATGAGACTGCTAAACAAGTCAAAGTCCCAAACTATCCGAAACAGGGAAAGTAAATGTAGCAGATATATGGAGTGAAAGTTTACGCTCTTACCTGGGGAGGTCTGATAGATACATCATTAAAAGATGAAACATCTAAATGATAACCCATGCAGTGATGTATGGCTGAGCTATTAGAAGACAGCAGAAGCCATAGTACAAGGTTAGTCATGAATAACTTTAGAAGGGCTGAACATTAAGGAGGTGAGTAAGTTTGACAGTCTTTAACAAAGCACAATAACAAAAGTCTCTCTTAAGAAGTTTTGTTCCCTTTTATTAATTGTAATACCTGATACCCGTCACTAGGATAACCTGCATAGCCCACCCACCACTTTGGATATATTATTGGAACAGATGTAAATACAAATGTATATAGTTGATAATTTCCTGCTAAAATTATCATCTGTTTTAAAAGGATTATTCCTACTAATAACTTACTCTCCATATTCCTAGAAATAAATAATAGTACTATGCCAAAGATAAGGGAAAATATTGGCCCACCAGCAAGAATAAGTATTTTTTTAAAGTTTGTAAGTTTAGGCTCATCCCAGTATACAAATCCTATAAATGGATTAAAACCCTTAAGATGAATATCTAATCTTTTTAAACTTACTTTTTTCAATCTTTCATTATTTCTACCTAATATTATTTTTACATTATCTCTGGTTAAGATTAGTGCTGGTAAAGCATGACCAAGCTCATGAATGATTGTTGATATTAAAAAAATCATATAAAATAGAATAATATTCAAGGTAATCTCTAATATTGCATTAATAAACCCCACCCCCATTTCAATCTAATATGTTTTATTGAACATAATAATACTAATGTTCACCTATAGAATATAATTCACCATCCATAATATCAACCAAATTTCACCACTTACCCATCAAACTTCTCCAATTATCCAATGTCATCTGTCAAATGCCCTATTTTCAAGGGTCAAAAAAGGGTGTTTTATCACCGATTTTCAACCCGAATTTCATCCTTAAACCACTACATGTTGTGGTCAATCCCTACTATTCCTTATCAGAACCACAATACGTCATCAGAATTGCTGCCTCAACGTGCCTTGAGAGGTCAATAATAATGTCATAGGAAGATATTAACCCCTTGATGGTAGGATAATATTTCTAAATAGAAGTTCCATATTGATCAATACCATGTCTAGAACATGATGTCAATCATTACTACTAATACAGTTAATCTATACTCTTTCTCTTATAATCATCAATTCTAGTCTTGTTATCATATGCAAGTAAATACTCATTGTATTGGGAATCATCATAATCAGACCCTAATATTTTTTTAACTTCTTTTGCTGATAATCCCTTTCTTTGATTAAATTTATCACAGGGATAATTAGAACATTCTCCACAATGAGAAAGTTCTTCATTTATGTCACATTTCCTTACAGGACAGTCAGTATCTATAAGTTTTGCTTCCGTCTTCTGGCAACGGCAACCATCACAGTAGATATTTTTAGGAGAAATATCAAGATCATAACAACTCTTCCACATTTCAGAAAGTTCTTTCCGCTGGTCATTTTTTAATATATTAGGTGAATACGCTTTGCATAAATCACAACAATAACCACATTTAGTTAGATTAATCACATTTATCCCTACTTCCTATTAGGTTTTTTCTTTATTAAAATGAGCTTTTTAATATCATCAACAAGTAAATCTCTATTATAATCTAAATATAGCCATTTACCATCATGATATTGATGTGTGTTATCATAAAAATCCCTTATATACTGGGTGAACTCTTGTCTTGAATTCTCAAATTTTTCCCGTTCCACCTTTCCAAAGATCACTAAAATCTTCAAACCTAGTTCCCGCGGGTATAGCGCGCAAAGAGTTTTGCCACCTCTACGATATTTAAGTTCGTAAATACCTGTTTTGCCTCCTTTGTCCCACATAGACTCAACATTATAATTCTTTTCAATAAAACTATTAATTTCAGTCCATGCTTTGAATTTCTCTTTGCCCATAATTTGTTGTAGTTCCTCTTCTGATGGTATCTTTTCTAACATTTCAATTTGCCTCCATTTCTATATCTATTTTATCAAGATGCTACTTTATAATTTTATTATATTATGTTGGACAAAAGTTCGTTTAACAATTCGAAATTACAGTTATATCCATTCTTTTTTAGCATCAGAAATTATAAATCTAAGTGGATATACTCCCCAAAATACAGAAACCATCGAATGCCATCTATATTCAACGGCTTAAACTATTGATATCACTACACTCTATTGCTTTTCTAACTTCACGATAACCTCAACGTGCACAGTCCACGGAAACATATCCACCGGCTGGATCAAACTTATGTCATAGACATCCGTCAATTCCTTCAAGTCTCGTGCTAAAGTGGCGGGATTACAGCTAACATACAATAGGTGAGAGGGTCCTTCCTCGACAAGAGCGGACAGCAATGTTGCATCCAGTCCTTTGCGCGGTGGATCAAGAATGAGTATGGTGTGCTCCGAATCAGCTTCCGTTATATAAGCTAAGCTCTCATCAGCGGCCGCACGGATAAAATCATAGTCTTCAGAAGCGAACGCATTGAGCTCGGCGTTTTGCTTAGCATCGGCGACCGCTTCTGCGATCAACTCGAGTCCGAGCAGGTGGGGCAGGGCAGCATTAGAGCTTTTCCTTAACTCATTCATTACATAGAGACCGATCGAGCCGACGCCACAATAGAGATCGATGATATCGCTGAGACTGTGTTCTGTATGGATATCCTTGACCAGAGACGAGATGAGACGATAAAGCTTGCTTGTCTGTTCGTAATTGATTTGGAAAAAAGCTCCGGGAGACAGGGCGAATTTATTGCCATCGAAAGTGAATGTGAGCTGCTTGTCTCCACCTAGCAAAATAAATTTGTTGCCCAGAATAACGTTGCTGCGCTGTGCCTGGATATTGAGATAGACAGAAACAACGTCTTCCTCCTGCAGCAAATCAGCAGCTAGGGCGAAATAGGCATCCTTCTCTACTCGTGACGTGAGAATGATCATCTGCTTTTCCGACTTGCCATCGCCCAATGTAGGGGAGACGCGCAAAGTCACGAAGCGCAAATCTCCGGTATGTGTCTTTTCGTCGTAGGCGCTGATGGCGTGCTTAACCATCAGCTGCGGCAGTAATTCCCTTAAGCGAGCTCCGGACTGAGGCTCGATCAGGCAAACCGGGGTTGTCACCAAGTCGTGGCTGCGCGCACGGTAAAAGCCAAGAGCCGGACCGACTGCACCTGAACCGACCGGATAAACCATTTTGTTGCGATAATGCGTATAAGGTTCGCTGGCACCGATGATAGGTTGAACTAAACTTTCGACATCAATCGTGCCGATCCGTTCAAGGGTTTGGCGAACGCTGTTTTCTTTCCAGCGCAAACTGGCCGGGTAGGACAGAGCCTGAATTTGGCAGCCTCCGCAGTCGTCAGCGATTGCGCAGGGCATTTGCACGCGATCAGGACTGTCGTCAATACGTCTGCTCAACCTGGCAACGCGATAATTTTTGAGCGTCTCTACGACCTCAACAAACCCGCTTTCGCCCATTAAAAGGCCATCTACAAAGATGACGCTAGTCTTATTATCCTGCTCGCCGTCGTCGTTTACTTCAACGCAGACAGCTTGACCGTGCCGGTTCAGGTCACGGCAGAATACTTTAATCTCACTGTTTTTCATATTTCAAACATTCTCAATCGTCGCCCTTCCAAGCCGGAGCTAGATCCGCTGAAGGGGAGACGCCTTTCATTATTGCGCTCGACATCGCGCTTAGGATGCTTGCCGACTAGATGCTCGGCCAATAAATAAACGGTGGAACCGTTCTCTTTACTGAAAGCCGCCTCAGCCATCTCTTCGGGCTTTTCATAATTATATTTCTCCGCCAGTTGCAGGAGATTATCCCAGCGCTCTTGATAGGCTGCGCCTTGATTGCTGCGAGCAATCTTCTGGGGAACGGACTTCCCAATATCCAACCAATGGCGACGACGTGCTCGATCCATGGCTCGCTTCAAAACCTCCGCCGTCAAGTCGTAATCGGGCATGTGCTTGTCATAATCTGGAATGTAATAGCGCAATTGCGCCTTGATGCCTTCGGGAGAGAGTTTATCCAGCGGATCTTCGAAGTGCAAAAGCAGCCAGTATTCAAAGTCGGGATTGCTGATGCCGAGAAAGTTATTCTTGCGGGCAGCGGCCCAACGATAGGTTTCAGCGAATTGGTTTGGCGTCCAGGAATCGACATCAAAGACTAGCCATTGTTCGTCCTCGACGTTGAGATTGATGCGGCGAACGCGGCGGTAGTTTTCAATCTTGCGGCGGATATGAGGTGGGGAGGAGTGCCCAACTTCTTCTCTTTTCCTCTTCACGATTACGAGGCGATAATTGTCACGCACAAAGGGGCGTAGCTTCTCGAAATATTCGGGCTCTGTGACTACTCCTTCGCAGGAAACGTAAACCTGGCGCACCAAAGGTCGGTCACCGGAACGGCGCTGCCATTGCGAGCGGGCGATAGTATTTAAATCTTCAAACGGAGAATCGAAATTTGATTTCTTTTTGCTTTCACTCATATTATTCCTCTGAATCCTGTGGCCAATCACTGAGGATGAAGGCGTTCAAATTAGGGACACCTCCCAGACGACCCTCCAGATAGAGTTGGCGATAGTCCAAATCCTCCTCCTCCAAGGCGCCAAAATCCGAAAGGGGGAGCAAAGTCGAGCTGCCATCGGAGAGTCTTTCCGTGATCCATAGTTCATCGCTGCGGAACATCTCGCGATTAAGCAAATTGAGGTCATGGCTACTTACGATCAGCTGCGTGCGTGCTTCAGGCCGCCGCTGTTCTAGAAAAAAGTTCAAGAGCTCCAGCGAAAGCAGGCTGTGCAAATTACGATCCCACTCGTCAATGACCATAATATGCGCTTCCGAGACTTCATCATCTAGTGAAAGTATAAGTGGTGGCAGAATCTCCAGAAGGTTGCGGACGCCGGAGGCTTCCTGGCGCAGAGGAAAGCGTAGCTCATCGCCATTTGAATCGTGATGGATTGCAACGAGCTGCTTTTTGTTTTGGGGATCAATTTCAAAATGGTCAATGCCGTTATCCAGTAAGGGCAGTAGTTTATTGATCAAATCTAGAAGTTGAGGCTTTTCGCTGAGTGAATCCATTAAATCGAAACGCTCATCGTTGGAGAAACGGCTGTTTTGAACCGAAAGACATTCATTGAACCAAGTATAGGCGCATTCAGCCTGGGCAGAGTCCACAATCAGTTGCCTTAAGAGTAGATGATCGGAATTGTCGCAGTCCAGATACTCGGTAGCGGTTGTCAGTGCTTCCGCGCTCAAACTATCAGAGCCGACGATCTCATCTTCAAGCCTGTGAAAAACCATAGCCTCAACATTCAGGTCTTGATCCAGCTCGTAGAGCGCCTCATGGAGGACTCGTTCACGATTTATGGAGAGTTGATAGCGCATAAGTTTCTCACGACAGAGGAAGTCAATTTGGAAATTTGTGGCCGCTTGGCGCTTTTCCTTATCCAGAAGGAAGGGCAAGCTGTCTTCGGGGCTGAAGTGCCCCAGAACCAGGCCGCGCAAATATGCGATAGCATCCAAAAAGTTCGATTTTCCCGAAGCATTGCCACCAAAGAGAATACCCATGGGCAAGACTCGGCGTTCTCCGGTGATGAGCGACAAATGGGAAGAGTACGTTTCGCTGGGAGTTGCCATCATAGAAAAGCCGTACGGCTCACGATAGCTCATCCAATTTTCAATACCGATAAATAAGAGCATCGCCTTTCCTCCTTTTTTATTGAGGATAAATTTAGCTAGGTGCAGGACGTGTACAAGTTTAGTTTAGTGTATCACGTTTCGTTCCATTCCTTGTGCTGCCACCATGCTGGAGTAGATACCTTTTTGACGCATCAAATCATCGTGGCTGCCGCTTTCAACGATACAGCCCTGATCGAGGACGTAGATGCTTTCCGCATGGCGGATAGTGGAGAGGCGGTGCGCGATAATGAGGGTCGTGCGGCCCTGAGCGAGTCGCTCGATACCGCGCTGTATGATCGCTTCAGTATCGGTGTCGACATGCGATGTAGCTTCATCGAGTATGAGAATAGTCGGGTTTTGAGCCAGAGCTCGTGCAAAGGAGATCAGCTGTCTTTCGCCGGAAGAAAATTCTTTCCCGCCTTCTTTGACCTCTGTAGCCAGCCCGTCTTTTAGCTTGCTGAGGAAGTGTTCACCCCCAACTTCAAGCAAAGCATGGCGCACGGCATCGCTGTCTAGGTCTTTTCGACCCAAGCTGATATTTGACTCGATCGTGCCTGCAAACAGGAAAGGATCTTGAGAAACAATCGCCATGTGAGAGCGCAGATCGTCTTCGTTTAGGCTTTCAATATCGTGGCCGTCGATTAAGATGCGACCCTGTTGCGGCGAATAATAATGGAAGATCAGGTTCATCAGCGTGGATTTGCCCGAGCCTGTTTGACCGACAAAGGCGGCAGTTTCACCCGCTTTTACGCCAAAATTGATTTCGCAGAGAACGTCTTCGTCTTCCTTATAGGCAAAGGTAACGTCTTCAAACTCGATCGCGCCTTCCATTTCCGGCAGCGCTTCGCCACCGAAGTCAGGAGCTTTTTCATCCAAGAGTTCAAAGACATGATCAGCCGCGCTACGCGAACGCTCCAGTTCACCCAGTCTAGTCATGGCGTTATTCATCTGACCGAAGAAACGAATCATATAGTCGATGAAGATATAAAGATGTCCGACGGGCAAGTAGTAGGCGCCTCTGAGGTGGCCGTAGCCGAAATAAAGCAGAGCCAAAGCCAGCAGCAGGTAATTGAGCGCCCCGGTTGCAGTGTGAGTGTTATAAGCAAAAAGCTGAGTCATACCCAGACCTTTGTGGTAGACATACTCATTGACTTGATTGAAGTCTTCGTACATGGCGCGTTCTTTGCCAAAAGCCTGAATAACTTCCATACCTTCGATGTTCTCGTTCAAGCTCGCGTTGAGCTCACTGATTCCGCGGCGGTACTGATAATTCAATCTCGACGCCTTGCGCCGATAGTCGCGGAACAAGAAGAAAAGGGCAGGGAAGGACAGGGCGGCAATTGCCAGCAAGCGCAGGTCAAGGCTGGCCAAGGCGATCAGGATGCCCACAGAATAGAGCAGCGCAGTCAGTATTTGTGAGAGCACAACTTGGAAGAAGGAGCGCAGCGCCTGGGTGTCGTTCGTGACACGCGACACTACTTTGCCGGCCGGCAAAGAGTCGAAATAGGAGATCGGTAGCTTCTGCACATGGCGGAAGATATCTTTCTGTACGCTTTTGGACACTGTATTGGCTGCCTTCTGATTGCTAATCTGTCCTAGGTAACGGGTCAGAGCAGAAGCCAAAACCGCGAGCGCATACAAAAAGATCAACAGGTAAAAGCTTCTAGGCTCCACCTGACCGTGCACAGAGATCTCATTGTCCATAATCCGCCCAACCAGATAGGGTCCGGCCAGATCGAAGAGTACCGAAATTAAGGACAGCGTGATACCGATGCTCAGTGGCATTTTGACGCGCGAAGTCAGAGCCAGAATTCTCTTCAGGCTTGCTCTTTCTTTTGCTTTGCGTGCTTTTTTGTCCTGAGTATTTGACATCAGTTCTTGCCTCGTTCCAGCTGTTGCTTCAGATACTGTACCTTGTACCAGCCACCGGCTGCCATCAGTTCATCGTGTGTGCCGCGTGCGGTGATCTCGCCATCTTCCAAAACCAGAATCAGATCCGCTTCCATAACTGCCGACAAGCGGTGTGCGCTGATCACGGTGGACTTACCTTGGCGCTGTTGGCGCAGCTCACGCAGGATGTTCTCCTCTGTGGTGCCGTCTACGGCCGACAGCGAATCATCCAAGATCAAGAGCTCCGGATTGGAGATCAGAGCGCGAGCGATGGCTATACGCTGTTTCTGGCCACCGGAGAGGGCTATGCCTTTTTCACCGGCCAAAGTTTCGAGACCGCGCGGCAGGTTTTCCAAATCCTTATAAAAGTCAGCCGTATCGAGTGCTAATTGAAAGGCCGCGTCGCAGTCATAATAGGAGGACGTATCTTCCTCTTCGTCCGGGGCACAGTCCGGCTCATCCCAGTAGAAAACCCCACTCGGAGCAGCTTCGGTTCGCGCTTTCATCTCGCGATTAAGATCGCGGAAGCTTAGCTTGCGCAAGCGCTTTTCTTCCGCAAAGTCCTCTGCCGTCAAAGGCCAGACTTCTGACTCCGTGTGACAACCCAGCAGTATGTTTTCCCTGACGGTCTTGGAAAAAAGTATAGTCTGCTGCGGTACGTAGCCAATCAGGCGACGAATATCGCTGCGGCGGTATTTTTGAATCGGCTGTCCATTGATTCGGAGGCTCTTTAACTCGCTCGTCGAAGCATTGGGCTGGTCAGCTTTTTGCGGATAAAAACGCAAAATCTGCTTCAAAAGTGCAGTCTTACCGCTGCCGATGCGTCCAACGATACCGACGGTCTGTCCTTCCTTGATCGTAAAGGAAATATCCTTCAGCACGTCATCCTTATGTTCGGGCCAAGCAAAGGAGAAATCATCGAATTCAATGTCACCGAGCTTCTCAAGTTGCAGGCTGTTCTCTGGATCGGACATGTCTTCGGGATAATCCCAGACTCCTTGCAAGCGTTCCATCGCAGCAGAGCCCTGCTGCGATACGTTAATAAACTCACCCATGGAGATCATGGGCCAGGTCATCATGCCGAGGAAAAACACGAAGGAAATCAGAGCGCCCAGCGTGATTTCGCCGTTGCGGATCAGACCGGCACCTAAAGCGATGGCTATTACGTAGGTCATGCCGGAGACAAGGCGTGACGCCGGCATAAAGAGGGCGGACCAGCTGGCCACGCGCATGTTCTTGCGGTACATTTCCTCAGCCAGTTCATCGACACGTTCCGTTTGCGCTTCCTCCAAACGGTAAGCCCGCACGATGCGGACACCGGAGACGTTTTCCAGAACGTGGTCGTTCATGGCATCGAAGGCGCGCTGTGCATCGTCGAACTCCTCATACAAGTGGGCACCGATCTTTTTCGAAGCCATGAGCAGGAGGGGTAAGGGCAGCACGGTGATCAAAGTCAGTTTCCAAGAAATCGACAGCATGAAGACAAGGATGGTGGCAGGGTAGAGGCTAGAGTCAAACATCGTCATTACCCCGTAGCCGGCCATGTCCGCAATGAAATTGACGTCATTGGTCGCTTTGCCCATCAGGCTGCCTGTGGTGTTTTTGCTGAAGAAAGGCGCGCTCTGAGAAAATATCTTGCGGGCGCTAATCTGCCGTGCCAGAAGCGGTGACACATCTGCGCCCTTGAAAATATAATAATTCCAGACGTAATTGAGGAAGAAATTCATAACTACTAAGCCCACCAATAGGAGTATATAGTTCAGAAAAACCTCAAAGCTGATGTCTTTCAGGATAATGCGATCGGCAAGATATCCGGCCAAGCGTGTAGGAACAACACCTGCGATATTGCTGAGAACTATGGCGATTAGGCCAATAAGATATTCAAATTTAAAGGCGTCGATAAACCACGCCAATTGGCGCATGATTTTTCTAATCATTTGATTCCCCTAAAAAAGACTCATCCCACTTAAGACGGTTTACTATTATTACACTTAAAGAAAGAAAAGTATAGCATTACTGCCGCAATTTGCGGCAGTAGATTGTTCCGGATAAATTACGCTTTGATTTAAGGAAGCAGTAAAGTTTGGAAGACAGCGATCGATGCGCTGAAGAGTGATGTAAAGAGAAGCAGTGAAACAAGCGTCAGATTAAGAGATTGGTTGTCGCTCAAATGCGTAATCACTGCTATGGAACGTGCGTACACTAAGCAGGAGAAGGCGAAGCCCATTAAAACCAGGAGTAGCCCGAAGAAGCCGCCCTGCATTGTGGTCGGCAGAGCCACCAGCATGAAGAGTGTCAAATAAGCCCAAGCAGTTTTGCCCACGGCCAGGGTATGCGAAAAAGGCAAACCGCCTTGGCGGAAGAGGAAGCGGGCCAGTAGCCATAGGATAGCAGCATAGAGGACTAGGAAAAACCCGGTCATCAGGACGCCACTGAAATATAAACCGACTCCATCCATTGCGGGCGGATTCAGCTGTGCATTAAAGAGGAGTGAGTAGAGCCAGCGATTGGCGAAGCTGATGTGAGCACCACCGAGCAAAACACTTGTGATCAGGAAAATAGTATGTGAAAGCGACCAGATGGGGTCAGCTTGCGACTTGATAGCATCTGCAGGACGAAGCAGCAATTGCAGCAGCTCACGGCCGAAACTGCGCAT
>Ga0172377_10008241_pt1 | contig 10686 bp, 7 predicted proteins | sample Pumphouse3metaG_FD_119749 | JGI IMG/M metagenome (GOLD analysis project Ga0172377, IMG submission 119749) | Leachate microbial communities from a municipal landfill in Southern Ontario, Canada - Pumphouse #3 metaG | ecosystem: Engineered > Solid waste > Landfill > Unclassified | place: Canada... | reverse complement strand
TTTCAATGTTATTTGAAATAATAAATCCATCAATAATATAGTAATAATGATTTTCAGGGTCTTCTAGCGGTTTATCTAATGACCTACACGTTGCGGTTTCACTATAAATAAACTGAAATCCATTAGGTAAAACATCTATATCAAAAATTGATGGTTTCCAAAGATTATTTTCGGTTGGAACTGGATAATTATCTATAACATCAGGATGTGTTTGATTAAAATCACCTCCGGCTATAACATAATTGCCTTTCTCAATTCTCGATAAATCTTCGCTGCACTGAGCTTTTGTTTGTTATCACCCAATAGTTCATCTCGGTATTTATCTTGTTCAATCATTTGATCAAACTCTTTTTTCATTTCGTCTGTGAAGGCACTTCGATTCGGTTTTGTTCTTTTGTAAGTAGGCTGGCCGAAGAGACTTTGTTGATGAACTCGACTCTCATAGTCATGTTCGCTTTCTTTTAATGCTTTCAAGTTCATTTCGTATTCATTGATATATTTATCTACTGTGTTTCTTGAAATCCTTAATATCCTTGAAATTTCTCGCTTTGATTTACCTTCATGGATATGCATGCTGATGATGCCATTCTTTTCTATCATATTGATCATCCTCTCAGCCTCCTCTTTACTATTTATTATAGTTTAGAAGAAGTTTCTAGGTGGCTCAATTTTAAATGACGATGGGTGGCTCAGTTTTATATTACGATATACATCATCGAATACATCAGTTTCCAAATAGATTAGATAAATATAATAAGGGATTGCACTTTCAAACATCTTAAACGTCTCTAGCGTAGCGCTTAAACCATATTCATTCATCATTGCTAAAGCAACTCTATAGAGATAATATTCTTGATTCGTAATGGTAAATCCTGTATTGGTTTTCTTAATAATGCCTTGATTGTAAAGATAGTCTACCTCATCTTCATAGTGCTTGACTTCAAGATGACTAAATCGATTTATTTTTTTTCTTAATACAATCCCAAACAAATACTCCACAGCATCAATGACTTTAGAGTTTTGTTTGGATAGGAAATTCTCCATAATTTCGAAAATGTCAATGATGTTATAGTCGTTATCAGTATACCCAGATTCATTATTAATGGACGTTAATATTAAACGAATCATGAACGGCGTCCTTAATTCTTTTAGTGTAGGCATAACCAAAAGTGTCTCAAGATTACCAGAAAGAGGTAATCCAATCTCTTTAGCAACATATCGAACATATTTTGATGTTTCTTCCTCATTCAATTCTTCTAAGTGAAAATGTGTCACTTCACTCATTCGGTCTATTTCGATTAACAAGTCGTGATTCTCTTTTGATACTGCACAAATGATACAATAATCATTAAAAGCTTTTGTTACAACCTATGAGATTTTCACGAATTCATCTGCTTCTTGTCTGCCTTTTCCTTGAACAAAAAGTATCGATATATTCCCCATCTTTGCGAGATCTTTCTTCTTCGCTCGTATGATTTCGATACCTCTTAATCCAGTCGTGATCATCAATAAAATAATTGCTTAGTTACGATATCCGGAGATAGTTATGCAGTTCAACTTTGCAGCTTTAAGCAGTAACTGAGCCTGTTCTAGCGTGAATGGTAGCCTCTTCAATCGCTTGCTGACTCTGGCACTTCTGATTCCTTCAGTGATGTCATAGATATAAGAGGAATCCAGATTGTATTGTTGATTATTCATTTTCAAGAATCTATAAAAACTTTTAATGACAAGTAGTGTTTTTTGGATTGTGTTCGCAGACTGCCCGATCTGAATCATGTAATCTCTGAATTTGATGATATCTTGACGCTTTGGAGTAATCACCTTATTAGCCTGTAGATAGTATGCGAATTGCTTAAGAATGGATTCATAGCTTCTTTTCGTTTTTATACCAACATCTATATGTTCTTTATAGAGTTCTATTAATGAATGAAACGGATGAGCATTTTGATTTTCTTCATTAAGATTTTTATTCATCTCATCACCTACTCATCTTTATAATAGTGAAGTATTTCATTAATTACTTTATGTATTCATTTATTAAAGTTACTTAAAATAGACTGTGGTTAATGTATGGCTATAAAATAGACTGTGGTGACCACAATCTATTGGATAGGTAGTTATCCACAATCCTAAGGCCGCGAAAAAAATAAAAAAACGAAAGCTCTTCTTTGATAAAATATGGTTGTCGACACACATATTAATCGAAGGGAGCTTTCATGTTAAATGATACCATAAATATTTTATCATTAGAATCTTATCGAGAACAAATAGAAACGATAGAATTAGTTAAAGAAAAGAATCGCTTAGTGTATCTGATCAAGCAAAAAAGGCAGAACATGGCGTGTCCAACATGTGGGTTTATGGAATCGCATATTCATAGTTACATGAGGAAGAAAATCGTACACAGCATACACAATGATATGAGTTGTCATTTACTCATAACATATCATCGATATCGCTGCAAACACTGTAAACAAGTCTATAGTGAACCTGTGATGTTAGCGAAGCGGTATGAAACGATATCACAGTATACAAAGATGAATGTTTTAGATGATTTGAGGGTATCAACCAATACATTCACGTTTATCGGAAGCAAACACAACATTAGTGAGCAAACGGTGATCAATTTGTTCGATGAGTATGTTGAGCCTAGACGATTAAAGCTCTCCGTTGTGATATGCATGGATGAGTTTTATCTAGGTAAACGTTCAAAGTTAAAGTATGCATGTGTGCTATTAGATTTCGTATCTGGCGCAATCATAGAAGTATTTGACACAAGACATAAACACAAGTTGATTGATCAGTTATTACGTATTCCGATTACCGAAAGAATGGCGGTACAATACGTTATTATCGATATGTGGGATTCTTATCGAGCAGTTATTCACAAGTGTTTTCCAAACGCAAAAATAGCAGTGGACTCTTTCCATGTGATATGGCATTTAAATAGAGCAATGAATGATATTCGAATCCGTGTAATGAACCGTTATAAGAAAAACTCATCTAGCTTAATTCATAATGATATCTACTACTATATGCTCAAAAAATACTACTTTTTTCTCGTGGTCGACTATGATCGCCTGGCTAAGGAATACGTAATACCAAAACTCAAAACTACCTATACGAAAGACAATCTGTTATATTATCTTCTAAGTATTGACAAGGAATTAAGAGTGGCCTTTGAGTTAAAAGAGACTTATCGTGATTTTAATAAAACAGCTGATCAATATACTACGCTTGAAGATTTAGAAGATCTTATTCAGAAATTTAGAAAGTCGTCCTCAGAAGAAATGAAGAAAGTAGGGAAAATGCTTCATAATTGGCAAGCAGAAATACTCAACTCATTTACTAAAGTTGAAGGGAAGAGACTTTCGAATAGTAAAATAGAAAACAAGAACTCACAAATTAAAACGATTATGAAAACGGCTAATGGGTATAAAGATTTTTATCGTTTAAGGAATCGGATACTATTTTCCTTGAACAAAAACACACCAATAAAAAGCAAGTAAATAAATGATTGTGTGCGACAAAAAACGGAAAACCATTTCGAAATGATTTTCCGTTTAATTTTGACCACAGTTCATTTGATAGGTATGTTTGACCACAACCTATTTGATAGGTGTTATTTCTCAAAACCACAATCTATTTTATAGGGCCGAAAAGTATTTTAATGAACAAAAAAAAGGCACTGCTATATCGCATTAGCGAGCAGTGCCTAGTTCGTAATTAATTTTAAAATCAGTTCGTTGCAATAAGTAGATTAAGCCTTAATAACGATTATTGTGTAAACAACTTCAGTTGTAGTTCCAACTGGTGTGAATACCAATAAGTCATCAGTGAATAAGCCTAAAGTCTTAACTGCGCGGTCAGAAGCAACAACCATGCTTGCATCAATAGTTTGTGAAGCATCAACTAGTGAAAGTTTAAGAACTAGATCTGCAACTGACATACTGTCACCAGCACCTGTAGTAGTCTTGACAGTAATTGTCTTAGCAACAGCATCGATAATAATCTTAGCGTCGCTTGACTTCAATACTGAAGATCCAATTACTGGAGCAGCATCAACCATAATAATGTAATCCTGGTAATTTGGAACTAAAGTAGTTGAATCTTGAGCTGAGATACGTAGTAAGTTGTAATCTGCTAAAGCAGCAGTTCCAATCTTAGCTGTTGTACCATCATTTTGATATACTGCAGCTTTTTGGAAGTATGCAACTAAGTCTAATTCAGCCAATAAGTCAGCAACAGTTGTACCAAATGGAACGTTAAGAATTAGTGGGTTTACGGTGTCTGGTGTAATTAAGCCTTCATTATCATCGTCTAGAGTATAAGTAACAACATCCTTATGATCCGAGATAACAACCTTGTAGTAACCGATTGAACCATCTTGAGCAGTAATTCTGATATACAGCTTAGATAAATCAGTACCAGTGAATGGAATGAAACCATCATTAGCGACATTAGCCATCATAGCAGTCTTAGACTTTTGGAAGTCATTTGTCAAATCAATGTCAGCAAGAATGTTATTAAGTGCTGTATTCACGTAAGCTCCATTTAATACATATTGTGGATTTACTAGTACGTTATACATAGCGCCTTCAACACCGATACCATCATAAGTTGCCATAGCATTTGTAATCACAGCAGGTTTGTCAACTAATGTAATGTTAACAACATTGCTTGAATTAACAGTAATACCATAATCAGAAAATACTGGATCTGATGTAGTATGGCTTTGAGCAAATACACGAATTCCAAGTTCATCTAGAGGAATACCTGTAGCAGATGTAACAACTGTCCATTCGCTAGCAACGTTTCTAATGATTGCATAAGTTTGTAATTTAGGTGAGAAGTTCAAATCAGCAAGAATCATAGCAAATGTAGTAGTTACATATGCATTAGTTGAACTTAGAGTCTGTTGATCAACAACTAATCCACCATTTCCATCTAGAACTGCTGGTTCATCAACATAAGTTAATGAAGAATCGCCTAGTTTAGCATCTACAACGATACTGTGAGTAGGTGCAACTGGTTCATCACCATTTTGTGGGATAACTTTGATGAATACTTCATTTAGAGCTAATGCGCCTTGAGTAGTAATAACAACGTAAGCTGAATTTTCTGTATCATAACGATATAGCTTGTAAGTTTGTGCATTGTATGCAAAATCCAAATCAGCAAGAACTTGAATTAATGTTGTATTTGAGTAAATTGGATAGTTACCAAATTGTGGCTTAACACTAATTGTTCCACCTGCAGTTGATAATACAACAACTGGGGATGCCTTAACTTGGATATCACTTGTTGAAAGTTTAGCATTAACTGTAATTAGGTATTCTACTGGAGTTCCACCAAATGCAGATGTAACAACCAACTTGTCGCCTAAGAATAATTTAGCATTACCAACTTTTTCAACACCTTCTGAATTCTTAACTGCATAGGTTTGAACTGAAGTGTCATCAGATTGTAATGCTGCAAGTAATTCTGTAACAGATAAATCTGCGCGAACTGCAACTTCTAGACCTGCAACTGCAGCTAAATGAGCACTAGCAGCCTTTATCTCGATGTCTGTTGACTTGCTTGCTTCCATAACAAACTTGTATGTCTTGACTAATGATTCGTCTTGAGATTTAACAGTCAATTCAAAGAACTTAGTAACTGTTTGATCACGTACAATTGTAGGTTCAACAACTAAATCCAAAGTCTTACCGTCATACTTGAATACTGAAGAAGCTAGTGGAGCTCCGTTAACTGTAGTTAAGTCACTTGCTAATGCAGTAACTAAATCAGCAGTTAAAGTGTCCCATGATACAGTAATGATACCAGTTGTATTGTTTACAGAAACAAGTTCTGGTCCAAAACCAGTCACTAACTTAAGATCAGTGCTTGCACTTTCAACAACTCTAACATAATAAACTGAGGATGCATAGCTTGCAGCTACAACAACCAATTTATCGCCATTCACTAAAGCACCAACTTTGCTAGCTGCTGGAGCAACAATACCTTCAGAGTTAACATAGAAGAATGATGGATCGAAGTTTGTATTGCTGTCTGTTAAGCTTGTAGCGATGTCAGAAGCAAGTGTGCCTGGACGTACATGAACTTCCTTAAGTACGTTGTCAATAGCAACCATTTGCCAAGCTGGGTTTTTAGCTAACTTAAGAGTTGTATCTGGATTATTACCAATTAAGAATGTATATTCTTCTCTTGATCCATCTTCAGAAATGACTTCTAAGTATTGTGAAGTAGCGATTTTACCAGATAAAACGATTGAGTTATCACTAGTTTTTTTAACTGTATAAGTTTGCACTCTCGTGTCTGTTGGCTTAACGTTTTCAAGCACTTGAGCAACTGTAGTTCCATAAGCAACTGTAATCACAGTACCAGAAACTGTAAGAACTGAAGAAGACTTAGTAGCAATTCCAACGTTTGCAGAAGCGAAACGAAGTGATGTTACCTTACCTAATTCCTGAACAACATCAGTAACGATATCACCAGCAGCTAATTCTGGAGCTGTAGATCCTGCAATTTCCAAAATTGCTTTTGGAGTTGTAGCTATGAATTGGCCACCAGAAGTATATAAGTTGAAGAATTCGCCTAATTCAAGAACAGTACCATCAACCATGACTAGTCTGTAAATTGGATTCGATGTTGTTCCAACTTGGTCAATTGTCAGTATTTCATGAACACCGGCAACTTCAACAGGTACAACTGGATGAACCTTGTTAATATAAACTGTTGTATCAGCTAACATGTAGTGGCTGTCTGCAGCTTGTGTGTAAGCAGCATCTAAGAACCATGCTACATCATAAGTTGATGCACCAATTGGCTGACCTTTAACGTAATTAACTAGATCGACATAACCATTGCTGTATACAACAGTAAGGACAACTCTAAGTTCGTTGTTTGCAAGCTCGAATAACCAAGTTGCTTCGTCAGCTGTGTATCCTGGATAAGCTTCAACATAAGCTTCGTATGCGCTCTTGCCAGTTTCACCAATTAGGCTTGATAACGTAAGAAGGTTAGTCCATTCAGCGGCACCAACATACTTCCATTGCAAATGAGTATCAGTAAGTTGAAGTAAAACTTCATCTCCATCTTCACCATCTTGACCGGTAAGACCAATTGGGCCTTGAGGACCAGTTAAACTGGAAAGTGGAATTAAATCCATCCATGCGGCTGATCCCACATATCTATATTGAATGTGAGTGCTACTTAGTTGGAATTCGACTTCTCTTCCGTCTTCACCTGGAAGACCTTGTTCGCCTTGATTACCTTGTGGACCTGTTGGGCCTGCTGGACCTTGTGGACCTGTTGGGCCTGCTGGACCTTGTGGACCTATTGGGCCTTGTACACCGATTGGACCTTGGATACCTTGATCACCTTTTGGACCTTGTTCTCCTGGTTCACCGGCACAAGCCGCAAGCGTAAACAATGTTACGAGTAAAACCAAAAACATTATAATTCTTTTTGACTTCATAGTTTCTTAGGTGCTAAACCTTTAACACCTATCCTCCTTTTTTCTCTTAATTATATTCACTTTGTTAAGTGCTGAAAAATTAAAACAACCTTTGATCAGTAACTTCCTGAATCCATTAAACATCAATCCCATACTATCTTGTAGGTGGTTATGTAAAAATGATGTTTTCCAATAAATCACCCCTCCTTAATATAATCAGATGAGTTACTAATCCTTCCTTGATTATACATCAAGTGCATACATTAGTCAAGCAAATCCAAGGGAATCTCGCCAATAAAATCACGTGAATCTTTGTGACGTTTTTTTGCAAAAACATGTCTTAAAAGGGGTTGCATTTATAGTGATATGATAGTATATCAACCATTCAAATTCACCACTCTTTTCATGCGTTTGTGACGAAATCTGGAAAAACTCTTAACTATCTTAGTGGTATTATACCAAGTACTCCATGCTTTTTCAAGTGTAAGAACCGTTTTTTTTGTTTTTTTTTAGATATTTATGAAAACATATGTTAATTTTTAATACTACTTTAAATTTTTTAAGCCTCATTAGGCCATTATAGACAATTTTGCATAAATGTAAATAAATGTAAATAACCCGTGACTCTTTGATGTTTTTCATGTCATTTCTAAATCAGTTTTCGCATATAAAAAACCACTCTTTTTTTACATAAAAACTGTTGTTTAATAGGCTTTTTTTGAATTTTCTGATACTTTCAATGATCAATAGAAACATATTACACATAAACTTTCCTATGAAAGACAGATGAGTTCTTGCATTTTTATTATTAAGTTCTAGCGACTGAATCCTTGGAAAACCTAGCATTTTAAAGTATTTTATTGAAAGTGGACACATTTATACATATCTTCTCCTGTCAATTTAACATTCATTTGTTTCTATATTGATAAATGTATTCTCTTTCAACGATATCATATCTCCTGCTTGTAGGGTTAACTCGTTTCTGTCCTTATCAGTAACTTTTTTGATGTCATTGATTTTAATTAAGTCTGTTTCATAGTATTTTAAATTTGATGCTATGCCAGCAATTTCTGATTTATCAGCTTTATATCCTTTTATTACATTAGCCATCCTTGGATATGTCTTCGTGGCTGCCAATCCGTTAGCCTCAGTGAATTTCATTGCTTTTCTATCCTTTTGTCTTAAGAGTTCGTAATAATCTGATATAGTTATATTGTTTTCTTTACAATATTTAGAAATCTCTTTTTCATCAACTTCATTATTAGTACATAAGATGAATCTTCTAGATCCCTCATCATCGAGATTTAGATCTAAAACAGCATGTCCAGTAGAGCCACTCCCTGCAAAGAAATCCAGGATTATAGCATCTTTATTTGGATGTATATTTATAAGTTTTTTCAATAATTTAATTGGTTTTTTACCACCAGGGAAATTCACGCCACCTTCATGTCTAATGTTGCCAAAATCCGCACTATAATCGTAATAGTTAACTATTGACTTTACTTTAATGCTTTCGCCAGCTTCTTCAATCTCTTCAACTCTTGTTGTCGGAACTCCACTAAACATTTTACCTTTAGTTGCATTTTTTCTCTGAGGACCAGTGTAATATCTATATCCTAGACCATCTTCACCGATACCTTCAATTTTATAAATTGAACCCAATCCATCCAATGTAACTCTAGGTTCTACTACATTCTGATACATTTTACCATGACCTGTTTTAGAATAAATACTGCCCGAAATCCAGGTTTCCTTAAGATTAGTTAGGCTTGGTTCATCTTTCGATATCTCCCATTCACCCTTTTTAAATACTGTTACATTTCTACCGTTAACAGTAAAAGTTTCACCACTGGTCTTTTCAGTAATTTTATAAATAAATTTGTCGATACTGTAATCTTCGACTGGTTGATTAGCTTTGAATCTGTTTCTATCATTTGCATAAATCAATACATATTCTATAAGTTTTTGAAATGGATATTTTTCATTTAAAGACTTCTCAGCGTATCTAACCTGTATATGGAAGGTATCCAGCAAATTTTCTTCACCGAATATTTGATCACACAGTAATTTTAATTGTGCATATTCGTTATCGTCAATTGATATAAAAATTATCCCATCTTTTTTGAGTAAGTCTCTTGCAAGTTTAAGTCTTTTTTCCATGAAATTTAACCATTTTGAGTGGCGATAAGTGTCATCTTGATTAACTCTTTTGTCGTTGTAAATGAATCCTTCTTTGAGCGTGTTATAAGGTGGGTCAATGTATATCACATCAACTACCTCTGAATGTGTGTAATTCAACACCGATAACGAATGGTAGTTATCTCCTACAATCAAAACGTTATCCATAGAATCATTCAATACGATATCTTTATTATTCTTTGACCGCAGTATTGGCAAATTATTCTTGCATTCTACAACCACATTTTCTGGCACTTTTTCATAATCCTATACAATTCCGTATTTTTTTCTTTTTAACCTACTATGCAGGTTTTGAATAATATTGATTAACTCATTTTTTGTTTTATCTTCATATTTCATATAATCGCCCCGTACTGTTAATTTTTTTTAACCATATTATTAATATTATACACTAAAAACTCTCAAAAACGATATCGACTTTAAATATGCTGATTTCAAAATATTATTGATATATGTATGCTAACAATAAATACATAACGTTAGAATTACCATTAAACACAATTTTTTTCAAATACTTATTTAATCGTGTAAATAGTTAGGTAATCGTGTAGATGGTAAAACACGGATTTTTAAAAACCTATGACTAAGTTGTTTTCTCATCACCTAAATGACAATCAGAAATTTGAAAATAGGGAATAATTACCCTTTCTTCATGAAAAAAGGTCCGATACTTTTGTATCAAACCTATGCTTGTTATATGGTGCCCGAGGCCGGATTCGAACCGGCAAGCTTTTAGGCGCTTGATTTTGAGTCAAGTTTGTTTACCAATTTCAACACTCGGGCATATGGTGAGCTAAATGCTCACTTTTTATTTCTTGTTTTATTAATTTCGATTGCCTCAGTATAAGCATTTAAGGCATTTTCCGCATAAACTTCACGGGAGTATTTCTTCACTGATTTTAAAGTGTTTTTCTTTAATTCAGCTAATAATTCCGGAGTTTTATAAATCTTGTTTAAAAGATCTGGTAATTCACTATTATCTTTAAAGAATAAACCGTTATATGAATCTTCTACTACAGCCTCTAATA
>Ga0172377_10008238_pt1 | contig 10691 bp, 11 predicted proteins | sample Pumphouse3metaG_FD_119749 | JGI IMG/M metagenome (GOLD analysis project Ga0172377, IMG submission 119749) | Leachate microbial communities from a municipal landfill in Southern Ontario, Canada - Pumphouse #3 metaG | ecosystem: Engineered > Solid waste > Landfill > Unclassified | place: Canada... | reverse complement strand
GTTTTTACATTTTACCACAAATTATTACAAAAAAGAACACTTCTTTTTATTCAGAAGAGTTAAGAAAATTTAATATATTTAAGTAATGCAGATAGTCTTTAAGTTTATTGGGATATTTTTCTAAGGCTTTCACCAATACACATCTCATATTAGTTAATTTGTGTACATATATATTAAGTAAGCAAATTTTATTGATTACTTATATTAGAAATACCGTTTTGCGAATAGAAAGGTGTGATTTCATGAATAGAAGAAGAAATATACCATATGTGGCTCGAAATAGAATAATAAAGGCTGAAGCACCTGCTGAACTTCCATTATTAAACGAATTCGAGCTTAACGGAGACAACTCAATTATACAAACAGGTTTCGTAAATGTAACAGTAAACACAGCCTTAGGTGCTTTGCCTGTTAAAGATGCCGTCGTTACATTGTATGTAACAGACGAAGAAGGAAATGAAGAAGCACTGTATCACCTCGTTACAGATATCAGCGGAAAGGCTCCTAAAATGTCTCTTCCTGTTGTATTTAACCCTCAAGTTCCATCAGAAATCCGAGAGTATTTTTTCTCTACATATAATATAAGAATACAAGCTATTGGTTATTATACTCAAAACATTATAAATGTAAGGGTTTTCCCTAACACGTCAACTAATTTTAGTATAACTCTAATACCAATAAGACAGAACGGTGATGAGGATGATGGAGAACGGACTTTAGTAATACCGTCAAGCCCTATTGATAAATCAAATGTGTGAGGTGTTTAAATGAGTGTAACAATGATTCAGAAAACATATCCGGAATCACCGCTGAATCTCGGTGATGACAATCAACATGTATATATTGCAAAGATGGCATTAAATACAATATCTGTAAATTACCCTGCCATACCCAGAATATCATCCATAGATTCCCTATTTGATGAAAATATGGAGGCTGCAGTAAAAGAATTCCAAAATATATTTAATCTCCCGGTAACGGGAATTATTGATATGGCTACATGGGTTGAAATCGGTACAAAATATGCATCGGTAATAAGGCTCGCAGAGATTTCAACAAGAGGAGTATTAGTTGGTGATGTCACTGAAGATATTACTGAGGTCGAAGAAGGAATTCAAGTTCTTCCCCGGGTTCAAATGGTTCAGTTTTTTTTAAACATTTTGTCAGCTTATTATGATTCCATACCTGCAGTTGATATTGACGGAATTTTAGGCCTTGAAACAAGGAGAGCAATAATTGAGTTTCAAAAAACCATGAAGATTCCTGTAACAGGCTTACTTGATGAAGAAACATGGAGCACAATGTACAACAGCGTCCTTGGAATACTAAAGGCACTACCCCCTGCAGCTATTGAGTTACCTTCCTTAATTTATCCGGATGTATTATTGAGAGAGGGCTCAGAAAGGCCTGGGGTATTTATTATACAGGAAATATTGTCCTATATTTCAACTAGAGTCCCAGAAATACCATTTGTCCAGCCGGACGGCATATTTGGTCCTGAAACAACGGCTGCGGTAACGGCTTTTCAAAGAGCTCACGGACTTGAGGCAAATGGAATTGTAGATGAAGAAACATGGAATTCAATGATAAGTGTTTATCGCGAACTAAGATTTGGTGAAACGACAACAGCATTCCCGGGTACCGGTGTCAGTTAATATAATGATGAAAGTAAGGTGATATTATGAGTACTCCTGATATAAATGTAATTTTTCCTGATGCTGACCTTCCCCATGTCATTGTACCTTTTCCTCTTTATATAACCGTACATTTAGGAGCTCCCGACGAAGAAGCACTAAATGTAACTATACCATATTTGGATTATATTAAAAATGTAGCCTCCAGTGAATTATATCCCACGTGGCCGGAAGAAGCTCTAAGAGCAAATATTTATGCTATTACTTCTTTTGCAATGAACAGAATATTTACGGAATGGTACAGGTCAAGAGGTTATGATTTTGATATTACAAATACAACCCAGCACGACCAGGCTTATGTGCACGAGCGAGGTATATTTGACACTATTTCCAACATTGCAAATGAAATATTTAACCAATATATTACAAGAGAAGGTCATATCGAGCCATTATTTGCAGCCTTCTGTGACGGAAGAATTTCTCAGTGTGACGGCATGTATCAATGGGGAAGTGTTGAATTAGCAAATCAAGGCTATACAGCCGAAGAGATTCTTAAGTACTACTATGGTGATGACATAACCTTAGTCGAAAGCACTACCGCAGTAGATATTACGGGAACCTATCCCGGCCAGCCTCTTTCCTTAGGAGATTCAGGAATAGATGTTTTTAGAATGCAGCATTCAATAAGCAGAATAAACGATAGCTTCCCCTTCATTCCGATTGTTCAAATAACAGGATTTTTTGATGTAGACACTGAAAACGCAGTAAGAGCGTTTCAAGAGGTATTTGATCTGCCTGTAACAGGAATTGTAGACAGAGATACATGGTACCGAATACGCTTTATTTATATTGCTGTTACAAATATAGGCGAATTAGTATCCGGCGGACTTACCTATCAAGAGCTTCAAGAACTCTATGCTAATATTGTTTTGCAGGGATCCACTTTACCTATAGTGGCTTATATAAAGTTTTTTATAAACATTGTATCCCAAAAATACGACACAATAGAACCTGTTGAATTGAACACGTTCTACGGTCCCGCAACTGCCGAAGCGGTAAGAGAATTTCAAAATATTATGGGTATAAATCCTACAGGAATAATAGACCAGCAAACACTGAATTTACTGGTTCGGGAGGTATATTCAATTCTTTCAGAAACTCCTGAAGAAGAATTAAGATTACCCTTACTTCCCTTTTTAGGAATAGATTTATCCGAAGGTTTGGGGCTTGAATATCCAAGAGTACTGCTTCTTGAAATAATGCTAAATACTATATCTGCTATGCATCCTGAAATAAGACCTATTATAGTTGACGGTGTGTTCGGTCCGGATACAACAGCTGCAGTTATTGCCTTCCAAATTTTATATGGACTGCCGGTTACTGGTGTTGTTGATTTAGAAACATGGAGCAGATTAAGCGAGGTATATCAGTTGTTTCTTGTTGAAAGCGAAACAAGTGCATAAACATAAAGGAGATATTATGGTTACTGATTTACACTGCAACACAAATCTAATTATGGTGATTCAAAACTATCTTATTAATATAAAAACTCTATATCCATCATTGCCTTCAGTGCTTCCAACGGGAATATATGACGAAGCAACTCAAAATGCAGTTCTTGCATTTCAAAATATCAAGGGGTTCTCTCCCACCGGTTTCGTAGATGTTCCTACATTGAATGAATTAGTCCGTGATAACTATGAGTATCTTAGAAAAGATCAAATGCCCCGCAAAATCCCTGTCAGTACTCCGGACTTTGTAGATGTTAAAATAGGCGATCACAGAGATATAGTATATGAAATAAAAGTTATACTCAACGGATTTTGCAAAAGATATGTCAATTATCCTAAATTGGAAGTTACGAACTTATATGATAAAGAAACTGAAGAAGCAGTAAGGCTTTTTCAGCAAAGGAGTATGCTTCCCGTGACCGAAATAGTCGATATAAATACATGGAATACCTTAGTAAAAATATATGACAACTGCAGATTCTTCAGAGAGATGACCTAACGAAAGAGATGAAACTCAATCTTGAAAAGATGAGATCCTTCGTTATTACTCAGGATGACACGCCTGTCATTGCTTTGAATAAACCTGCGGAACGTCATTCTGAACGCAGTGAAGAACCTCATCTTTTTTATTTAACCTATTGACTTTTTATATAGTTTTGATAAAATATATTTAGCACTCTACGGTTTAGAGTGCTAATACTGTTGAGGTTATTACTTTAGAAAGGAAGATAAAATGGCTAAAAAACAATTTAAATCAGAATCCAAGCGAATTCTGAACTTAATGATTAATTCCATTTATACACACAAGGAAATATTTTTAAGAGAGCTAATATCAAATGCCAGTGATGCAATTGACAAAAGCTACTTTATGTCTTTAACAGACAATAACATTGTGTTTAACAAAGAGGACTATTATATAAGAATTACACTAAATGAAGAGGACAGAACATTAACTGTATCTGACACAGGAATCGGCATGTCAAAGGAAGAGCTTGATTCAAATCTTGGTATAATAGCAAAAAGTGGCTCCTTTGATTTTAAAGAAAATAATGAAAAAAAAGAAGACGTGGATATAATCGGGCAATTTGGCGTTGGGTTTTATTCTGCATTCATGGTTTCCGAGAAGGTAACGGTCATAAGCAAAAAAGCAGGTTCTGAAGAAGCATTTAAGTGGGAGTCCACGGGAGCAGACGGATATTCAATTGCACCTTGCGAAAAAGACAAGGTTGGAACGGACATAATAATGAAAATCAAGACAAGCACAGAAGATGAAGATTATGATGAGTTTCTTGATGCTTACAACATTAAATCATTGATTAAGAAGTATTCTGATTTCATAAAATATCCTATTAAGATGATGATGCAAAAAAGAAAGCTTAAAGAAGGAACAGAAAATGAATACGAAGAATACTTCGAAGATGAAATTTTAAACAGTATGGTTCCCATATGGAGAAAAAATAAAAGCGAGCTTAAAGAAGAAGATTATGAAAAATTCTATATGGAAAAACATTTTGGCTATGAAAAACCTTTGAAATATACTCATGTAAGCGTTGAAGGCGTTGTAAGCTACAATGCAATATTATATTTACCTGCAAGAGCTCCTTTTGATTTCTATACAAAGGAATTCGAAAAGGGTCTTGAGCTTTATTCAAACGGTGTAATGATTATGAAAAAATGCGGCGAGCTATTGCCTGATTATTTCGGTTTTGTGCAGGGATTAGTTGATTCGCCTGATTTTTCCCTTAATATATCAAGAGAAGTATTGCAGCATGACAAACAGCTTCAATTTATTGCCAAGAAACTCAAGGAAAAAATCAAGAGTGAACTTTTATCTTTGCTAAAGGAAGAAAGAGAGACTTACGAAAAATTCTTCCTAAATTTCGGAAAAATGTTGAAATACGGCTTATACAGCGAATGGGGCTCTAACAAGGAAACTCTTCAGGAGTTGGTTATGTTTTATTCATCTCATGAGAAAAAGTTATCAACCCTTGATGAATATGTAAATCGAATGAAGGAAGATCAAAAATACATATATTATGCAGCAGGAGAAAGTGTTGATAAATTATCAAAGCTTCCTCAGGCAGAGCTTATTGCTGACAAGGGATATGAAATTCTCTACTTTATAGATGAAATAGATGAATTTGCCATAAAGGTTCTGTTAAATTACAAGGAAAAAGAATTTAAGAATATTTCAAGTTCCGACATGGATATTAAGTCAGAAGATGACGATACTGACACTGATGAAGAAAATAAAGAGTTGTTTGCTTTCATGAAGGAATCCTTAGGTGGAAAAATTAAGGGAGTAATAGCTTCTAAAAGACTCAAAACTCATCCCGTGTGCCTTGCAACTGAGGGAGAAGTTTCGATAGAAATGGAAAAAGTATTAAATGCAATGCCGGATAATCCGGAAGGTATTCATGCGGAGAAAATTCTTGAAATTAACACTAACCACCAAATTTTTGAAAAATTGAAAGATGCTTATGATACTGACAAGGAAAAACTTAAAAAGCTTTCAAACGTATTATATAATCAAGCATTGCTTATTGAAGGGCTTACAATTGAAGACCCTGTCCAATATGCAAATGATGTGTATGAGTTGATTTAGCCATATAGGACAAGATGCCTAATATTACAAAAACAGCCACGGAAATTTCCGTGGCTTTATTTGATAGGAAAGTTATAACCCCTTATTATGAAATCCTTCGCTTATTTCTAACAAAAATAAAAATATCCGCTCACGGTTTCGGCCACGAATAATTCTAGGAGCTCATTCCGGCTAAAAATCCTACAGCTTGCGAACTCACTCTGCTCAAACAACGCAAGCTGTTTAACGGATTTTTAACCTGCATTCGCTAAGAATTATTATCGTGTCCTGCAAATGTTCGCTTGATATTTTTATTTTTGTTAGTGTCCTGAGCCACAATGATTCCGTGGCTATTTATTGAAAGTATTCGTCCAATGTCAATCCTGAATCATATACCTCTTCTGCCAGCTCAATACCTAAGTATCTTATATGCCATGGCTCATATGAATAACCTGTTATTTCTTCCTTCCCCTTAGGATATCTAATTATATATCCGAAGTGGTGAGCATTTTCCAAAACCCACTTTCCTTCTTCTGTTTGATCAAATGTGGTATCTAATTTGTAATTTAAAGCTTCACATGTAATATCCATTGAAAGACCTGTCTGATGTTCGCTTTGGCCTGGTTTGGCGCTGTATTTGTCTGCAGCCTGTTTGCCGTAGCTTTCAACATATGATGAATACAATGCTGCCTGTGTATAGTATGACCTGTAGCCTGATCGCGCATGTAGTTCATACCCCTCATTCTTTGCAGCATTAAACATTTCTGTCAATGCTTCACATGCATCATTCCTTAACTGGTTTACCTCAGGATTTGAAAGCACCGTTGGTACTTCGCTTAATGTCACCAAGTCCTCAGGTACATAATTTTCAGGCAGAGCTCTCGTTTTATTCACAAGTACATCGATTTTTTCAGGGTTTTCGATTATGATGCTATAATCCGTTTCCTCAGCCGGTTGTTCCTGTCCCGGCTCTTCTGGTTGCACAGGCTCCTCCGGTTTTTCCTCAGGTTCTTTTTCCGGCTCTACCGAAGTCTCTTCTTCCTGTTCATTATTAGTAGGTTCCTCCTCATGAACCTCACTAAGAGGTAGTTCATCCTTATTAAATTTATCTATTATCAGAAATGCTCCAAATAAGATAAAAAGCAAAGCGGTAACAAAAATTATAGTTTTTCTTATCTTACGTTTCTTATTTCTTCTCATTATTTTCTCCTAGTAATCAATCTCGCAGTCTCGCTGCACATTTTTGTCTGCTCCCTCCGGTCGCACAAAACTGGCGCTCGTTGCGAATGACCTACCGCTATTTTTCTCTCCTTTCAGTCGGAAAAATAGGGTTAGGGCAACTTCTTCCACATTATTAATGCATCCTCAACAGGTTTTACATAATATTTAGGTCTCTTTCCTACAGCAAAAAATCCATACTTTTTATACAAATTAATTGCCGGTTCATTAGATACTCTAACTTCAAGAGTCATAGCAGAAATTTCTGAGCATCTGCATATTTCAATCATCTTATTTATAAGCATTCCTGCTATTCCTTTGTTTCTGTATTCAGGTAAAACAGCAACATTGGTTATATGACATTCATCAATAATTTTCCACATACCCATATAAGCTGCAATCTTTCCCGATTCTTCAGCAACTTGATAATATGCCAATTCATTTTTTAATTCATTTTCAAAGGATGCCTTAGACCAGGGCAATGAAAAACAAATTCTTTCAATATTCATTATTTGGTCTATGTCTTGAGAAAGCATTCCTCGAATTATTACCTCCCCCATATACACCTCTTACTTTCTGTTTCTTTCTGCTTGAGATAACCGCAAATATTGCGGCTTAAACTCCTTTGCCGAGACGGTATCCCCCTGAACCGCCATTTTATAGGCAATAAAAACAAGTGTTGATGCTTTAAGATAATTATAAACTTCCGGTGCAAAATCTGCTTTTCTGTTTAAACTATTCTCAATTCTTTCCCTGTAATTTACGGAGCCGTCTCCGTTGATTATTACAGACTCCTTATACTCATTCAATATTTCAATCAATTCATCAATATTGCATGGGAATTGTTCCATTATTTCCTTGCATTCTCCATTTTCCCATTTATATATGCCGGTATATATTCTTCCGGCTTTGGCATCCATCACAGGTACAATTAATTTATGCTCATCATAGACATTGGCTGCCAATGATTTCATTGTAGGAACACCCACAATCTTAATATCTGCAGCAAATGCTAAGCTTTTTGCTATTGCTGCTCCTATTCTTAACCCGGTATAAGAGCCGGGTCCTTGGGAAACTGCAATAACATCAATATCGTTGAGCTTAAGTCCTAATTCCTGCATTAAATCTTCGATTAAGGGCATAAGCTTTTCCGAATGAGTCTTTTTATGTCTTAATGTGTATTCTCCTAAAACTTTTTCATCATCAGCCACTGCACAGGAAGCTGTTACAGATGCTGATTCAATTGCCAATATTTTCATAGGTTTAACTCCGATACCAGTTTTTCAAAGCTAAGTCCTTTTCCTTCAATGCTTATTTCTCTTTTTGTATCATCAATTCTTTTAATTTCAATATGTATTCTTTCTTCGGGAAGTATTCCTTCTATTAAGTTTGCCCATTCTATTACGGTAACTCCCTCAGAATATATATATTCATCGTAGCCTAAATCATACATATCATCTTCCGAGCCAATGCGGTACACATCCATGTGATAAAAAGGAAGTCGTCCTTCATACTCTTTAATAATTGTAAATGTAGGGCTTACAATATATTCTTTCACACCGAATTCCTTGGCTATAAACTGAGTAAGAGAAGTTTTGCCGACCCCTAATTCTCCGTCTAAGCAAATTACAGTGCCCTTTTCAATGCATTTTGCTATTATTTTTCCTAACTTTTCAGTATCTTTTAGATTGTTTGCTATTATTTTCATATGAATCCTAACTTATTATTATAAGATTTGTCTTTGCTATGAATAACCCGCGGAGCGTCATTCTGAACGCAGTGAAGAATCTCATTTTTTAAACCCTGAGATCCTTCGCTATCGCTCAGGATGACATTGTCCTAAGATTCTTTGGATTGCATTTGTGTTTTAATCATAACATTGCTATTATACATTCATATATTTAAAAAATCAAGAAATAATAGAAATCGTAGCTCGATTAACAAAGGTTATTGCAACCCACAGATAAAATATTTTTAATGTAACGCAGGTATTGTAATCCTACAATTCATAAACCAACGGTTAAAAATTTTATTGAACAATATATATACTCGTGCTATAATACTATGAGATTTGACCGAGTAATAAACAAAATCTAAAAATCTCATCTCAACTGTGTTAATTACAAAGTAAATGAATAATATAAAATAAAATAAATGAATAACCAAGGAGACTACAATGAATTATAACTTTAATCATATATATTTTATCGGAATTGGCGGAATAAGCATGAGTGCATTAGCTGAAATAATGCTTGAGGAAGGAATCATGGTGTCAGGCTCTGACAGAAGCGATTCAAAAATAATTAGGAAACTTCAAACTTCAGGTGCAAATATTTACTTAAAACATGACAGCAATAACATTAGTAACGATATTGACTTAGTAGTATATACATCTGCAATTTCGGATGACAATCCTGAGCTTTTAAGAGCAAGAGATTTAAATATTAAAATAATGGGCAGAGCAGAATTTCTTGGAGCTGTAATGAAAAATTACAACCATGTAATATGTGTTTCCGGCACTCACGGCAAGACAACTACTACCGGAATGCTTTCATCTGTTTTAATTGAAACTGATTTGGCTCCGACCATTTTCTTAGGGGGCGAAATGGATTCTTTAGGAGGAAATTTGCTTCACGGCTCATATGAACTTCTTTTGACTGAAGCTTGTGAATATAAAAGAAACTTCCTTAAATTCAACCCTACAATGGAAGTAGTGCTGAATATTGAAGAAGACCACCTTGATTATTACACAGATTTAAATGATATTGAAAGTGCATTTGTAGAATATGCAGAAAAGCTGCCTGAGGATGGTCATTTGATTGTCAATGAAGCATACAACCACTTATTTGATAGTATAAAATGCAATATAGTAACCTTCGGTCTTGATAAAGGTACATATTATGCCCGGAATATAAAGCTTGTACCAGAGCCTTCATATACCTTGATGCACGGAGATGAGAAAGTAGCTGAAATCAAATTGAAAGTATATGGTGAGCATAATATTTTAAATTCAATAGCTGCCGGTGCTGCATGCCTAACATTAGGCATTATGCCTGAAACTGTTTTTAATGGTCTGTTTAATTTTAAAGGCACCCACAGAAGATATGAATATAAAGGCGTACTCAACGGAGCAGTTGTTATTGACGATTATGCTCATCATCCTTCCGAAATGAAAGCAACTTTAAAAACTGCCCACTCCCTTGCGGAGGGTAAAATAATTACTGTTTTCCAGCCCCATACTTACACAAGAACAATAAAGCTGTTAGATGGATTTGCTGAAGCTTTGGCAATGTCTGATGAGGTAATTCTCGTAGATATTTATGCTGCCAGAGAAAAAAACACTGGTGTAATTCATTCAAAGGATATTATTAATAAAATGGAAGCTTATTCAAAAGGTGGAATTTATGCAGAGAGCTTCCAAGAAGCTGCTGATTTAGTAAGGTCAATAGCAAAAAAAGGTGATATAGTTATCACCATGGGAGCAGGGAATGTTGTCGATATAGCGGATTTGCTGCTGCGTTGAAAATGGGGTTAGGGAAAGACTCTAAACGGGGTTAGGTCATCTACTTTTCTCTGTTTGTAAGATATTTTGCTAATTCAATAAGGTAGACGGCTCTATTGCCGAATATACTCAAGCTTTCAATTGCTTGATGAGTGAATTTCTCAACGTCTTTTTTTGCTTCATCTATACTTTTAAATGTAAGATACGTTGTTTTGTTGTTTACAGCATCACTTCCGATTGCT
>Ga0172377_10008237_pt1 | contig 10691 bp, 4 predicted proteins | sample Pumphouse3metaG_FD_119749 | JGI IMG/M metagenome (GOLD analysis project Ga0172377, IMG submission 119749) | Leachate microbial communities from a municipal landfill in Southern Ontario, Canada - Pumphouse #3 metaG | ecosystem: Engineered > Solid waste > Landfill > Unclassified | place: Canada... | reverse complement strand
AATCCGGGGAAGCACGTCGCCGAATCCCGATACGGGAAGTTCATCGAAAGGAACGACCGGGAAAAGTCCCGCGCGACGCATACGTTCACCGCCCGAGCCGCGGACATCGAAGCCGAGTTCCCGCGCGGCGCGCACGGCGCTTTCGCCAAGGATATCCCCGGAATCCTCACCGGCGCAGAACAGGATGTAAGGCCGCGCCGCGTCCATCGCCTACCCTTTGACTTTGCCCGAGACCCAGACGGCGTCGGAACCGAATTCCCGCTGGAGCCACGTGAGCAGATCCGGAGCGTATGTAATCTTGGAAGCGTGCGCGCAGAGGATGTGTTCATGCGCGCTTTCCGTAGCGACATGGAACACCAGTTCGCAGCCGTGTTCCCCCGGAAGGGTCTTGTACATCTCCAGACGGTCATTCAAAGATTGCAAACGATCCTGCAGAAGTCCGTCGGAAGAAATCGAAAGGTGAATGAAATTCACGAGTTTGTACCGGACCTCGTCCATCAGGAATACTTTTTCGACGATAATCTGGAATGCGGACGAATCCCGCTGATGCTCCAGCTTGCCGCGCAGAAGCACGCGGTCGTCCTGACCAATATGATCCCGGTACTGCTCCCACGTATCCGCCGGAAAAAACAAGGATATCTCGCCATGGAAATCCTGAAGTTCGCCCGCGCCGAAAGTTTTCGTCTCATCCTTTTTGCTCTGGAGCGAACGCGTGCGCATGATGATGCCGCCAACGCATACGGGAACGCCGCGGTTGCCGAAACCCGCAGCCTTTTCTTCTTCCGGAGTCTGCGCGATTTCTTCAAGTTCACTCTGCGCAAGGCTGCACGTTGTGAATCCGCGGAGTTCCGGGCGGTATTCCTCGAGCGGGTGCCCGGAAAGATAAAGCCCGAGGACCTGACGTTCCTTATTCAGGCATTCGATGTAACTCCATTCGACGGCATCTTCCAATTTCTCATTCGAAGCAAGCTGAGCCGTCTCTCCTATATCGAACATGGAAACCTGTCCCGTATCCTTTTCCCGGCGGCAGCGGGCCGCGTTTTCGAGCGCCTTTTCCACCGAAGCGAACATCGCAGCGCGGCTTCCCTTGAACGAATCGAACGCTCCGGCCATCACAAGGCTTTCCAGAATTTTGCGGTTGAGCGGCGGATGCTTCGATTGGCATCCGGACTGATAATCCAAGATACGCTTGCAGAGGTCGAACATGTCCTTGTAAGGGCCGTGCGCATCGCGTTCCGCGACGACGTCTTCGACGACGCTCAAACCCACGTTCCTTATACCGGCGAGGCCGTAAAGAATTTCCCCTTCCTTGTCCGCGGAGAATACGGGCAGCGAGGAATTGATGTCCGGCGTTCGCACCTTGATGCCCATCTTGCCGCATTCCTGAATGAGCGTCACGATTCCTTCCGTCTTGGAAATTTCGGAAGTCATTGACGCGGCCATGTATTCCGGGCCATAATGCGCCTTCAGAAAAGCGGTCTGGTAAGCGACGAAGCCATAGGCGGCTGCGTGGCTCTTGTTAAATGCGTAAGCGCAGAAAGGCAGAAGCACGTCCCAGATCTTGCGGATGATTTTTTCATCGTAACCGCGGGCGACGCATTTCCCGATGAACTCAGGTTCCAGTTTCTGCATCTTCTCGGTCTGCTTCTTCGCCATAATGCGGCGGATGTTGTCAGCGCCGCCCAGCGTGTAGCCGCCGAGGGTCTGCGCGATCAGCATCACCTGTTCCTGATAGACGATAACGCCGTAAGTTTCCTTGAGGATAGGCTCGATGTCCGGGTGGTAGCAATCCACCGGTTCCTCGCCGTTCTTGCGCGCGATGTAATGCGGAATCTGTCCGATAGGACCCGGGCGGTAAAGCGCGTTCATGGCGATGAGGTCCGCAATGCACGAAGGGTGCAGCTTGCGCAGGTATTCCTGCATGCCCTGGGATTCGAACTGGAACACGCCGACCGTGAGGCCTTTGCTCAAAAGGTCGTATGTTCCCTGATCGTCAAGCGGAATGTGCCCGATATCCAGATCGAAATTGTGCGTCTGCTTGATGAGCGCGACGGAATCCTGAATGATGGACAGGTTGCGGAGTCCGAGGAAGTCCATCTTCAAAAGGCCGATCGCTTCCGCATAATGCTTGTCGTACATCACGACGGGAGTATCTTCCCGGGATGCGCGGAAAAGCGGCGCGAGGTTCGAAACAGGCGTCGGCGCGATGGCCACGGCGGCGGCATGCACGCCGGTCTGCCGCGTAAGATCTTCCAGTTCAAGCGCGAGGCCCCACAGGTCTTCGAAGCTCTTGCGGCTGTGAATGAGCGTCATCAGTTCCGTCGGATTGTAACCCGGCTCGATGGGATTTCCTTTTTTATCCGTACCCTCCCAGGCGTTTTTTAAAGTCGCGCCGAGCGCCTTCGGGAAAAGCTTGGTGATGCGGCGGCGTTCTTCGTTCGCAATGCCGAGGACACGGCCCACGTCATTGATCACGGCTTTCGCCTTGAGCGTTCCGTAAGTGACAATCTGACTCACGCATTCCGCGCCGTATTTTCGCGTCACATAATCGATGACCCGGCCGCGGTCCCTGTCCGAGATATCGGTATCGATATCAGGCATCGACACGCGTTCCGGGTTTAAGAAGCGTTCAAAAAGGAGGACGAACTTGAGCGGATCGATGTCCGTGATTCCGATGATGTAAGTGACGATGGAGCCCGCCGCGCTGCCGCGCCCTGGGCCTACGGGAATTCCATTTTCGCGGGACCAGTTGATGAAGTCCCACACGATGAGGAGGTACCCCGCGACGTGCATCTGCCGCACGACCGCCAGTTCCTTGTCCAGGCGCTCGCGGACTTCCGGCGTAATGACGGAATAGCGTTTCCCGACGCGTTCCTCGCAGAGATATGTGAGGTAAGCGTCCGCATCCGGGAATTCCTCCGGGAACTTGTACTTAGGCCAGAATTCACTGCCGCAGTTCGTGCGGATGACGACATTGCAGCGTTCCGCGATTTTGACCGTATTTTCAAGCGCTTCGGGATGGTCCTTGAAAAGCTCCGACATCTCTTCCGTGCTGCGGAAATAAAAATTATCCGTCGGGCAAAACTTGTCTTTAAAATCCGCGAGCAAGTCCCCCGTCGCAATGCAGCGGAGCGCCCTGTAAGCGCGAGCGCCCTTGCTCTCCACATAATGCACGTCGTTCGTCGCGACAAGCGGGAGCTTGTACTTTTCCGAAAATTTGAGGACAGCGGCGTTCACTTCCTTTTCGCTTTCGAGTCCGTGATCCTGCAAAATCAGAAACAGATGGTCCGCATCGAAAATTTTCGTGAGGCTCCTGATATATTCTTCCGCCTGCGCATCGTGACCACTTCGGACATCCAAGCCGAAACGGCTCAGAGGATCGCCCGCGAGAGCGATGATTCCTTCTCGCTTCTCTTTCACGACTTCGAGCGGAACGTCCGGGATTTCCGCCCAGCGGTCCGGACTTTCGTAACAGTAACTGACGATCTTGACGAGGTTGTAATAACCCTTCTGGTTTTCTGCGAAAAGCGTCAGGCGCTGATAAGACGTGGGGTCACTCGTGGACGCGTTCGGCGTCTTGACGTAAATATGACAGCCGACGACAGGCTTCACGGGCGGAAGATTGTCCTTCGCGCGCGCCTTGTTCAAATCCTGCGCCTGCATGAAGAACTCCAGGATACCGAACATATTTCCATTGTCGGTGAGAGCGACCGCCGGCTGATTGTTCTTGACCGCCGCTTTTAAAATGTCCTTAATGCGGCAGGACGCGCTCAGAATGGAAAATTCAGAATGAACCTGAAGATGGACGAAACTCATACGGTCAAATATATAAAAGGGCCGCGGCAAATATTGTCGCACAGTGCCGGAAATAGGAAACGCGGGCTTCCGGGAGCCCGCGTTACTGACAAATTACGTCACTACATCACTTGGAAGCGGAGGTATTCCCGTAAAGCAGGCGGATTTCCGAAATGGACTCAAGCGGCACATCGGACGGCGTGTTTCCGGGTTGTAGCGCGACTTCCGCGTAGAACGGATTTTTCGAAAGGTGAAGTGCGCGGATCACAAAATGGATTTCGTGAACGAGCGAATTCTTATCGTCCGAATTGCGGATGCGCGCGCCGAGCGGAGTGCCCGTGGAATGCGCGTAGCGCAGCACCTTGAACATATCGAACGTATCCAGCTTGCGATATTCGCCGCCGTACTTGGTAGCGCCCATCGCGAGCCCGAGTTTCGCCTCGTCCACTTCCGCCTTGAACCCGTAATCCGGCTGCGCTTCCGCAGGCCACGGAAGCCAAAATTCCTTGTTCCAGTCCGCGCCGCGTATGGCTTCCGGCGCGGCTTCCACCGAATCTTCCGCAGGTTCGAGTCCGTAATGGTGCAGAAGTTCGCGGATTTTCTTTTCAAATTCTGTCTTGATGACGAAGCCGTAACCTGGAATGACTTCCTCCGTCATTTCGACGAACTGGGGGAATTTCTCCAGATTCTTGCGCACTTCATCGTTTGAAATCTTGAGGAGGCGCACGGTGCGGAAAGACGCACCGAAATGACTCGCATTCCATTCCGCAAGGGCGAGCGATACGTTTTCCGGCGCGGCGATCCATTCCGCGAAGGACTTCGCCTCGTTTTCGGCGAATCCGGACATAAGGCCTTCCATATACGTTTCGCGCTTAAGGATAAAGCGGAGGAACGGCTCGTCGTTCTGCACGGAAGCGAGGCACGCCGCCATGAACAGCACGCGGGGCGCGCTCGAAACGGAAACGATCATTTCAAAATTCGGAAGCGTGGAAATCTGAGATCCGGGAACGGGGCTCATTTCCGAAGATATCCATTCGCGGCTCCAGTCGCTCGCGGCGATGGAAACTATCCGCTGTTCCTTATCGACCGCGAAGTCCACGAAACCGAGCATCCAGAGTTCGCGCAGAGGGCGCGCAAGCGAGCTCCAGACAACGGAAACGGCGTCCGCGCCGGGGAGACAGCAGGAAGGGTCGAAAGGCCAGAACAGCCGTTCCGCGGAAGCGGCGCTCATTCCGCCGTCAAGCGCGCGGAGGAATAACTTGAAGTGTTCCGTATCGCCGTGGAAGCGCTCCGCGAGCCACCAGACAATAATTTCGTTCCGGAGGCGGAAACCGCTGCGCTTCAAAAAATCAAAGGCGACGGGAGCGACATGAAGGAGGCTGTTTTCCTGATATATCCAGCGTTTCCCGGAAAGGAACTGCAGAATCAGGACGATTTCATCGTGAGCGGCCTCCGGAGAGACGACCTTGGAAAAAGTGAGAGTCTCTTCGCAGACCTGGAGGGAACGGCGGTGCAGGTTTCCCGTGCCGTTCATCCGGAGTTTTCCGAGTTTCACGGAAGCGAGGACTTCACAGACGTGCCAGTCAAGCATTCCCGCATAACCCGTGTAGCGGATGTCCGCGACCTTCCCCGTTTTCCCCGGGCAGAGCGGGACGCACTCGGCAAAATCCAGGAAACCACGGTAGACGAATGTGCCGCGTTCCGTTTTGGCGCGCCACAGATAAAGATCCTTGGCAGACGCAAGCGTGAAGGGTTCGAGGGCATCGCGTTTTTCCGCAGGGACGGCGAGGCGGAGCTCGCTCAATTCAAGGCCGCGCGGGCCGCTGCCGTAAATGAGGGCGATGATGGTCTTCTGCCATGGTTCGAGCTTTTCGAAAAAAACGGCGAAGCGTTTCACATCCGCAAAAAAAGAAACGGTATCGGAAAGGATGCGTGAATTGTTGAGGAGGCCCTGTTGACCATAAGCTTTTGCGTGCATCGTCCGCAAAAGCGGTTTTTCCATATTTTCCAAAAAAATCTGAACAGAATACATCGGACCTCCAATCAGGGCGCCAAAGATAGCAAATTTTTCAGCAATACGAAGACAGGCGCCGATTAGGCGGAAAGTCCCAGTTTTTCCTTCAATTCATCAAGGCTCTTGACCACGGTATGCTTATTCGCCCACAGGCGCGTAAAACTTTTACCATAAGCTTCCGTGATGAGGCGGTTGTCGAGGAGCAGGAGCACACCACTGTCGTTTTCGCTGCGGATGAGGCGGCCCATTCCCTGACGGAGTTCCAGCACGGCCTCGGGGACGAACAGACTCTTGAAGGAGTTGCCGCCCGCAGCCTTGATTTTTTCCGAACGGCTCGCGATGAGCGGGTCGCCGGGCATCGGAAACGGAAGCTTGGGAATGACGAGGAATTCGAGCGCGTCGCCCGGAAGGTCGATGCCCTCCCAGAAGCCCTGACACCCGAGGAGGCAGGATTCGCGTTCCTTGCGGAAGAGTTCCACGAGATTGTCCATGCCGCCGTCGATATGCTGCGCGAGGAGGCTTTTCTTCTTTTCCGCGAAGAGCGGGGAAAGCGCCGCATGCGCCTTTGTCATGCTTGCAATGCTTGTGAAAAGGGCGAGCGTATTGCGCTTATTCTCCGGAAGAATCGCGCAGAGGAGTTCTTCGAGCTTCGCCTGGAACGCAGGGTCGCTCGGCTTCGGGAGGAAATCCGCGATGAGGACGGTGCGGCGCGCGTTCACATCGAAAGGCGGCTCGTAAATGCGTTCGAAGGGAATCTTTCCCTTGGGGAGCGACGCTTCCGTCATTCCCATGCGGGACGTGAAATAGGAGAACGTTCCCTGCACGGAAAGGGTCGCGGAAGTGAACGTCGCGGACTTGATCCACGGATAGAATTTTTCCGCCCAGAGGTTGCCCGGTTCCAGCGGAACAGCGTGCATGATGACCGTATGCGGATTGAACGGTTCTTCCAGATAAAACACCCAGTCTTCGCGATTCCCCTGCGTGATGAAAGCGAAGTCATCCTGGAAATGCTGGAGTTCCGAGCCCGCGCCTTCGAGGTTGCGGACGAAGTTTCCGAGGGAACCTTCGCGGAGTTCCGTACAAAGTTTTTCAATCGTTCCGCGGAGAGATTCCAGCGCTGCGATGACCGGCGCGGGGTCGGAATCAAATTCGGCGAGGATTCCCTGCGTGTAGCGGAAGCCGAGGTCCTTATGCTTGCCAAGTTTCTTGCCCATCTTGAGAAAAAAGCGATGGAGCTGTTTTTCCGACTCGGAAAGTCCGCCCCGGATATTTTCGCACAAAGTAAGTGCATCGGCCGGGGCGTCGGGCATGGACTTTAATTTATTCTCAATCTCGGCGACGAGTCCCTTGTCCGGGGACTTCATGTGCACGAGAGCCTTGACGATGTTGCGCAGGCGGAAGAAGCGCACAGTGCGCCCGAAAGCCGCGTGGCTCAAGGCCGGGAGGCGGTGTGCCTCATCGAAAACGATGTGGTCGTAAGCCGGAAGGAGAGCGAAATCAAGCGAAAGGTCCGAAAGGAACAGCGCGTGATTCACAAAAATGAGATTCGATTTGGCGGCGCGCTTTTTAGCGAGGAGAGCAGGACAGTGACCGTAGAACGGGCAGCGTTCGCCCGTGCAGGTCGCGGCATCGCTCGAAATTTTCTGCCACAGGATTTTGTTGCGATTCAGGTTGAAACCTGAATTTTCGGAGCCGTCGCCCGTCGCGGTGCGTTCCACCCACGGAATGAGCGTCATAAAGGAATCACGCTCTTCGGGAGCGAGCAGAAGTTCGGGGGCATCCAGATGTTCCTGGAATTTGCGGAAGCAGATGTAATTGCTGCGGCCCTTGAGGATCATCGCAGAAACGGCACCGCCGAAAAGCGGGGCGATCAGCGGGAAATCATGCCTGGAAAGCTGTTCCTGAAGCGTGCGCGTCGCCGTGCTGATGATAACGCGTTCCCCCGCCATCGCGCGGATGGCCGCCGGAACGAGGTAGCCGAGCGTCTTGCCCGTGCCCGTGCCCGCTTCAAGTACGGCGAGCCCGCCCTTGTACATATTGCGTTCCACGACTTCGGCGTAATCCGTCTGGGAAGCGCGGATGGCGAAGCCCGGAATTTTCTTCGCAAGGATTCCGTCCGCGCCAAAGAATTCGCGGATGCGTGGAATGCGCGCCTTTTTATCCACCTCGGGCGCAGGGACGTCTTCCGAAATCGCCGGGACGAGAGATTCGTGATCGCAGGCGCAGTCATCGAAAACGGCCGCCCAGACGGAACCCGCCGCGGAACGGTGGAGTTCATGCTTCTCAAAGGCGCTGAACTTGTCGATCTCCTCAAAGGCCTTGAGGAAAACCTTGCCGCAGGCTTCCGCATCCGGGAGCGCGCGGTGCGCCTTCTCGCGGACGATGCCGAGCGCCTTCACGAGCGTTTCGAGCTTGTGGTTCGGAACCTCGTGGAATGCAATCCGCGAAAGCGTGAGGCTGTCGAAAACGGGAACGTCGTCGATGGAGACGCCAACGTTACCGAAAGCATTTTTGAGGAACGTCGAATCGAACAGGGCATTGTGCGCAACGATCGGATTCTCGCCGATGAACGCGCGGACTTCGCCAGCGACGCTTCCAAAATCAGGCGCGGAGGAAAGGTCTTCCGGTGCTATTCCGGTAAGCATCTGAATGAAATGGCGGAGCTCCTGCTTCGGCTTCACCAGGAAATCCTTGGATTCCCCCATCACGCCGTTCTCAAAGCGCACCATCGCGACTTCGATGATTTCATCGTGTTCAAAGTCAAGGCCCGTCGTTTCAAGGTCCAGGGCGATAAAGATATTCGGTTTCATTCAGTTATCCTCATTTTAAAATTCACACCGCACTTAAGGAAGAACGGGCAGGTTCTTCACAAGGTCAGAAAGCGTATTCGGCCCGTTCACGATTTTCACCGTATCCGCCGCGGCGCGCCACGGGAGTCCGGGCTCCATCGGAGAAAGTTTTCCGGCGAAAGGAACGTCGCTTCCCTGCTTCACACGGTAATAATCCAGCAGGTAAGAGCCTTCCAGAAGGTCGCTCACGCGGAACGTCCCCGTCGCGTCACAGGGGACGATCACATCCTTGCCCGTCTCCACGGAGCGCAGACGCGCCCGCGTATCAAGCTTTCCGCCGGGAATCACGCCGTAGAGCGACGCGAGCTTGAGCTTCGCAACCGTCTCGAACTTCGTGAGACTGCGCATTTTGCGTTCGATGACCGTATCGCGCACGCCATTGCTGTCCGCAGCCTTGAGCGTCGTATCCATATAGGCCTGCACCAGATTCACCTTCGCGTCCGTCGGCCACGGGTAATACGCGCGGACTTCGAAGCGCGCCGTATCGAGGCGTGTCACCGCCACGGGAAGCGTATCCCTGTTCACGATAGCGAACAGCTCCGCCCGCAGGGAATCCCCCGCGAACGGCTTGTCATAAGCGATGACGGCCGGCTCCTTCGGGAACACGTTCTTTATCCCGTTCGCAGGCGTAACGGCGACGATCGCCGGCGGAAGCGTATCATTCTTTATTTTCTCCCAGGTGATCGAAAGCGAATTCAGACGCGGATCCAATTTGCGTCCGAGCGAATCCGCGGCGGAGCCGCAGCTGAACGTATAAGTGCTGTCCCACGCCGGCGCCGGATTGAAGTAGAACATCGGCGAAGCGTCCTTTGTATTTCTAAAAACCGCGGCGGGATAACGTCTGGAGGAATCCTTCGCCGTGAGCCGGCAGTTCCCGTTGCGCACAAAGTCGCTATCGATCACGATGTTCCGCAGAAATTTCGCGGAGAGCATATAAGCGCCCGCCTGCGTGACGGATTCGAGAGAAAGCAGCGAAGTGTCCTGGTCCGCGAGCACGATCCACAGGGAATCCTTCATTTCCGGAGTAAGATTCAGGTCCTTGTCCGCGACGCCCGCCCATTCCACGGACGGCTCGATGCGCTGATTCCCGTTCGCATCCACGAACGAGACCACCTGATAATGTCCGGGCCTGAGGCCGCCGAGCCTGAACCAGCCGTTGCTATCCGACTGCGTCGCGAACAGGGGCGGCTCGTAATCAAGGCGCGGAACGGAATCCGGAACCGTGCCCGTCGTGTCCCTGTACTTCGCGAGATAGCGGCGGGAGGAACGTTCCTTGCCCACCGGGAAAAGCCCGACTGTCGGGTACTGCTTCTGCTTGATCATCGCGGGCGTCACGCTCACGCGTCCCGAAACGGAAAGCGAATCGATGGAAGAGCCCGTGGAGAACACGATCTGGAACGGCTTCGCGACGGCGTTCCCATGCAGGTCCTTGAGTCCGCTCCCGACCGTGAGCGTATAAGTCGTATTCGAATCCAGCTTCGACTTCGAAGTGATCGAAAGGAGATCCCCGTCCACTTCAAAGCGGAGCTTCTTCTCGATCGGAGGCGAAATAGTCACCGCGCTCCGCGACACCGTGGAATTGATCCACTCGTCGAACTGCACCTTCACCGCAAGTTCCCGGGATTGATTCACCGCGTTCGGCGCAGGCGACACAGCCGCCACGCGCGGAGGGAGTTTGTCCTCCGGCCCGCCCGAAGGCGCGACCACCGTAGCGCACCCGATGAGGAGCGCCGGAACGCAAAGGAACAAGGGAGAAAGCGACTTCACTCTTCAGTGCCTCAGATGAGCGGAATGATCTTGCCGATTCGCGTCCAGCGGATCTTGAACGGAATGGTGAACCACGAAACGGGGTTCCCGAAGGAGAACGAGCCGTCGGAATTCTCGAACGAAAAGTACACGACGAAGGCCTTCGCCTTGATGTTCCGCTGCCCTACGAAGCCCCAGTAGCGGCTGTCCGCTGAATTATCACGGTTGTCGCCCATCATGAAATAGACGCGGTCCTTCACCTTGTACGAATTCATCGGCTGCCCGTT
>Ga0172377_10008235_pt1 | contig 10692 bp, 7 predicted proteins | sample Pumphouse3metaG_FD_119749 | JGI IMG/M metagenome (GOLD analysis project Ga0172377, IMG submission 119749) | Leachate microbial communities from a municipal landfill in Southern Ontario, Canada - Pumphouse #3 metaG | ecosystem: Engineered > Solid waste > Landfill > Unclassified | place: Canada... | reverse complement strand
TTTGACTAGTCCTAAATAAGTGTTACAGATTTATTGGACTAAAGATACAAAGATTTTCAAACCGATTGAAGGTTAACCTTCAATCGGTTTGATTTTTTATAGGTTTGAATTTTGACACTTTTTTGCTTATGCATTTGCTCTGTGGTTTTCATTTGGCAAGACAAATGAGGCTTTTTTGTATTATACACTTTTATTGAATCTTTTACTAATTTTTTCATAATAGGTAATTTAACGTTGTATTCCTCCAAATTAAATTCTTATTTATTATGCATTTTTCGGAACAAACATATCAAAGAACTGTGCAAGAAGCAAAAAATGCTGCCTTTTCTCTTTATTTTTGGATTATCTCCTTTTTTAATGGAGATTCTAAGTGAAAAATGTGTCGACAGCTTTCTATTTTGCCAATGCTATTTTTTATAATAAATTTAATCAATTTTTAGAAACCTACTTTTCATAGTGTGCTATTACTTGTTAAAAATTTACGTATGAAATAAAAATTGATGGAATTTATTGCTATATCGTTTTATAAATTATATTTTTGTATTATATGTATGAACATATGAACATACTGTTAAACCAGAATTTTCCATACTTTAATGTTTGCACCGTTTAATGCAACCGGATTGGAATACCAATCGAGAATATATAATTATAAAATATTTAAATACAATATACTAACCTAATTATATTCGAATGAAATTAGAGATTAACCATAAGAGTCCACTTCCCTTGCATATACAGGTTGAAGATTTGTTGAGAGAACTGATTAAGTTAGAAGAATATCAAAATGGACAGTTGCTGCCGCCCGAAGTCGAATTGGCTTCGATGTTGGGTATTAGTCGCAATACCATCCGCCAGGCAACCAATAAACTGGAATACGAAGGTTTATTGGTGCGAAAAAAAGGTGTAGGGACACGTGTGGCTGAAAAAACAGTAACCACAAAACTTGACAAATGGCATGGTTTTTCTCAGGAGATGAACGACCAAGGTGTTGTTTTCAAAAACTACATGATTTCAGTAGATTGGGTTTATGCTGAACCTAAAATCAGTACTTTTTTCGGAGTTGCAGAAAATACTCGGATTCTCCGTCTTAGCCGATTGAGGGGTGATGAAGTAGCCCCTTTTGTTTATTTTGAAAGTTTTTTTCATCCACGTATTGGGTTAACAGGAAATGAAGATTTTTCCCAGCCGTTATATGATCTTCTGGAGAATGACTTTCACGTAATTGCTTCGCTTTCGAAAGAACGTATTAAAGCCCGGTTACCTTCTGTGATTACTGGCAAACGACTAAAAATAAAGTCAGGAGATCCTGTTTTGGTGCGTGAACGCTTTGTACTTGATCCCGGCGATCGTCCTATTGAGTATAACATCGGTTTTTACAAGGCCAACAAATTCACATATAGCATTGATATTAAACGGTAGAAATATATACTAATAATTATGAAATTTTTGATTCGTCTCATTGGTTTTATGATTCCCATGTTTTTGTTTCTCCAGTCTTTTGGAAGCAAAAATAAAGTAATCTGGCAGATAGGTAATGCAGATAATAGTTGTGCTGAGTTTGCTTTGGCTCCTGATGGATATAAACATTTTCTTGAACGTGATTTTGGTTGGGAAGATCGTAGTTTCCTGATTGGGAATTCTGATATTAAGAAAAATTTTCCCTATATACTTCCAGGACCATCAGATAGTTGGGGTGGAACCAGTGGAACTGCTGGCTGGCGTTCACATTCTGTAAATATTTTATTTGGTATTGAAAAGCTGCCGGACAATGGACAGTATAAGTTTATAACTGATCTTTTTGATGTCAATACTTCTGAACTCACCGTTTTTAAAATCACCATTAATGGGAAATCATGGAAATACGAGTTGCCGGCAGATACCGTTTTTCGACTCGTGGATGATACCCTCTCAAAGAGACATGAGTTTGTAATTAAAATACCACTTGATGCGACTCAATTGAAAAGTGGAGGCAATGAAATTAATCTTACCACATTGCAGGGTTCCTGGATTAAGTTTGATCAAATCAGACTCGAAGGTTCTTCTGGTACACGCCTTCGTGAGGATAAATATGTTTTTCTGAGGTATGTCAATGCTGCCGATTATGAAATTGAATCTCCCGATGGAAATGCGCAGCCATTATTGGTCGACCTTGAATATATTGATAGTCTACCAAAACTTGAGGTTTTGTTGGACGGAAAGAAAATATTCGCCGAAATCCTTGAGTCAGGTCGTTCTGTTTTTGAAGCCCCGATGCCAGCGGTCGACCGGGAAACAGAAAGTAAATACGAAATATTGGTTGATGGAACCAGAATAGAAAAAGGTAATGTACATAGAGCACCGCATAAACTTATTACACCTGCCGGTTATGTCAGTACCTTAATGGGAACGGCTCATTCGCGTTGGATGATTGCCCCGGGTCCATGGATGCCATTTAGTATGGTGAAAATTAGTCCGGATAATCAAAATGCCGGATGGCAGGCTGGCTACGACCCGATTTTTGAATCTATCAGCGGATTTAGTCACCTACATGAATGGACCTTGGGTGGTTTATTGATGATGCCAACCAATGGCAGGTTACAAACATCACCCGGTGATGAAAAATGTCCCGATGAAGGGTATCGTTCAAGAATAGACAAATCGAAAGAAGAGGCAAAAATTGGTTATTATAAAGCCGATTTGACAGATTATGGCATTACAGCTGAGCTGACTTCTACCACCCGTTGCAGTTTTCAGCGATATACCTTTCCAAAAAATAAAAATGGTTCACGTATACTTATTGATTTACAGATTCCTGCCGAATATTCCTATCAACTTGAAGAAGTTAATATAAAAAAAGTTAGCGATTACCGAATTGAAGGTTTTAGTAAACAGCATACGCCTGATACTTGGTCAGGTGGCATATCTCAAGATTATATCATTAATTTTGTCATTGAGTTTGATCAACCTGTTTCAAATTTTGGGGTATGGTCAGAAGACAGTGTTGTCAATCATACCGGGAAACTCCATTTACTGAATTGTAAAGATGCTGGAGCATTTGCAGAGTTCAATACCGAAATAAATCAAGTGGTTAAGGTGCGAACCGGCATTTCATATGTGAGTGTAGAAAATGCGGCCTTGAATCTCGAAACAGAGGTTGTTAAACCTTTTGGATGGGATTTAGAAGCTGTCCGGAATAATCAGGTTAACGCCTGGAACCAGCTTTTAGGACGAGTGAAAATAACCAGCAACGATCAACGTGAGAAAATACGCTTCTATTCTAATATGTACCGGGCATTATGCAGTCGTAACACCTATAGTGATGTTGACGGCAAATGGGTTGATGCTGATGAAAATATCAGACAATTGTCTGATCCCAAATCGCCATCACTTGGTTGTGATGCTTTTTGGAATACATTCTGGAATCTGAACCAATTCTGGAATCTGGTAACACCGGAATGGAGCAGTCGCTGGGTAAAATCACAATTAGCGATGTATGATACTGGAGGATGGCTGGCAAAAGGGCCTGCTGGCATGGAATATATTCCGGTTATGGTGGCTGAACACGAGATCCAGCTGATTGTAGGAGCTTGGCAGATGGGCATTCGTGATTTTGATGGTAAAAAAGCATTTGAGGCTACAAAAAAAATACAAACCACACCCGGGTGCGAAGTTGGCGGTGGTTATGCAGGAAACCGCGATTTGAAAACTTATATGAAACATCATTTTGTTCCTTACGACGAAGGTCGTTTCTCCAATTCGCTTGAGTATTCTTTTGATGACTGGACGGTTGGACAGTTTGCCAAATCATTGGGATATGAGTCTGATTACAAAGAATTCAATAATAGAGGTCAATATTGGAGAAATGTGATTGATCCTGAGACCGGATATGCTCGTTTACGAAAATCGGATGGCACATGGATGTCGGATTTCGATCCGTTTAAATCGGGAGCCAATGGGCAATATGTTGAAGGAAATGCCTGGCAGCTCACTTTTTTTGTTCCTCAGAATGTTCCTGCTTTGGCTGGTTTAATCGGAGAGAAGCAATTTGTCGATCGCCTCAACTGGGGTTTTAGTGAAAGTTACAAATGGCGGTTCAATGCACCAAACGATCAGTACTGGGATTATCCGGTGATGCAAGGTAATCAGCAATCGATGCATTTTGCCTTTCTATTCAATTGGGTAAAAAAACCTTGGCTAACGCAAAAATGGAGTCGTGCCATTCTCGACCGGTATTATGGTTATGGTCTGGCAAATGCCTATCTGGGCGATGAAGATCAAGGACAAATGAGTGCCTGGTTTATTATGGCCTCATTGGGACTGTTCCAAACCGATGGTGGATGTCGTGTAGAACCGCTTTATGAAATTGCAAGTCCCTTGTTTAAAAAAGTGGAAATTGACTTGGGAAAGCAATATGGCAGGGGTGAAAAATTCATCATTGAAGCCCATAATACTTCTGGTATTAACAAATACGTACAAAGCGCTATATTAAACGGGAAAATATTGGATTCATTTCAGTTCCCGGCAAAGGAACTTTTGAAAGGTGGAAAATTAATACTGAAAATGGGGCCTGAACCTAATGAAAAATGGGGAATTATAAATAATTAAATCAACTATGATATAAAAAATATGGAATGAAAAAAATGGTTATTGGAGTATATGCGAGTGTAAGCCACGTAATTTGTGCTGCATGCGACCTTGAAGAGAAAAAATCGTGGCTGGCTTCATGATGGTGAAGCCACTGGTGTTTATACCAACGGTGTACAAAACAATTTTTAGGGCTTACTGATCGCATTTGCCTATAACTGTGGTATTCGTGATTTTGATGTTCTGACCGCTTATGAGGCTGCCCTCAAAAATGAAGTGGAATATAATGAAAGAAACTTAGGGAACTGCAAATATGACTTGAGTTATTTCATTAAAAACGTTTATATGCAATCTGTTTCGTTTAACGGGAAAAAAATTTATAATTACTGGATTGATCGCCGCCATTTGATGAAGGGGGGAACACTTGTCTTCGAAATGGATGAACAAACAAATACTAAATGGGGAACAGAAATTCCGCCGCCATCAATGAGTACTGAAAAATAATCGATCGGATAATTCATTGGTTTGTCAAATACAATTGATATTATTAAAAACTAAAATGAAAGATAAAAATATAACAACATATGTAAACGATTAGTAAATGAAAATATTAAAAAATGAGCTTCTGCTGACTATCATTCTTTTTCTTGTTTCATGTCAAGTTCAGTCTTCAAAAAATCAGACTGAACTTGCAAAGAAAATAATAACGGATGAGAACATGCCGTTTGTAAAGGCGAAAGCACTTGAAATCATGAAATCCGGATTTAATGCCGGAAGTGGTTACCGTGAAGTCTGGATTCGCGATTATAACACCTTCATTGAACTAGCTGCTCAGGTTTTTCCAAAGGAAGAGCTCAAAGAAAACCTGCTGGTTTTTTTCAGGATGCAGGGAGACGATGGAAATATCATCGATGGTTTTACTCCAGTTGAAGAAATAACCAAGAAAGAAACTGATTTTAGTTATTCTGAATTGGAACCACGTTATGCCGGACACAAAAATACGGTGGAAACCGACCAGGAAACGTCGTTAATTCAGGCTGTTTATAAGTATATTAAGATAACACGTGATCGTACAATTTTATCTATTAATGTGGGCAATAAAACAGTAGCTCAACGAATGGAATGGGCAATGGATTTTTTGATGCAACACCGATGGAACGAACAATACGGATTGATTATAGGTGCTACTACTGCTGACTGGGGAGATGTGCAGCCTGAAGATGGTTGGGGAGTTGATCTCGATAACAATACACATCCGGCGATCGATGTATATGATAATGCTATGTTTGTTATTGCGCTGAACAACCTCATTGAAATCCTTCCTGAGACTAAAGTCAAATGGGAACCGATACGTAATCGTTTGTCTGCAAATATCCGCAAATATTTATGGGATGAGAAAAAACAAAAATTCATACCACACATTTATCTCGAAAAAGGCTCACCTTTTCCTGCTAATTTCGATGAAAATGAAATCTATTATTTTGGAGGAACAACTATTGCCATTGAAGCGGGCCTTTTGAGCAAAGAAGAAATAAAAATTTCGCTAGATGAAATGATTAGCTGCGTAAAATTAGCCGGTGCTCCATCTATCGGATTGACAATGTATCCGCCTTATCCAGAAGGATATTTTGCAAATAAAATTATGAATCCTGTTTACAGTTATCAGAATGGTGGTGACTGGACTTGGTTTGGTGGGCGCATGATTCAGGAATTAATAAAAGCCGGATTTGTAAAAGAAGCCTACGAGCAGGTTCAACCTATGCTGAAAAGGGTAAAAGATAACGATGGATTTTTTGAATGGTATTCGGTTGATAATAAACCTCGCGGATCGGGTACTTTCCGTGGTGAGGCAGGAGTTTTATTTACAACTATAAGGATGTTTGACGAATGGAGTAAAAATAAGAAATAATAAGATTTCAATGCAAAAAATATGGAGAAAATCGGATCAGTTTCTTATGCCGTCAACAAAAAAGGAAACAGCTAGAGGTGCCTATGATATTTACCCAACTTTAAAAATGGAAGAGGGTAAAATCTTTGAGGGAATGGATACTCTGGCAAAAGTTCTTGCTAACGAAAAAGTAGTGGTAATTGATGGATATGGAGGTGTGTTTTTTGATGGTTTTTGCAAAAAACTAGATGTTATTTTTAAGTGTGCAGGTAAAAAAGTGACATGGTTTTCAGTGAAGGAGGCGCTGAAAGAGGAAAAACTAATAGACCAGATGATCGCACCTTTTCTTGGAGGCGATGATCCGCTTTTTGGTACGCGTACCAGCCTCAATTTGTCTGACTTTTATGATGAACATAAATTGACTCGGCTAAAACCAGATGTGTCGGCTGATATTTCAATAATTGTTGGTCCCGGGGCTACATTGTCTGGATGGAAAGGTCGGTTAGTTTATATCGATCTGCCTAAAAATGAAATTCAATTCAGAGCCAGGTCAAAATCTATCGTAAATCTTGGTGCACGTCATCCTGATGAGATTAAAGCTATGTATAAAAGGTTTTATTTTGTTGACTGGGTGGTACTGAATCGTCATAAACAATGGTTGCTGCCCATGATTGATGTTATTGTAGATGGACAGCGTCCCGATGATCTAACCTGGATGGAAGGTGACGACCTGAGAGTGTCACTAAGCACAATGGCGCGGAATGTTTTTCGGGTACGTCCGTGGTTTGAACCAGGTGTTTGGGGTGGACAGTGGATCAAGCAAAAGATCGGAGGTTTGAACAAGGATGTAGTTAATTACGCCTGGTCGTTTGAACTGATCGTACCAGAAAACGGGTTATTGTTAGAAAGTAATGGTAAATTATTGGAAGTATCGTTTGATTGTCTGATGTTTCAGGAAGGTAAAGCCGTTTTGGGAAAACACTTTAATAAATATGGTATTGAGTTTCCGATTCGGTTTGATTTTCTGGATACGTTTGACGGGGGTAACCTGTCAGTACAATGCCACCCTCAACCTGGTTATATGAAAAAGCATTTTGGAGAAAATTTTCCTCAGGAAGAGACATACTACATTATGGATGCAAAAGAAAATGCCAAATGTTATCTGGGATTTAAAGAAGATATTGATTCGGAAAAATTCCGTGCTGATTTGCAAAACAGCTTTAAAAACAATGTACCTGTGGATATCCCTAAATACGTGCAGGTTCATGATTCACACAGGCATGATTTGTTTCTAATTCCTCCTGGAACTATTCATGGTGCAGGAGCAAATAACATGGTTCTGGAGATTAGCACAACGCCATATATTTTTACATTCAAAATGTACGACTGGCTTCGGGTTGACCTTGATGGGAAGCCACGCCCGTTAAATATTCAGCGGGGAATGGAAAACCTCTGTTTTGACCGCAAAGGGAAGTACGTAAAAGAAAAAATGATATCAAAACCTTACTTACTCGATAAAGGTAGTGATTGGAAATTATACCATTTGCCTACCCACGAAAATCATAGTTATGATGTGCATCGCTTTCATTTCAATTCTGAAATAGAAGTAAAAACTGAAAATAAATGTCATGTGCTTTCATTAGTAGAAGGTACCAGTATTATGGTTGTAACTCAAAATGGAATGAAACAGCGATTTAATTATGCCGAAACCTTTATTATTCCTGCAGCTGCCGGTTCTTATAAAATCCTAAATGAATCAGGGAGTGAAGTTATGGTGGTTAAGGCTTTTTTAAAGTAGTTATTAATTGAGGTTGATTCTTCATACTTCGGCGTGAGCTCAGTTGATTTTTGGTGGATTGAAAAACAAATTATTTATAAATGAAGATAATATTTTAATTTGTGACAACGATATCTTACATGAAAATTATATGAAAGGTTAAAATACCATTATTATTAATCAATATTTGATATGACAAATTGTATGAATTTGTATTCTTTTGAAAGAATAATATTCGTTATTAGTGGATCAGGGAAACTCTATGATTTAACTTATTTAATCTAAAATAGATATGAAAAAAACATATATATTATTGCTAATATGTATTGTATTGATAGCATGGCAAAAGCAATCTTATGCTCAAAATTCAAAATCAGAAATAACCCGAATAAAATACAATAATCCAGGATTAGAAACAGACCTTGCAGTTGGCTTATGGCCAAATCCCCTACCTATGGATTATGATAAAGATGGTGATATGGATTTGGTTGTTAGTTGTACTGATATTCCTTTCGGAGGCACTTATTATTTTGAGAATATAAGTGGGAAAATGACTGGGGAAACCGTTTTTTCAAAACCTGTAAAGATTGGACCAGGAAAGAAAAATCTGACAATTTCATATACCGGGGATGATTATCATATTCTGAGTCCGGGAATAGAATATAAAGACTTAGCGAGGAATGGATTTAATAACCCTTCAGGTGTTTATAATGTTGAAAGTCTGCACAAACAGTATCCAAGAAAAAGGGTCAGTCAATGGAACTATGTAGATTATGAAGGTGATGGAGATTTAGATTTGATAGTAGGTATTGATGACTGGGCAGGATATGGTTGGGATAATGCCTTTAACAAAAAAGGAAAATGGACAAGAGATAAACTTCATGGTTATGTTCTTTTGATATTAAATGAAAACGGTGAGTATCATATGCAAGGCAGATTGAGAGCAGATAATAACGATATTGATGTAGAAGGAAATCCAAATCCATCCATGGCAGATTTTGACAATGATGGAGACTTAGACTTGATATGCGGCGAATTTGTTGATCGTTTTACATGGTTTGAAAATACAGGTACAAGAGAAAATCCTGTTTTCTCAAAAGGCAAATTTTTAGAAAGCAATAAAAAGCTAATTACCATGGATTTGGAAATGATGCGGATAGCTGCTGTTGACTGGAATCAGGATGGTTATATAGATTTGTTAACAGGAGATGAGGATGGACGTATTGCCTTTATTGAAAATACAGGGAAAACTCTTGATAATATGCCTGAATTTAAATCAGTTGTATACTTAAAACAGAAAGCAGACTTTGTAAAGTTTGGAGCATTGGTTACGCCTTATAGTGTAGATTGGGATGAGGATGGAGATGAGGATTTGATCTGCGGATGTTCTGCGGGATATATAGGTTTTATCGAAAACATAGGAGGAGGTGATACTCCAGTTTGGAATAAACCGGTTCGTTTGAAGGCAGATAATCATATAATCAGGATCATGGCAGGTAATAACGGTTCAATTCAGGGGCCTGTTGAAAAAAAATGGGGATATACTGTTCTTTCGGTTGCCGATTGGGATGGAGATGGCCTTAAAGATATCATTACTAATGATATCTGGGGTAAAATAGAATGGTATAAAAATATCGGTAAAAAAGAAACTCCTGAATTAACATTTAAAGGGAGTGTTAAAATAGACTGGAAGGGTAAAGATAACGTTAAGCCCAAATGGAACTGGTGGAACCCAAAACGGGAAGAATTGGTTACCCAATGGCGTACAACTCCATATGCTATTGACTGGAACAAGGATGGATTGATGGATTTAGTAATGCTTGACAATGAAGGTTATCTGTCCTTTTTCGAGCGTTTTGAAAAAAATGGGAAGTTGTATGTATCGCCTGGCAAAAGAATTTTTAAAGAAGCCGGGAAAATGAAAGACAGCGGTTTTTTGCGATTAAATGATAAAGAAGCCGGAGGAAGTGGCCGTAGAAAATTTTGCTTTGCTGACTGGGATGGAGATGGCGACCTCGACTTACTTGCTAACAGTACGAATATCGAATTATGGGAGAATGTTAACGAATCAGATGGTATTGTAATTTTAAAAAAACATGGTGATCTTTTTGAAAGAAAATTAGCTGGTCATACAACTAGTCCAACAACCGTTGACTGGAATAAAGATGGAGTTTATGATTTATTAATCGGTGCTGAAGATGGGCATTTATATTTGTTCCAGAATAAGTAAAAAGATTACCTAAATTCCTTGGGGATTTTAGGGATTACATTATTCGCAGAATCAGAAGGATTAAAAGGGTCAATATTGAAAATAACATCAAAAACAAAGTTCAGCAGTAATTTATCACCTAAACTCCCTCCTGTATTCTGAAGGCGTTTTCCCTATTATTTTTTTAAAATAGCAGTTAAAGTTAGCCAGATTACTGTATCCGCATTCATACCCTATTTCTGAAATTTGTTT
>Ga0172377_10008234_pt1 | contig 10693 bp, 8 predicted proteins | sample Pumphouse3metaG_FD_119749 | JGI IMG/M metagenome (GOLD analysis project Ga0172377, IMG submission 119749) | Leachate microbial communities from a municipal landfill in Southern Ontario, Canada - Pumphouse #3 metaG | ecosystem: Engineered > Solid waste > Landfill > Unclassified | place: Canada... | reverse complement strand
TATTTTCTAAGACGTCTTTGAAATTGGAGAGGTTCCCGAGCGGTCAAAGGGGACAGACTGTAAATCTGCTGCTTATAGCTTCGAAGGTCCGAATCCTTCCCTCTCCAGACAAGCCTCTTCATCGGAAGAGGCTTTTTTTATGGGGTGTTTTTACCAACGTGGTGTCCGTTTCAGTTGCCGTGGATGCCGGTATTGCTGCTCGGTGGAACCTGGATATGTGTTTCTTTCCGTCGAGGATGTCGACAGGCTCGCCAAACGGTTCGGCATGGAGAGGGAAACGTTTCTCGCCGTGTACTGCAGAGTCACAGAAGAAACGGGTTTTTTCTATTCTCTTTTGGAAAAAACGGATAATGATTGTATATTTCTTACAGAGAAGGGATGTGGGGTCTATGAGGATCGTCCGCTCCAGTGCCGGACTTATCCGTTTTGGAAACGGATCATGAAGGATAGGGAAAGTTGGGACGACGAAGCACGGAGGTGCCCCGGAATCAATCATGGAGCCATCCACACAAAGGAAGAGGTCGATGCCTGTCTGCGCGCCCTTGAGAAGGTCACGCCGATGATCAAATGGGAGGAGTAGGGTAAGGTGCCGAGGTTTTCTCCAGCGTTTCTCCAGACGATCAAGGACAAATTGCTTGTCAGCGATGTCATGAGCAAATACTCCAAGCTTGTGCGCAGAGGGAACGAATATTGGTGCAATTGCCCGATTCACGGTGAAAAGACCCCCTCGTTGATCATTCATGACGACAAAGGGACGTGGCATTGTTTTGGATGCGGCAAGGGCGGAAATATCTTTACCATCGTTCAGGAGATGGAGAAATGCTCGTTTGTTCAGGCGGTGGAGACGCTTGCCAAGCAGGCGGGCGTACAGCTCGAGGAAATGACTCCTGAAGAAAAGCAACGCAACGATATGCGCGAGTCCCTTTACGAGTTGTACGAGCGTATCAGCAAAACGTTCCATTACTTCCTTACTTCGGACGCGTCGGGGGCAAAGGCGAGAGAGTATCTCGAGAGCAGGCATGTGGAGCGGGAGATGTGGGAGAAATTCAATCTTGGATATGCCCCCGCATCCGGCGATTTTTTGTATTCGTTCCTCAAAAAGAAATCGTACAGCGATGATTTGCTGAAGGAATCGGGGTTGTTTTCGCGAAACCATTACCCGTATGCGATCTTTTGGGACCGTTTGATGTTTCCTGTACGTACATGGCAGGGAAGAACGGTTGCCTTCAGCGGAAGGGATCTTACCGGCACGAGCAAATCGAAGTACATCAACACGCCGGAGACCATCATCTACAGCAAGAAGCACAATCTGTTCGGCATCTACGAGTCGCTTGATTCCCTGAAGCGAGGCGATGCGACGGCGATCATCTGCGAAGGGAACTTCGATGTGGTCGCATTCCATCAGGCGGATCTTTCCCCTGCCATGGCTCCTCTTGGGACCGCATTCACCGAAGAGCAGGCGAAACTGCTCAAACGCTATGTGAACAAGATCACATTGCTCTTCGACAGCGACAAGGCGGGGCAAAGCGCGACAGTCAAGGCTTTGTCCTTGGCACAAACGGAAGAGTTGGAAAATGGGGTCGCCGTGCTTACTTCAGGAAAGGATGCTTCTGAAGTGGTGCAGAACTCCGGGGAAGAAGAGCTGAAAAATGAGGTCAACGAGGTACAAAGTGGGTTTGCGTATCTTGTACAGAACGCAGTAACTCATTATGATGTAACCTTGTCCGATGGTAAGTATTCCATTTTTCAGGAAGTAAAACCGTATCTTGACGCCACAACATCAAGTATCGTGCGGAATGACTTGATCAAACAACTTGCGGAGGTGCTTGAAGTATCGCAGACAGCTATCCTTGAGGATTTTTACAAAGGCAGACGCCCAATGGTGGAAAAGCCAAGGGCCAGGCAAGAGCAGCAACAAATCAAACCTCTTGATCCCTATCGCCAAAACATAGACCTAAGGACAATGCTGTATGTGGTGAATAATCGTTCATTGTTTAAGGAAGTGCGACCCTCTCTCCAGTATGAGGATCTTGAGGATGGCGAGGCGAAAGCCTTGTACCAGCTTCTTGAAGACGCGACCCGTGAGGGATCGTTGGAGCAGGGCGACGAATACTTTCTGCAGAAAATCCAAGATGCGCAGCTCGCCAGTGATGTTTCTTCTTCATTCTCGTTGGATGAATACAAAAGAGACGTTCCCGCGGTGCTGAACGAAGCGATCGTACGGATAACCATACGGAACCTGCAGAAACAACTCGCTGACTGTCGTCATCTCATGGAGATCGGGGGTACTTCGGAGAATCAGGATGAGGTCGTCTCAACGTATATGATGATCAACGACCACATCAACAAGTTACAAAAAAAGCTGCAACGGCCAGAAAAGGATAGGGATTGACAAGGATGCTTGAAGACAACGTTTTGGAAACTATCGTCAAGGAAATGGTGAAGAAGTTCGCCGAACATCACAACGTAACGAGGAGCGACATCGTCGGTGCGTTTGGAGGAAAGGAAAAAGCCTCCGATGAAGATGTCGAGGAGGTCATTCAGTCCTTGGCGAACGATGCGGGCATCGTCGTTACCGATGAAGGTTCCGCCGCGACCGAGGACGAAGCATTCGTCGAAGAGGATGGCCCCACACCGGAAGACCTCACCAACGAGGAAGAACTTGAGCAGGAAGAGCCTGAAGACGATGCATTGCTCGAAGACGTTTCTCCCGATGACGAGGTGATCACTGAGGAGAGAGACGATTTTGTCTCGCCTGCCATAATCAAGAAAGATACTTCTTCCTCCAAGAAACACACGTCATCCGATTCCGACGAAGAAGAAGAAACCGACGAAGAAGAAGAAGCGGAAGAAGGCGAGGATGAGGGGTCGTTGAGGAGCGGATGGTCCCAGATGGGCGGAGACGACGATTCCGTGGGTTCAGGAGAACACTTCGTCGATATCTCGTCTTTGGATGACCATGATGGGGATATTGACCACCGGAGCCATTCGTCGGCGATTCTCGGTACCGACCATGGGGAATCGAGCGGAGACGATCCGATCAGATTGTATCTCAGGGAAATCGGCAGGGAAAATCTGCTTACCGCCGATCAGGAAGTCGAACTTTCCAAAAAGATGGAGAAAGGTGCGGAAATCATCAAGGAGGTGATCAGCCAGAGCGGTGTCATGATCACCAAATTCCATGAGATCGTCAAAACCCTCAGCACGAAATTTGAAGAGGACGGGGATGAGTTCAGCCCTCAGGAATACAAGGAGCAGATCACCAATCAGAAGCGGTATTCCCAATACTACCGCGAGCAGTTGAAAGATTTGCAGTCCTCATTGAAATCGTATATTTCCAAGAAAGAGCAGATGATCTCCAGCGGAGAGGATATTCTGCATGACGATGGGATGGCGAAACAAAGGAGGAAACTCCTTGATAAGCTCTCAAAGGTAAAACTCGAGCAGGAGGAGATCCTTGCGTTCACCAACGACTTTGTAAAGGCCGAGACGGATATCAATACCTGTACGGAGAAAATCCAGAAGATTGAAAACCGCCTGCAGATTTCCAATGCGAAAGAACTGCGCCAACTTGGACGTGATTTGAATACCAGCACGAAAAGCGGGGAAATCGAACAGACGCTTCAGCTCTCAAGTTATGAGATCAAGGATTTGATTAAAGATCTTCAGGTCACCGAAAAGGAAGTACGGAACATTGAATATAAGTTTGAGGAACCGTGCGAAGAAATCCTGAAACACGCGGTGAAGATCAAGGAAGGGCAGAAGATGATGAAAAACGCCAAGGATCGTCTGATCAAGGCGAATCTTCGGCTTGTCGTCTCCATCGCCAAGAAATACACGAACCGCGGCCTCCATTTCTTCGATCTTGTCCAGGAAGGCAATATTGGACTGATCAAGGCTGTAGAGAAATTCGAATACCGCAAGGGATATAAGTTCAGCACGTATGCGACATGGTGGATCAGGCAGGCGATTACCCGTTCCATTTCCGATCAGGCGAGGACCATCAGAGTTCCGGTTCATATGATCGAGCAGATCAACAAGGTTGTGAGGGAATCCCGTATGCTGATGCAGACGTTCGGCCGGGAGCCGACCGATTCGGAAATAGCCGAGAAACTTGGCTGGACGGAAGACAAGGTAAAGGCGGTGAAGAACGTCGCGCGGGAACCGATCAGTCTCGAGACGCCCGTGGGAGAGGAAGAGGATTCGCTTCTTTCCGATTTTATCGAAGACAAGGAAGTGGAGGATCCGGCGAAACAAACCGCATACGCGATTCTCAAGGAAGAGCTCAACCAGGTAATGGCGACGTTGCCTGACAGAGAGCAGGAAGTCTTACGGATGCGTTTCGGTCTGGATGACGGATACTCATTGACATTGGAAGAAGTAGGGTTGTATTTTGAAGTGACTCGTGAACGGATCAGACAGATCGAGGCGAAAGCCTTGCGTCGGCTTCGCCATCCGAAACGAAGCAGAATACTGAAGGATTTCATTTGATCGAGCAGGAGTAAATGATGGAAGAGAAAAAAGTGTTTGAGAAACTTACCAAGTTGCAGGAATGCCTGATGCAGAAATTCACGCTTGAGGAAGAAATTGAAAAACTTCCGAAAGATTTGAAAGTCAAGCGGGATCTCTTGGCGAAAATCAGCGGTGAGTACACAGAGGATATAAACAAAGACAAAGCGGCTAAGGACGAGCTGAAAAGTCTTCGTTACGATTATGATATGACGGTCACCAGCCGCGAAGCGAGCGAAAAGAAAATGGAATCGATCAGCACGCAGCGGGAGTACGAGGCGTTGGAGAAAGAGATTCAGGACGCCGGGGAAAAAGAACAGAATCTGCTCAAGCAAGTCCATGCCAAGGAACAACAGGTTCAGGAAATGGATGCCCAGCTTTCCGAAAAGGAATCTCTTTTGAAACTTCAACAGAGCGAAGTTGACGCCGAATCAAGCAAGATAGAAAGCCTGACCACGGAAAAACAGGCGAGCCTTGATGCGATCGACAAGGAATGCGCTTCGTTTGTTGATGGTGATATCGACATTGATCTGTATAATAAATTTGCGAATATCGTGAAAAACAAGCATGGGAAAGGCATCGTTCCGATCCACGGTCTGGTTTGTCAAGGTTGCCATATCATGTTGCCGATCCAATTCGTCAATGACGTACGATTGGCGAAAAAGATTGAATTTTGTCCGTACTGTTCCCGTATCCTGTATTACGAAGAGGTTGAAGGAGCGGAGGAACAGTTCAAGAAAACGGCGAAGGAAGATGAAGATGCCGTTCCTGAGGAAGAGGAGAGCGGCGCAGAACTGTCCGATTTTACCAGTGACGACGAATTCAATGATATTGTGTGATTTGTTTCCGGTAGGATAGATGATCGCAGGATGCAATACTCCTGAGGAAAGTCCGGGCTCCACAGGACATGACGCCGGTTAACGGCCGGCAGCGGTAACGCTCGAGATAGCGCAACAGAAAGCAAACCGCCCGCAAGGGTAAGGGTGAAATGGTGGGGTAAGAGCCCACCGCATGGCTGGTAACAGTCATGGCACGGCAAGCCTCGTCAGGAGCAAGACCAAATATGCAGTCTGGGTTGTCCGCCTAGAGGCTGCGGGTAGGTCGCTTGAGATGTTGGGTAACCAACATCCTGGATAGATGATCGTTGATACAGAACCCGGCTTATTGCCTACCGGATTTTTTTTGAGGATAAGGAAGGATGGACATGAGAAAACGTATGATTCTCTTTGTTCTGTCCTTCCTTTTTTTTGTGTCTGCGCTTTTTTGTGAGCCGATCTGGGGTAATCTTACTCCCGAAGAGACTATTCGAGTCGCAAAACAACAAAAAACCATCACTACGGAACGTTTGTGGTACGAGAGTATCGCATACGAAGCTCTCGGCGACATTCCCGATGCGTACGGGACGTTGGATCTGTATCTTGCCATGTCTGGCGTGAGGGACAAGCGGTGGAACGAAGCGAACCTTAAGATGATTGCCTTTTCGTTTGCCAACGCCGATTATCAAAGAACGCTTCAGTTTTTTGGACGGATTTCCGAAATCGATGCGGAGCATGCCCGATATGGATATCAAGCGGCGCTTGCGCTCGGTGATACGGAAAAAGCAAAGGGAATCTTTGACACGTATCTCAAAGGCACGGTTGATCAGTTGGAGTATGTTTCTATGCTTCATGGCGGGAATGCGTCCGTACAAAGTGTGATTTCAGAGTCGAAGGGTATGGATCCCGATGAGAAACTTGCCGTCCTTTCGTTGTATGATGGCCAGAATCTGTCCCCTCAGGACGCTTCCCTTTTGCTTTCATTTGGTCAGGGACTGGAAGGGACAGTCAAAGATTCCGCTTTGTTGTACCATATGCTAGCGGACATCGCGACAAAGGCGGGACAGCGGGTGCTCGCACGACGTTATCAAATTCTTTCCGGAGGAAACGGGACATGAATGTCTTGAATGAAGTGAAACATGATCTTCTTATGGTGGAAAACCCCGCGAGGTATTGTGGGGGAGAGTTCCATTATGGAAGGAAGGATCCTGCGTCGTGCACGGTGCACGTCGCGATTTGTTTCCCCGATTTGTATGAAATCGGGATGAGCAACCATGCCATCCGAATCCTGTACGATCTTCTCAACCGGATGGATGATGTGCATTGTGATCGGGTCTTCGCCGTTGGAAAGGATTTCGAAGAGTTGCTCAGAAGCAGACGATTGCCATTGTATACGCTTGACGAGGGACGCCCGCTTCGTGATCTCGATATGTTGGGCGTTTCTATCGGCTATGAGTTGTGCATGACGAACATTCTCCAGATTCTCGATCTCGGGGGAATTCCGCTTCATGTCGAAGACAGGAAGGATGGCGATCCCATCGTCATCGCCGGCGGGCCCGCCTCGACCAATCCTCTTCCGTTCTCACGGTTCATCGATTTCACCTTTATCGGGGAAGCGGAGAACGGCATGGATGAAGTCGTTTCCATCATCAAAAACGGAAAGGTCACGGGAAAGTCTAGAGAGGAGATCATCAGAGAACTGAAAGCTCTGGACTTTCTCTGGTATCCTGGAAAAAAACTTGCAAGACGCAGATTTGACCAATCGTTCGCCACCGCCGACGATCATACATTCCGGTATTTCGTCGTCCCGAACTTCAAAGTGGCTCAGGACAACGGCATCGTGGAAATCATGCGTGGTTGTCCCAACGGTTGCCGCTTCTGCCATGCTGGACAATACTACAAACCATACCGCCAACGGAGCCAGAAAACCATCATGGAGCAGGTCGACCAGATCGTCCACGGATTCGGATTCCGGGAGATCACTCTCAGTTCGCTTTCCAGCGGCGACTATCCTCATATCAAGGAGTTGATCCAGAATCTCAACGCGCGGTATATGAAAGACCATATCTCGTTCTCGCTTCCTAGTTTGAAAGTGAGTACGTTCAATCTTGACGTACTTGAGCAGCTTTCGGAAGTACGCAAGAGCGGGCTGACGTTCGCTATCGAGACTCCGCTCAAGGCATGGCAACAATCGGTGAACAAGATTGTTGATCCTGCCCAGATCATCGAGATCATCCGGGAAGCACAGAAAAGGGGATGGCGGCTTGCAAAATTCTATTTCATGGTAGGGTTGCCGTTCGTCGACAGGGAGATGGAGAATCAGGCGATCGTCGATTATCTCGGACAGATCTATGATGCGACGCGGATCAATATGAACATCAATATCGGGACGTTCATCCCCAAGCCGCACACCCCGTATCAATGGGCGAAGCAATTGACGGCCGAGGAATCCTATACGCAACTCTCATCTTTGAAGCGCGCCATCAGCGAAAGGATTCGCGGATGCAAGGTCAGTTATCACGAACCGTACATTAGTTATCTTGAAGGTTTGGTGAGCCGCGGGGATGGACGGTTTGCGACCGTCATCGAGAACGCCTACAAGAACGGGTGCAGGCTCGATGCATGGAGCGAACACATGAATGAGGAAGGCTGGGACAAGGCGATCGCAGATGCCGGTTATGATCCCTCCGAGGCGATCTACAAGGAGTACGACATTGATGCTCCGCTTCCATGGGACGGCATATCGTTGAGAGTAGGGAAAACCTATCTGAAACACGAATGGGAAAAGGCGAAAGAGCGGTTGCTGACAAGCCGTTGTCTGCCGGAGTGCGACCATGCCTGCGGTGTATGCACAAAAGTATTCAAAGTCGTCGACGACAAAGAGGATACGATTCCGCTCCTTGAACGGGAGGAAGCGCCGAAGGATGCGATGGTACAGGTTGTCATTCAATACAGAAGGGAAGGAAGATCGTTGTACATCAGCCACATCAACGCAATGCGCAATTGGGAAATGAGCTTTCAGCGTTCCGGGTTGCGTCTTGACTTCTCCCAAGGTTTCAATCCGAAACCTCGTATGGAATTCGTCAATCCGCTTTCCTTGGGGGTTGGAGGAGAAGGAGAGGTGGCGTTGTGCGATATCCTGTTGCCCAAGGGAATGACGGAAAGCGACGTAGCGAAACGTATCCAGGGTTCACTTACTGAGGGCTATACCGTTACCGGGGTTTTGTTTCTTCCTCACGATCCCACGGGACGAAAACAATCGCTCGCTCCGTACATGAAAGGTTCGTTGTTTACTGTCGATACACGCGGCAACGAATCGTATGATCGGATCCTTTGTGCAAAACCAAGCGTAGAAAGGACAGACGACCATATCTATGAGATCAGGACGGAAGGAGAGGCGAACCTGGTGAAGACACTGTTCGGACCTGAAGCGAACAAGTTCAAGATAGCCAGCGACGTCGCCATGACGCGCAAACAGATTTTTGCGGGTACGTGGGACGACGATTATTTCTCATTCTTCAGAAAGAAGTTCGACATTCAGTAAGTCGTCGGTTTCTGGTGGTGTTCGCCTTTGGGTTCGAGGGATTTCACTTTGTCCCACAAATCGTTTTCTTCACGGATGTGCGTCTTGTCCAACGGGACACCGTCTCTTTCCGCAAGTTTCGTCACACCGTTGAAACGACGTTCGAACTTGGCGTTCGATTTGTGCAGGGCCGTCGCTGGATCGACACCAAGATGGCGTGCGAGATTTACAACGGCGAAAAACAAATCTCCAATTTCCATCTCGACTTCGTCCTGCACACGATCCAAGGCGGTATCCGCTTCGATCACCTCATCAAGTTCTTCACACACTTTGTCGATCACACCTTGCGTATCCGGCCAGTCAAAACCAACTTTTGCCGCTTGTTTTGATATTTCCTTGGATCGTTCAAGCGGAGGGAGAGAGTCCGGAACACGCGAGAAGAAATCATCGGGAGCGTGGACTTTTCCCTCGACTTCGACTTTGATTTGATCCCAGTTTCTCAGTACTTCGTCCGTATTCTTCACCGTTACGTTTCCGAAAACATGCGGATGACGTCTGTAGAGCTTCTCACAGATGTCGTTTACCGTCTTGACGATGTCGAAATCCGGTCTCTCGGCATGCATCTCCATAAGGAGCATCACATTGAACAAGACGTCTCCCAGTTCTTCAGATTGTTCCTTAAGGTCATTTTTGTCCAGAGCGTCCTGGTATTCATATACTTCGTCGTGCATGTTGCTTGCGATCGTCTTGACGTCCTGTTTTCTGTCCCATGGACATCCTTCGGGACTTCTGAGCATTTTTGCGATGTCAAACAACTGCATCAACGCTTCGGAAAGCGTTTGCTTCGGTTCAAATATGTAATTGATCATGTTCGAAGTATACCAAGTTGGCTGATCTTGTACCATCGTACTGGAGGAAAGCAAAGAACTCCCCTCTAGTTTACAGAATATATATTATATACATTTTGTAAAAACTCTTCTATGTGCTCTGATTTAAATTAATATAGCCAAGACAAAGCAGAGGACTCCAATAATTGTTTTTGAATGACGTATTTTCGTTATACGAAAGGCAAAAAGCAGCATATATACAGATCCAAGGTGGTGAACCAGAAGTAACTGATGAATAATCATCGTCTTTAACAGACGAATTCTTTAAAAAAACAGTGTTATTATAGCGGTACAAAATAATTTGAGAATTACTTTGTTTTATATTTTTTATATAAAGGGAATAACCAGTATTAGTAGCATCCCAAGTTAATGTGAAATAAAGATTTGTTGGATCATATGTTAGTACTGCAGATTTTAGAGTATTTGAATATGCATCGGTACTTAATACATATCTAGGTGCGGAAAAGACAAAGGTCGACTCGCTATTACTGGTGTTAAAGGAGTATAATTTCCTTGTATTTGAATCAAAAGATAATACTTCTGTTTTTTGGATAGGAATACCTTGGTATCCATTTGCAACATATTTTGCAGCAAAAGCTGTCTCTGCACTGCGTTTAGAATATAAAGACTCGATATCCTCTTTTGTACCAATAGTATAAAAAAACATTACAGAGGGACCAGTAACACTTGAAAGATCTTCATCTGAATCTATTCCAGAAAGTTCTGCAATTTCAACAGTTTTTTCTTTTTCTGTATTACCTTGAGTGCCCGCTTTAAAAATATAATTACTTAATGACAAAAAAGAACTTGGTATACCGCATCCCGCCAGCATCAGGACAACAAAAAAGACGGCACTGACAAGAAACACCTTGATGGTTCTCTTCATGCCGCCTCTCCTTCTGCCCCGTTGCGGGGGATGTTATAACACAATGACGATTGACTTGGCCAATTTGGCGTAC
>Ga0172377_10008233_pt1 | contig 10693 bp, 8 predicted proteins | sample Pumphouse3metaG_FD_119749 | JGI IMG/M metagenome (GOLD analysis project Ga0172377, IMG submission 119749) | Leachate microbial communities from a municipal landfill in Southern Ontario, Canada - Pumphouse #3 metaG | ecosystem: Engineered > Solid waste > Landfill > Unclassified | place: Canada... | reverse complement strand
GTAGGCTCTGCTGTCGGTTTTACTGTAGGTTCTGACCTAACTTTAGCTGTCGGCTCGGTAGTAGGCTTTACTGTCGGTTTAGGTGTCACTGTCTCCGTTGGCTCAGGTGTTACCAGCTCCGTTGGCTCAGGCGTCACCATCTCCGTCGGCTCCGCACTTGGCTCTACTCTAGGGTCAGGCCTTTGCTCATCTGTCGGCTCTACCCTTGGCTCCTCTGATGGCTGGCCTGTAGGCCCAGCCTCTGATAGGTCCTGGTCACCTTGGTCGTTTATAGCAGTGGCTAGGGGTCCCTCTCCACTATTTATTGGATAAAGGCTACAGGCAGTTAGCTTAATAACTAATATTATGATAACAGATAAAAAGACTGATATCCTTTTATTAGGCATAAGTAAACCCCTTGGTCAATTTACTATATTATACACGATTTGCCTTGGTTTGCTAGTGGTATTTTGTTTATTTACCTCTATATTATGATATTATGGGAGAAAGTAGCCCTATAGACCCTATGTCTGCCAATAGCTGAGGCCAATAGCAGAGGCCATTAGCTGAGGCCATTAGCAGAACTTAAGCAATATTTTAACTTGCTTAAATAATTTTAAATAAAAAAATACTGTACAGTATAAACCGTACAGTATTTTTGAGTAGGGGTTTTATAGCATATCCTAATTAATTCTTAGTATATTTAAGCTAGTGTATTTAAGCCTATTTACTAGGACTAAATATTAAATTCTACACTTCCGCCCTGTCTAGTAAAGACCGGTATTACTGCAAGGGGTGCAGTACATTCTACCCAGCTACCACCTTCAAAGACCTGGTCGGTATTTGTATTTCTCCATTTGGCTCCCTTTGGTAGGTAGACCTTGCGCTTGTCCATACCCTCGTGCATGATAGGTGCAACCAAGACATCAGGACCAAACATGTAGGCATCCTCTATCTCCCATGCAGTTTCATCCTCAGGGAAATCGTAAAAGAGGGGTCTCATAACAGGATTACCCTTTTTGTGGGCATCCTCCATTAGCTTCTTTATATAGGGCTTTATCTCTTCCCTTAAGAACATATACTTTTTAAGTATCTCATAGGCTTCCTCTCCATAGGACCATACCTCATTGTCAGCTCCTGAGAAGAAGAGGCCTCCGCCCTTGCTTCCTAGGGGTTCTTGGTGGGGTAGTCGCTCACCATGGAGCCTAAATACCGGGCAGAATACGCCAAACTGAAACCATCTGACCAGTAGCTTTCTAAAGTCTTGATCATCAGGATTACCCCTCAAAAAGCCGCCAATATCCATGGTCCACCAGGGTATACCTGCAAGTCCTGCATTAAGGCCAGCAGGTAGCTGCTCACGTAGACCCCGGTAGCTAGAATCAACGTCGCCTGACCAGAGCAGGGCTCCATACTTTTGGCTGCCTGCCCATGCACAGCGTACAAGGTTTATAACCTGATCCTCGCCTGACTCCTTCATACCATCATAAAAGCCCTTGGAAAAGAGTCTCGGATATATATTGTTTACCTGGAGGGCTGGCCCTAGCTTGTACCTGTATAGGGGGAAGAAGTAGTTGCCATACTCAGGCTCTGCCTCATCAAGCCAAAAGAGCTTTACACCCTTGTCATAATAGTTTTCTTTTACCTTTTGCCAGACATAATCCCTAGCACCTGGGTTGGTGGCATCGAAAAAGACCAGGTTGCCTGTAAACTCCATATGGGTAGTTATGCCCATATCATTTTTAACAAGATAGTCCTTTTCGTTCATTTCCTCATAATTTTCGCTGTCCTTGGCAACTGTTGGCCAGATGGATACCATTAGCTCTATACCCATCTCCTTGAGTTCCCTGATCATGCCCTCAGGATCTGGCCAGTAGTCAGGGTCAAACTTCCATTCACCGTGGTTGGTCCAATGGAAAAAGTCAACCACAATAACTGATATGGGTAGACCCCTTTTCTTGTACTCCCTGGCGATGGATAATAGCTCGTCCTGGGTCTGGTAGCGGAGCTTGCACTGCCAAAAGCCCATAGCATAGTCGGGCATCATAGGTACCTTGCCTGTTACATCGGCATATTGCTCCTCTATCTCTGCTGGTGTGTCACCTGCTGTTATCCAATAGTCTAGCTGCTTTGTGTTTCTGGCATGCCATTCTGTCAGGTTTTTACCAAAGACAACCTCTCCTACAGCTGGATTGTTCCACAAAAATCCATAGCCCAGGCTAGATACTGCAAAGGGTATAGAGGCCTGTGAGTTGCGTTGCTCAAGAAGTAGCCTGCAGTTTTTCTGGTTTAGGTAACCATGTTGGTATTGGCCCATACCAAAGATCTTTTCCTCCGGATCTGATTCAAACCTAACCGTAAGGGCATAGTCGCCCCCTAGGTGGGGTCTAAATTCTCTGGCCTCTAGGTTGAGAGTACTACAATAACGGGTAAGCTCTCTGCGGTTTCTCACATACTCCTTTAAAAGGATCTTGTCCTCTTGGTTATAGTAGGTGATTAGGCCATCATACCTGATGCTAGCCTTTATCTTACCGTTTTTAATAATAGCCTCTTGTTCGTTAATACTAATGGTAACCCCATCACAAGAGTCAGGCTCAGTATCTAGGGCCCAATCCTCATTTATAAATTCACTGCCCATTATAGCCCTTACCCTCAGGCTGTTTTTGCCCCAGGGCTCGATACATAGCTTTTCACCATGAAGTTCCCTTATGAGGCAGTTCCCTTCTTGTCTAAACATCTTTCCCATACCAGGTCTCCTTTACTTAGTTTTATCATCAAATTTATCTGAAAAATTACTATTATCTATACTTTATCATAAGCATAAGCCTAGTATTATATCCACTAGCTAAAGCCTTGGATATTCTCATCTAAAGCTAGAAAAAGAGGGCCTTGTTACTAGCAAAGCCCTCGCTTTCATATGTTAAGCTGATCTAATCCTATTTTTCTGCCTCTTCCATAAGAGCAACTAGTCTGTCAGCTTCGGCCTGCTGGTAAGCTACACATTCATCATAGCCATACTCCTTGGCCTTTTCAACCATTTCCTTAACGATCTTGTCAAATTCAGCATCGTTAGAGGCGTAGATTGCCTGCCATGAGTAGTTCTTTATGGTTGTGGCAACCTGGTTCCATGTTGTCAAGAGCTCATCACTCTTTGGAGTTGCTGCATAGGAGGTACCAACCTTTATGGATATATGTCCATTTTTGATTAGGTACTCATTAACATCTAGTGCTCCTGCCCAGTCTCTCCAATCCTGCTCGATCTCGCTTACTTCACGGTCAAGGTTGGTTTCCCAGAAATTATAGTTGTAGGTGTCACCATTTTTAGCATCTGGGTTTGTAGCATCCCTGTTCCAGGTTTCGTTGTTGATTTGGTTTTGACCGTCACCAAAGGTTCCGGACCAGCCTTCTGGCATTTCTACTGTTGCATCAGCTAGGGCTAGCTTACCAAAATCAGTTAGGTAGGGTCTACCCTGGTCATCATAGTCCCAGGTCACGCCTTGAGGACCATTTTCCTTAACCATTGTACCCTCAGGAGTTGCAAACCAGTTGATTATTGCCATGCAAAGCTCTGGATACTCTGTCTTTGCACCTATTGTCCAAACGCGGTTTTCACCATATACGTTTAGTCCATAGGCAATATTCTTTTGGTCTTTTGCTGCTAGGGGCATCATAGCCTTGCCTTCGGATAAGTGCTTTTCACTATTATAGGCACCGCTACCCATCCAGTCAAATATTGTAAAGAAGGCAGCACCGGTTTGATATTTCTCTATAAATTCGTCATAGGTCTGGGTCATTGAGTCTGGATCCAAAAGTCCACGTTGATATAGTTGGTTGTAGAATTTAAGAGCTCTTAGATACTGGCCACCCTCTTTTAGGCAGTCCTCATATGTCCTTGTCTTTGTATCAAACAAACCAAAGCCAAACTCATCATAGCCATAAAGAGCAGCTGTTGACTTTACAAACATAACCATGTCTCCATCCCAGTCGGAAAACATTGATACACCATAGGTCTTGCCGCCTGTTTCGGATTTGGGCTCAAGCTTTACCATCTCTTCAAGAACGTCAATAAAGTCCTCTAGAGTGTTAACCTCTGGATAGCCAAGCTCCTTGTATAGGTCCCAACGGATGTCTGGGCGATAGAAAAATGCTTCGTGGTCCTCGGATGTAGTTCCTACGTTGTGGCCAAAGCCATATAGGTTGCCACCTGAAATGTTTTTGTTCTTTTCAAGTGCCTTTTCCATATTAGCCTTTATATATGGGCCAAATTCATCTAGAAGCTCATCCTCTTCCCAGTCAAATAGCATACCGGCCTCGACAGCCTGTAGGTACTCGTCTGCGTCATTACCAAAGACAACTATGTCGCCTAGGTCCCCTGATTCCATACGGGTCGCAAAGGTACCCTCACCTTCGTTGATTATGTTCAGCACGACATTGAATTTTTCCTTCATTATCTGTGCGAACCAACCAACCTGCTCACCTGAAAAGTTAGCAAGCTGTGAATAGACTGTTAGGGTAACTGTCTCTTCAGGTATTATGTCGGTAAGGTCTGCTTCTCTGACATCTGTTGGTTGGTCTGTTGGATCATCAGTAGCACCTGGTGACTGTGTTGGGTCATCTGTAGGTGTAACTTCGTCTCCACCCTTACAGGCCACTAAGGAAAATGCCATAACTAAGACCAATAGTAGAGCCAGCGATTTTGCTGTTTTCTTCAATTTCGGTTCCTCCCTTATATTTAATAATCTGGTCCTTGTAGGACCTTTTTTATATTAACCGGCCTTTGACCGGGTAATAACTAGCTTTTTAAAGCTAATAGTACACTAAGGTTAAATTAGCCCTTGACTGCTCCTATCATAATTCCCTTTTCAAAGTAACGGGACATAAAGGGATATACTAGCAGTATGGGTATTATGGTAATCATGGCTACGGTTAGCTTTACTGTCCTAGCATTTAGGGCTGCATTTAGTGCGGCCTGAGAAATCTGTCCGCCCCTCATTAGCTCAGCTAGGTTGTTTGAGGTCTGCAGGTAAATATACAGCCTATACTGGAGGGTATAAAGGTCAGGCTTGTTTGACATAAGGATCATGGAATCTATAAAGTTGTTCCAGTGCCCAACTGCGCCAAAGACTGCAATCGTAGCCAGGATGGGCTTGCATAGGGGCCAGATAATCTTTCTAAAGATTGTAAAGTGGCCCGCCCCGTCCATAAAGGCGCTTTCCTCCATTTCTGGTGGTATCGACTCAATATAGGTCTTTACTAGTATGATATTAAAGGGCGAAATTATTGCAGGTATTACATAGCCCCAAAAGTTGTTGGTAAGTCCTAGCATGGACATGTTTAGATACCAGGGGATAAGGCCCGCATTAAAGTACATAGTGATGACTATAAACCTATAAATAAACTTTCGGCCCCACATCTCCTTTTTGGTAACCAGATAGCCGACTAGGGCTGAGGCAAATACCATGGCCGCAGTACCTATGACGGTCCTGGCAACTGACATAAAGGCTGACCTACCAAGGTCATTTACATTTGCCAGCATAAAGTAGTTGTTAAAATGTATACCCTTTGGCAGAAAGTTTATCTGCCCTGTCCTAACCAGCTCATTATCACTTATAGTGTTGATAAAAAGATAGTAAAAGGGGAATATACATATCAAAGTAAAGATTATAAAGAAGCTGTAGTTGAGGATGTTAAAAGCTACATCGCCCTTGGTCCTTTTAAACCTGTGCTTCTTTTTACGTCCAGGCTTTTTTGAGCTTTTGTCTACTACGATAGTATTACTCATTTTTCAAGCCCCCCTTAAACTATACTCTCGCCACGGATTAGCTTTGAAGCTCCGTTGGCAAGGAATAATAAAGTTACACTGATAATCGACTTCATCATACCCACTGCTGTAGCAAGCGGGATATTGCCCGAGCCACCACTACCTAAGCCCAGGGTATATACATAAAGGTCAAGAACCTCTATGGTAGATTTATTAGCTGAGTTTTGGAAAACAAAGTACTGATCCATACCATTTGACAGGATGCCAGCAACAGCTAGTAGAAGGAGTACAAAAAATGTTGGTAATAGGCCAGGTACTGTAATATACCACATCCTCTTAAAGCGTCCTGCCCCATCTATGGTTGCAGCCTCATAAAGCTGGCCATCAATACTAGATATACCTGCTATATAGATGATTGCGGACCAACCAAGACCCTTCCAGGTCCCCCAGGCCCACATCTTGAGCCAAATATTTTCTCCACTCATCAGGTAGTTTACGCCTGAATCTATTACACCCAGGCTAATGAGGATGGAGTTTACAAAGCCCTCTGTGGAAAACAGGGCAAAGGCAACTGAATATACCAGTACCCAGCTTATAAAGTTTGGTATGGTGGTAAAGGTTTGAACAAGCCTTGATACCCTAGAGGCCTTTATCTCTGATAAAAATATTGCAAAGGCCATAGGTAACCAAGAAAATGCCAGGCCTAGACCAGACATGGCCAGGGTGTTTTTAACAACCCTTACTATATCGGCCCTAGTTGCAGAGTTTTTAAAGAGGAAGGTAAACCATTTAAAGGCTACAAAATTGTCCGCGGAAAGCTCACGGCCTGGCTTGTAGTCAAACAGTGCATACCTCCAGCCCCAAAGAGGCAGATATGCAAACATAAAGCATAGGATTACAAAGGGTAATATCATCAAGAAGAGCTTGTATTTTGCCTTCATCTCATAGCCTTCATCAGCCTCTGCCTTTGGTAGCCTCAAGTATGAAAATAGGGCTGTTATAAAGCAAAGTCCAAAGACTATCATAACAATCCACAAGCCATCAGGATAAAGGGGCTTTAGCCTTTCTGCATGCTCAGATGTGCTTATGGCCTGATAGGCTGGGAGTATAATCAGTAACGATAGCATTCCTACTATACAGGCTATTGTAATAATTAGGGTGCCCAGCTTTTTTAGGCGTTTCTCACCTAAGGACATACACCAGCCAGCACCTGCTACAACCATGGAAACAACAGTTAAAAGAGAGGATAGGTAAACAAGGTTCAAGGTCCCCTCCTCAATCCAGCCCCTTCTTAGTTGCCTTGAAAACTCCGACAATAGGGATTTTCTAGATAAGGCAGTTGTTAGCATAGCTGAGTTTTTGTTTATAAGCTCACTTATCCTAGTTGGATTTACCTGAGGAACCATAGCCAGAATTAAAAGTATAACGACAAGTACTCGAAGCAGGATAAGAAGCATTCCAGTGCTTTTTTGTGCTTTAATCTTCATCTTCACACTTCCTGTCTATATTTTATGGTCTTTCTTTCTGATTCAAGGGCCTAGCCTAGGCCAATTTATCATCCTGTATCTAACAGGTTCATCCTAGGTCATAGGTAAAAATAGCAAAAAAACCTATCCCTAAAACGTTTTAGCAGTCTCATATATATTAAACACTTTTTATACAACTGCCTTTATCGCTTTTCATCCTAGCCTAAAATATATTGTCCAGGTAATAATCCTAGCAAAAAAATCTGCTATCACTAACTGCGCTTTCTACTGTTAGTTTTTATTACCAAAAACGTTTTAGTTATCCTAGAACTAAGTTTTCATGTCAGGCTTGAAGGTTAATTGCTGTAACCATATCAAATAAGTTGCTATAATAAAACTGCTAATGGCTTATATTGTCATAGATAGATAAATATTTATAATTTTCCTAAAACGTTTTTGTAACATTTACACTATAATTATAACATAGAGATTTTTAGAATCAAGTAGTTTTTTTACTTTGCCCATTATTAAAATGTGGAAGCTTAAAGCAGGCTTAGACCTAACTATGCTAGCCCACTCACTATGTTAGCTTACTATACTACCCTACTATACCATGCTAGCTCTCTATGCTACCTACTATACTAGCTTACTATATTTACTTTCTTAATATACTAGCTTATTATACTATGCTAGCTTACTATGCTTATATTACAAAAGGCCCTATAGTAGCAAACCAGCTGACCTCTCTTAAACTTCATACTGAGACAGTTACTAATAACTATCGGTTGAATATTAATACTAACAAAACTAAAAAGAGGCTATCTTTTGCGAGATAGCCTGATTGACCTTTTTAGCTTTTTGCCTTTTTAATATAGCTTCTTGTAATACCGCAGTCTACAAATTGATTTTTTAGATAAAAGCTTTGAGCAGGTCTGTTATCTATAGCTGTATCAGTATGTAGGTACCTATACCCTTTTAACAAAAAGTAGTCGCATATATGATCGAGAAACTCAGTCCCTAGGCCCTGACCTCTGCTTTTACTGTCAATTCCTATCCATACTAGATAGACCGTATCCCTTTGCTCTGAGCCTATTAGCCGGTCTATATATTTTATCTGAGCATTTCCAAGCTTGTTATTATCCCTATCAAATAGGGTAAAGATTTGCTGGCTATCATCTAGCCTTTCTACTTTTATATAGGTATTAGGAGGGCTTTCTATTCTCCTCTCCTTCATATCGCATATATAGTAGATGTTTTCATGCTCTAGTTCAAATCCTACATCAAATAGTAGATCTCCTATGTATGAAAAGCTTTCATGTAGCTTGCCATGGCCTCCATTTGAGCTCATACCCATCGCATGGTAAAAGGCATATATATCCTTTAAGCTATTTTCTTTAAAATAGTCAAAGGCTAGGTCTAGTAAGGCCCTACCAATATCAGGCCTTTCCCTATCGTAATATAGGTTTCGTACAACCCCTATATCTACACCCTCAGTAATCTTGCCAGCCTGACTATAATGAAAGTTTGGTAGTCCATATTGTATAAAGCCCTTAAGCTCTGAATCCTCAAAGGCAGCAAAAAGTTTGCTATCCCTAAAAATAGTCATGCCATCATGGCTATCATCAAAGATAGACCTTTCAAATGCTTGGTAAGTAGCCTTAAAAAAATATGGTATGTCCTTGCCAATAGCCCTCCAATAGTAGAATAAGGGCTTTAAATTTCCCCTAGTAATCTCAATAATCTGCAATAAACTAACCCCCTGTCCCCTTACTTTAACCCTTTTGCTTTAAAGATAATATTTCACTCTATGCTCAAAATAACCTTTAAATTTATAGGTAAATGATCTTTATAGTGGTTTATAGTATATATTCGTAAATAAACTGTCGCAATATCTGACTTTTTCAGCTTTAATTGATTGAATAGGCCCATTTTTGCTTATATAATTAGTATAACAATTACTATAGCTAGCTTAAGGAGGTTTTACAATGTCAGTTAAGTGGACAGAAGATTTATCAGTTGGTGTTGACTTAATCGATGACCAGCACAAAATGATGTTTGAAAAGGCAAGTGAACTGTTTGAGGCTGGAAAAGAAAGAAGAGCACAGGAATACATAGAGCCCCTGATAGAATTCTTGGATGAGTATACCAAAAAGCATTTTGCTGATGAAGAAGCCTATATGGAAAAGATCAATTATCCTGAGATTGATACTCAAAAAAGAATGCACGCCCATTTTATCAATCAACTGGCCAAGTTAAAAAGCGATTTCAAGGAATCCGGAGGCAACATCCTAGTTGTACTTAACGCCAACAAAATGATACTAAACTGGCTTGTTGAACACATTAGGCACACAGACAAAAAGATAGGTGAGTATGCTAAAACCTTATAAGTATATATAAATACATGGCTGTCCTTAAAGGCAGCCCTTTTTATTTTCCAAGTAGTTTTAAGTTATGCCTTTAGCAGTATCTAAAAAGTAAATACCCTCAGATCAATTTTTCCCCTTTCGTATAATGGCGCTTTAGTCTTTTGTCTATTAGTATGGCAGTGGCTTCTTAGATACTATTTCAATCTAGCTTTTAAGGTTTTTCATTTAATAAGTAAGGGTTATTGCTACTATTCTCCAACCCAGGTACATATATATTCTAAACCATCTACCATACCTATGTCCTCTTTAGCCCATTTTCCCTTTAGCCCTAGCTCTTTTGCTGTTAGTTCAAAATGGCACTTTGCTATTCCAATATCGTTTTTCTGCATATCATAAGAAGGAATCCCGTAGCCTTTGGTCCTAGATAAAAGGAAATGAAATTTGTTGTCGTCCTTAACCAGTCTCCAAGGCTGTCTGTTGGAGGCCGAGGGCCCTAACCTGACCATTTCTAATGGAGTTTTATATGGCCCTGCCTTCTCTTTGGTTAGGGGCTTTGATGTGTCTGAATCGAAAAATAGGTCACTCCATGCTTTTCTTTTGCCAGAGCCCGCTCCAGCCCTTATAACTGTGTCAACTAGCCTAGCCTTATCTTTTATATAACCAACTGGTGATACAATAGGGATAAATTCATTCTTATCTAGGGCAAGACTTTCTCTAAAGTTACTCCTACTAAAGGTCCCTCCCAGCCAGCAGGTCCCAAGATCTAAGCCTGTTACAAAGAGGACTATTTTTTCAAATAGGTAGCCAAACTCCACAGAGTCCTTTTCATCCTTGTCTAAAATGCCAACTATATAGGTTTTAGCACCGGCAATCGTGCCATAGGTCCCTAGCCTTTTGGCCTTTCCATCCTCCCTATTATTTGTAGTTAGGGTAAACCTGGCCCTTATCTTAGCCTGCCTATTTATTTCTTCTATAAATTCTTCTAGCCTTTGAAGCCTTTGTTTATCTATGTCCTTTTTATCAAAGTTTCTTGTGGACCTTCTTTTCTTTATAATATCAATTACTGATATATCGGTATGCATAATCTGCCCTCCCACCTGTCTAGTCTTAATTTTGACCTT